>ENA-UPTJ01000638-UPTJ01000638.1-marine-metagenome-genome-assembly--contig:-NODE-638-length-21481-cov-5.209792_pt1 | contig 21481 bp, 22 predicted proteins | sample MGYA00238168_ERZ767080 | MGnify/ENA primary metagenome ERZ767080 (study PRJEB28935, sample SAMN06266237) | marine metagenome | isolation source: Columbia River Estuary | place: USA:Columbia River Estuary... | reverse complement strand
ATCCCGCGAGAAGAGTATAAAGTCCATAGGTTATAAAAGTATTGGGGCCTTCATAGTCTAAAAATGTTGCGTTTACTTCTTTGAGATTTTTCTTGAACACTTTGGGGAATTTTTTCACTTGATTAAGATTGTTAGGCGCCAAACTTGCCATTTTTCGGGCATTTTGTATAGCAATTTTAGGGATGGAATTTTTTACCTTTTTCGGCGACTCTTTTAGAAAAATCTCGCTGATATACTGATCATTCATGGGATCATTTTCAGCAATTGACACGCCGTGCTGAACGGGTTTATTCAATTCCTTTTTTGGGGATTTTTCAGCATTCGATGTTTTTAAATTTGGTTCCCACTGGCGATGGTTATTATCTCTGATTTGGTAACCACTTTGACAGGAATATGCTGCTATAGTTAGCAGCAAACCCATTGAAAATTGTTTTAATAATTTCATTTAGCTGATTTTTGCTTTAATTTTTGTTTTCGGGTATACTTAAAATGTAAAAGTCCAATGAACCAGAGAATAAATCCCAATCCTAAAAATCCAAAACCCCAAAGAATAGGAACTAAGAGCATTTCATTTGAACTCTTCCCTTCATTTGTAAATAAACCTATAATTCCTAAATACAATGACGAAATAAGCATGATTAATAATCCTAAATCCATGAGCATGTTGTATGAGGCCAATAGCGAAACATTCATGGGATCAGTTTTGGCAATTTCTGTTTTGATAACCGGAAGGGCCTTTTTTAAGAATGTTGGATTTGTATTTTTCTGACTCAACACCAAACTTCTATTTTTTGTGTTTTTCGCAGATATGGTATCGACATCAATAGCAATATTGACTCCTGTTTTAACGCACAACAACTCATTTACCGTAGATGTATTTTTAATTTCTGAAGGGTTATTTAACGTCTTATGTGAATTTGAACCGGATATTTCAATCCTATTCGAACTTGTGCCCATTTCATAGATTCCACTTTGTTGCAAATAAGATTTACAGGAGATTAGGTTCAGTAGAATTACAGTCAATATGAAGTATTTTGCTTTTTTCAATTTGCTTTTTTTAATTTCTTTTCTTTTTTATTCGACCAAATCCAGTTAAAACCAAATAGTATTAATCCTAGAAAGAACATAAGTGTAAATGCAAAATAGTATTGACTGAATATGTCCCCTTTGGGATCTATTTCTGCTCCCGTATAGTCCAATAACGTCATAAAAGGCGGTGGAACGCTTATCATTCCAATACTTAACTTTTCTATAAAAGTAGTTGAGTCATTTTGATTTTCATCCACAGCAGAATCTGTGAAATTTCTCGGGGTAATCTCAACCTTCTGGAAGCTAGATGTTGAGAAATCTTCACTTAAAAAAACATCAACTGAATCAATTTCCTTGACTTTCAATAAATCTGAATTGATTTTATTTTTAATAAAACCTGTATTTTTTTGTGCAAAACCACCTGCTGATTCAATCAATGAATTGTGAGAAATAGATGTTTTACAAGCAGCTAAAACCAAAAATAATGGAATAAAAAATAATTTGAGGCAACGAAACACACAGCAAATTAATGTTAATTTAATATTTCAAAATACACACAAATCATCAAATTTTGTGTAGAAAAATAAATTGTAAATTATTCATATTTAAATAAATGAATTAATATAAAAAGAAACAAAGTCATTAAGGAAAATCCGTAAATGTTAATCTACAAGTTGCAATTTTCGCAAGTGAAATTCTTAATGATAGATTTAGCTTCGTACAAATATCTTTATATCTAGCTCCTAAATTCAATATGAAACTTCATTCAATTGATATCGTAAACGACATTTCGCAAGAAGAATTTACCAAAAATTACTTGCGAAAACGCAAACCCCTAGTAATCAGAAACTACACTAAGAATTGGCCAGCAATGTCGAAATGGACCTTAGATTACCTGAAACAACATTATGGCGAAATTCCAGTTAAATTAAACGGCAATTGGCTTGAAAATAAACCTACTTCCATTCATATTCCTCCCGTAAGATCAACTTCTTTTTTGGAATATCTTAACATGATGCAAGAAAATGAACGGGGAGATTTAAAAATATTTCTTTTCGATTTATTTAAATATGCCCCTGAACTACATAAAGATTATTCATTTACACCCATTACGAAAAAGTATTTAAAGAATTTTCCTTTTTTATTCTTTGGATTAGCCGGTAGCGATGTTCGTTTGCATTACGATATCGATTTATCTAATGTATTCATTACACAGTTTCTTGGCACTAAACGGATTACCCTATTTGACCAAGAACAAAGCAAATTCTTATACAGAATGCCATTTACTACACACAGTGCCGTTGATTTAAGAAATCTTGATTTTGAGAAATATCCGGCTTTAAAACACGTAAACGGATATCAAGTCGATTTAAAACACGGAGAAACTTTATTCATGCCCAGCGGAATATGGCATTACATTGAATACATCGACAGCAGTTTTTCGCTGAGTTTAAGATCATTATCTCCATCAAACCAAAGAGTTTTAAAAGGCATTTGGAATTTTGTAATTTGGAGAAGAATAGATGCATTACTTCATAAAATAAGCAACCAACATTGGAGCAACTATAAAATGAACGAAGCTTATAAACGTTCCAACAAGTTCTCTGCCTAAAAAACGGCTACCCGATCCCCGACACCCGTCACCTGACACCCGAAATCCGTTTTTAAAACTGATAATTACATCCCAAAGAAGGGAGGAAAGGAAGTTGGTCTACACGAAGGTTTCTGATACGATCAAAATAGAAAATGTTCGCACGGTTGTATACGTTCACAATAGAGAAAATCGCATTGAAGGTACGTCCCTGAGTCATTCGCCATTTGCGTGAAATTGAGAAATCTAAACGATGATAATATGGCAGACGACCTTGGTTTATAGCGCCATACAATATTCCCAAATTGCCATTTGATGATGTATAATCAGTGGCTAATCCATCGCTAAAATTATACTTCTCGTAAAAGCCTTGAGTCTGTGTAAATGGAAATCCACTTCCAAAATTCCATCTAAAAGAAACGTCTGTGGGATTCTTCTTATCGAATTCATAGCTCACCACAATGTTCGCATTGTGCCGGCGATCAAAAATCGGTTGATATGTTTGAAGGCCATCAAAACGATTTACATATGTCAAACTGTAAACAGACCAGATATACCACCCCTTATTTGCGTATTTTAATGAGATATCACCACCATAGGCATCCCCGGTTTCGATAACAAAATCTTGCTTTAATCTTTCTGGCTTGTCAGCATTAAATTCATCATCGTCAAAGAGTTTATCACGGTTAATGTTGGTAATTTGATCAAATAACTTCACAAAACTCTCAATATTTAATGTGAGGTATTTATTCAATCGGTAATCGGTACCTACTACAGCATGTCGTGCTTTTTGAAGGCGATGTGTTACCGGTTTACCATTGAAATTTTCAGGCAAATTATCTGGTCCAGATAAGAAACCATAAAATAAATTCACCACATCTCTGTCGGATATCGCTGATAATAAATTCTGAGAATAGGAACCTAAAGCCAACTTTAATCCCCATCCTGGCAATGGCATGTATCGCAATTGTAAACGGGGTTCCAAGGTACCATTTCCCAAAGAAGCATAGTACTGGGTTCTCAAACCCATATCAGCAATGAATTTTTTACGGGCAATTTTATAGTTTGCAAATCCATTGATTTCGGTGGTGCTTTCGAGTTGTGAAATTTTACGATTGTTGGAATTATAAATTTGAAAATTCGTTTGAAAACCATTGATTTCTACTCCCCATTTAAAGGCATCTCTTCTAAAATTGTACCCGAAATTCATCCCCAAGTTGAAGCCGCCAATGTCACTACTTCTAGGACGATTGTCTTTTTCAATTTGTTCAATTTTGTAATTGGAATACAAGAAATATCCATCAACCTTTGTTTTGGCTTGTTCTGGTACAACTAAAAACTTACCTCCTACCCCATAAGAACCCCATTTATAGGTGGTTGTATTGGGAAAAGCCACAATATCTGAGAAATAAAAACCGTATAACTTAGAATACCCACCTGTAGAGGAATTAGCAGAAAATTTCACAAATAAATCACCGAAATTATAAGGTAACTTGTCTGGATCGGCGTATTGATAAAAAAGCTGTGAACTTTGTTTTAAATATGAGTTTCTATAGGAAATTGCAAAACTTGAATTTCCTTGACCTGGTTTAAATTTCTTGATTGGGCCTTCAAGCAATATTTTGGATGTAAAAGTGGTTACACCTACTTTGGTTCTTAATTTGTTTCTGTCACCATCTCTGGTTTTAACATCTATAACCGCAGAAACCCTACCACCGTATTCAGCACCAAAACCAGCTGTGTAAACATCTGCATTATCCATCATATCTGGATCAAACACTGAAAACAAACCAATGCTGTGAAAAGGATTATAGATAGTCATACCGTCAATCATCACGCGGTTCATCACGGGAGAACCACCTCGGATGTATAACTGTCCACCTTGATCACCACTAAATACTACTCCAGGAAGTACTTGTAAATATTGAACTAAATCTGGTTCAGCTCCTATTGCAGGTAATTTTGCTAATACTTTTGCATTGACATTTTGCACAGAAACTTGGGCATCCTTAGACTTCCCTTTTACGGAAATTTCTACTTCACCAATGCTTTGAATTTGAGTTAGGAAAAAATCTCTTTTTGCATTTGAGCCTGGTTGTACATTGACCTTTTGAAAAAGTGTATCGTATCCTGCTTTAAAACAAAACACAGAATATACGCCTGCTGGTAAGTTTGGTAAAGCAAAAAATCCATCAACATCTGTTTGGGAAATCAGTGATTTCTCTACCACAAAAACATTAGCCATGGAAATTCTATCTCCATTTTCAGCACTGTAAACAAAACCTCGAATATCACCTAATTCGGAATTCTGAGAGAAACTTGTACGAGCAATTATCCCCAACAACAAAAACAAAACGACACGAAACATGTTCAAAGAATTGCGAAGATAAAGGTTTGGCCGTTGATTTACCTAGGAATTTCCTAAATTTGCAATTTATGGTTTACCGCTTCAAAATTTGGTTCGAAAATCAAGACGATGTAATTCGGTGGATTGACATCAAGCCATCGCAGACTTTTAAGCAATTTCACGACGCTATTCAAAGTGCTATCGGATTTGATGGCAAGGAGTTAGCGAGTTTTTATATTAGTGACAGTCGCTGGAAGCGGTTATTTGAAATCATGCTTGAAGACATGACAGAAGGTGATAATGAATTACCTACAGTAACTATGGATCAAGCTAGACTTCGAGACTACATAAACGATCCGCACCAACGCTTTGTTTATATCACTGACTATTTAGCCAATTGGACGCTTCTTTGTGAGATGCAGAGCATTGAAGACCCTAAGTCTGATGCAACATACCCATTATTGATCAAAAGCGAAGGAAAATCTCCCCGTCAACGTGAAGATTCAAATTTTAAAATGTTAGATGATAGCGAATTTGATTTGATTGCGGCTAAAATTCTTGCTTCTAAAGGCATAAAAATGAATTAACGGCAGAATTCAATAGCTTGGAACAGGAAGGTGTTGAAACAGACGAAGATGATGATGAGTTTAATGATGACGAAGAATCAGAAGACGATGAATTCAACTTCAAAGACGAAGAATAAACTTATTTAAATGTCACTTCCCGCTGTAATTGCCATAGGGGGCCCAACTGGGGTGGGTAAAACAGCGTTGGGTATAGAAATTGCGCAAATTTTAAAGACCGAAATTATATCTGTTGATTCTCGACAAATTTACAGAGAATTAAATATCGGAGTAGGTAGGCCAAGTGATCATGAATTGAATACTGTTAAACATCATTTTATTGGCTCTCACAGCATTTTTGAAAATTTCACAGCGAAAGATTTTCAAGATCAAGCTCGCCAAAAGGCGCGAGAATTGATTGATAATTTTGGAAGTGTTGTATTAGTTGGAGGTACTGGACTCTATTTTAACGCTTTTTTTGATGGACTTGATGATTTTTCAGAAACGGAAGAATTTAGATCTCAATTAAATGAAGAGTTAAGATTATACGGTATCAAACATTTGGTCCATAAATTAAAAGGTTTAGACCCGATTGGCGCCACTAAAATTGACTTAGATAATCCGATGAGGGTAATCCGATCATTAGAATTGATTTTAACACATCAAAAGCCATTATCTGAAATCAAAATGAAATTGGGTGAACCATTTGAATTTGACAAATCCATGTATTTCTTGAATATTGAACGTGAGAACTTATATTCTCAAATAAATTCTCGAGTTGATAAAATGATGGAATTTGGATTTCTACAAGAAGCAGAGCAACTATTTGAATACAGAAATTTAAATCCCTTAAAAACTGTAGGATACAACGAAATTTTTGATTTTATTGGTGGAAATACCACATTGGAACAATCAATCGATAAAATGAAACAGAAAACCAGAAATTATGCCAAGCGACAAATAACCTGGTTCAAAAATCAATGGAACACACCTCAACAAAACGCGAATCAAATTCTAAATAATTTCAAATGAACGAAATACTCATCAGTCTATTTACATTAACTATTTTAGAAATAGTTTTAGGAATTGATAATATAATTTTCATCACCATCTTGGCAGGTAAAATGCCTCCCGAAAAACAAAAGAATGCACGAAATCTCGGTTTAATTTTAGGAATGGTCATTAGCATTATCATGCTATTCGGACTTAATTGGATTCAAAAACAAGAGCACCCGTTATTTAATGCTTTCGGACATGACATTTCTGGAAAAGACCTATTGTTATTGATAGGTGGGTTATTTCTAATTTATCAAAGTGTTCATGAAATCCACCTTAAAATGAGAGGCGGAAAAGTTGAGGATCAACCGCGCAATCAGGCGAGCAATTGGACCTCAATGCTTTTACAAATGGGCTTAATAAACGTGATTTTCAGCCTTGACTCGGTTATTACAGCGGTAGGAATGGCTGATCACCTGTGGGTAATGGTAGCGGCTGTAATTGTGTCAATGTTAGTCATGTTAATGGCTGCAACTACAATAGCGGACTTTGTAAATGGAAATCCATCGGTTAAAATATTGGCATTGGCCTTTTTAGTGTTGATTGGGGTTTCTCTTCTTGCCGAAGGACTTGAACAAGAAATCAACAAAGGCTATATATACTTTTCGATGGCATTTGCATTTACTATCGAGATGATTAACCTCAGAGTGGATAAGATAAATACAAACAAACCTTAATCAAAGGTATCAAATTTATAAATTGGGTGAATTTCACTCTCATGACCCATTTCTGTTATGCTTTTTAGTAGACCCGTATTCATATTGTAAACCCAGCCATGTAACTGTGGAAACTGATTTTTTTGCCACGACTTTTGAATAACGCTGGTTTTTGCCAAATTCATAATTTGTTCAAGTACATTGATTTCTACAAACCGGTCAACTCGTTCATCTTCATTTTCGATGGCATCAATTTCTTCTTGATGATGATAATAAACTTCCTTTAAATTCCTTAACCATTTATTCAATAAATCAAAATTTCTGTGAGTCATAGCTGCTCTTACTCCTCCGCAACCAGTATGCCCACAAAGAATGATGTGTTTGACTTTTAAATGAGTTACTGCATAATCCAATACCGAAAGTAAGTTTAAATCAGTATGTACTACGAGATTTGCTATATTTCGATGAACAAAAAGTTCACCTGGTTGAGCGCCAATAATTTCATTTGCTGGTACTCTACTATCACTGCAACCAATCCATAAATAATCAGGATTTTGATCTCTGGCTAACTCTGTAAAATAGTTACTATCAACATCTAATTTTTCTTGTGCCCAAGCTTGGTTACTTAGAAATAACTTTTCTTTATCATTCATATTTGATTTGGTTTTAATTGTAATTTTTCAAGTTGACCAACATATTGAAATTTATATTCAATATGGATTTTTTCATAGGCTGCATGAATTTGAAAATCGTTGATAACATCAATGATATCAGAATCTATAAAAGTACAATTTGAAAAATCGAGTATGAGGTTTTCTCCAGAATTCATTTTAAGAAAATGACTTTTTAACACTGATTTATTCAAAAAAGTAATTTGATTGTGAAATCTCAATAAAAAAGAATTTTGATATTTTACAATAGTAAACGCTTTATGATAATTAGATTTCAAGATAAAATAATATCCGAAAAACAACCCAATCAACACTCCCATTAATAAGTTGGATAAAACTATTGCAATTACTGTGGTAACAAAGGGAATAAAGTTATTCCAACCACTTTTAAATTGATCGGTAAATAAAGAAGGTTTTGCCAATTTATAACCTACAAATATCAAAATTGCGGCTAATGCAGACTTGGGAATCAAGTTCATTAACCCAGGTGCTAAAATCACAAAAAGCATTAACCAAATACCGTGAAATATCGCACTCCATTTGGTTTTTGCTCCGGAATTTACATTAGCTGAGGTTCTAACAATTACCGCTGTTATAGGCATTGCCCCAATTAACCCAGAAAGCGTATTACCAATTCCTTGCGCAACCAATTCTTTATTGGTTGGAGAAGTTCGTTTTAATGGATCAATTTTATCACCAGCCTCCAAACTTAAGAGACTTTCAATACTTGCTATTATGGCTATTAAAAAGGCATAATACCAAACTTTAAAATCATAAATTCCATTAAAATTAGGCAAGTGAAATTCTTTTGATAAACCGATAAATGAATCAAAAATATTTCCATCTGAAGATAAAACAGGCACAGAAACCATATGTTCTATATCCGTGATTTTTGAAAAAAACCCTTCCATCGGAGCAATACCATTAATCAGTACACCAAGAACAACAGTTAGCAGTGCAGGAGGAATTACTTGAGACCAAGATTTCTGCTTTATAATGGGCAATTCCCATACTCTTTGTATAATAAGGCCAATTGCACCAATCAATATAGCCAAGGGATAAACTTGTTTTATTGAATAAAGAATCTCTGAAAATGTATTGTGTCCATCAGCTTGATTAAACTCCATTTCACCTTCCAAATCATGATCATAGCCCAAAATATGAGGTATCTCTTTCAATATCAATATTATACCAATTGCTGCCAACATTCCTTTAATGACAGATACAGGAATGAAATCGCCAATAAATCCGGCTTTTAACGCACCTAATGCAATTTGTATGAGTCCAGCCAACAATAAAGCCATGGCAAAATATTCAAATGCTTGTCCCTGATGGGCCTTTTCCAAATCACCAAAGGCAACTGCTACAATCGATATTAGTCCGGCAGCTGGACCTGAAACTGAGACATTTGATCCACTGAAAACACCCACAACTATACCACCGATCACACCGGCCATAATTCCTTGAATGGGGGTTCCACCTGAAGACATTGAAATCCCTATGCATAATGGCAGTGCGACTAAGAAAACAACCAAAGATGCCGATAAATCTTTCTTTAAATTAGCTCCGAACATTTTGACGAAGATAATCAAGAAAACCAAAAAATTACGGTAGTTTAAATATTAGAAATTTTGGTAAATTGGGTAAATCATCAATTTCAATTTCATTGATTTTATATTTAATCAATGATTCTAAAAAAAACTCTTTTCTTTCTTGAGGAACTTGTCTACTAAATAAATCTCTATTGAGGCCTTCCCAATTTTTAAGTGCCTTAGAAAGTGGATTTTCACCATAAAAACCATTTCTATAATTAGTCGCAATAGTTTTTATTTCTTTCAAATTTTGCTGGTGAGTTTTTTTCAATGATTTAAGTTCAGGAATTTTTAATTGGTATAATTCGTTCCATAAATTTTCAAATTTCAAACCCAACTCTTCTTGAATTTGATCCAATTTTGAATCTGAATTAAATCTGTTTCTTATTGAATCTATGATTTGTTTTGAATCATCGAAAACATCATTGATATCAATCTCCAAACCATTTATTTTCTTTTGGTTCGGTTTTGAAACAAACAAGCTAGATAATCTTAATTGTAACCTGGGCGCAATTACATTCATGACCTCAAATGTATTCCCGAGTTCTAACCAATACATAAATTCAGAAGGTCCAGCGATATAAACCAAGTTCGGTAAAATATTCTGTTGGTAGATTGGTCTCAACAAAACATTAGGTGAAAACCTACCTGGATGTGCTTTTATTTCATCTATTAGTTCATCTTTTAACCAAGAAAAACCTTGTGAAGAGGTTTCAAAATGATCTGATTTCCAATCAATTCTCAATCGGATTTTAACAGAATCATTGGGAAAATAAAATAAATGAGTATTTCTACTTGGTATACTCACAGGAATTTCATTTTTCCGAAGTTCTTCATGGTGATTGTCTAACGCAGCTTTGAAAACGCCATTAATTTCATTTTCGAAAATCAAGGTAGAATCTTGCTTCAAAATAACATTCATGGGATCCAAACAAAGTAAACCCGTATGTCCCCAAAAATGCTGCACAACTCTCCGTGTTGCATCGGCTAAAGAAACTGCTGAACCGTAAAAATCTCGAAGTTGACTCAACAGAGATTGAACGTTCAAATCAGTTGGAAAATCCAACTTGATTTGGTCTATAATTTCTAAAATACCTTCAGTGGTAAAAGAACCAACCGCACCAGATTGGGTGGTTTCCCAACGATATGTTTTTCCTAAAAAATGCACATCACGTATTTCATCGAAATCGTGATCTTCTGTTGCCATCCAAAAAACAGGTACTGCATTCAACTCTTTGGCCGTAATTATGGCCGTAAAAATCTTGTTATATACAAATTGTGGGCCTAAAAAAGGATGTATTTGTTGTCCTGTTGTAACAGTATATCCATCGTTTTGAGATAACTTGTATAAGTTATTCTCTTGTGCTGGAGTTAATTCTATATTCTTGTATTGGTCTCTAATTACCAAACAAATTCTCAATCGTTTTTCTAAATCAAATTCGTTCCTATAATGTTCTTTCACAAATTCAACTGAATCATGTGTTCCGAGTAATGGATACGGTTTAAAGCCTACATGATTTCCTTGTGAAAACTTGTGTAAAAGGGGCGATAAAAACCCTTTGGGAAAAGGAACATTTTGAATTTGTATCACAACCAGTCGCCTGTTAAATCATAATGTGAAGCCGCTGAAATTTTTACTTTTTGAAAATCACCAATTCGCAAATAATTGCCATTTACAGGTAACCAAACTTCATTATCAACCTCTGGACTGTCAAATTGTGTTCTACCTACAAAATGATCATTTTCCAATCGATCAAACAATACTTTTTGAGTGGTTCCAACTAACGATTGATTGAATGAATACGATATATCCATTTGTTGTTCCATAATTGCGTTAGCACGGCGCTGCTTCTCCTCTTCGGGAATAGAATCTTCTAGAGTATAAGCATGAGTATTATCTTCGTGTGAGTATGTAAATACTCCTAAGCGTTCAAATTTGATTTCCTGAAGAGCTAGCATAAGTTCTTCAAAATCTTGTTCGGTTTCGCCAGGGTGTCCCACTAATACAGTGGTTCTCAAAGCAATTCCAGGAACTTTATCTCGAATCTCATTGATTAATTCCAAGGTACGACGTTTGGTAATGCCGCGCCTCATACTCTTAAGTACATTGTCAGTGATATGTTGTATGGGCATATCAAGATATTTACAAATGTTATCGCGCTCGCGAATAACATCCAAAACATCTGTTGGGAACTGAGAAGGATAAGCATAGTGCAATCGCATCCAGTCTACACCTTCAACGTCGCTTAATCGTTTCATCAGTTCACCCAGTTTGCGTTCGCCGTATAAATCTAACCCATAATATGTTGAATCTTGAGCTATCAGCATAATTTCTTTGGTTCCATTTTTAACCAAATTTTTTACTTCCGTCTCCAATAATTCAATGGGTTTTGACACGTGATTTCCGCGCATCAATGGAATAGCACAAAACGAACAGGGCCTATTACAACCTTCAGAAATTTTTACATAGGCAAAATGTTTAGGAGTTGTTTGAATTCGTTCGCCTAACAATTCGTGTTTATAATCTGCACCTACGGTTCTTAATAAATTTGGTAGTTCGAGTGTACCAAACCACGCATCAACTTCTGGTATTTCACTGCTTAATTCGTCTTTATAACGGTGAGAAAGACAACCAGTGACATACAGCTTTTCTAAATTACCTTGGTTCTTTTCTTCAGCAAATCTCAATATGGTATCAATACTCTCTTGTTTGGCATTTTCAATAAATCCGCAAGTATTAATGATAACAATATCAGAATCATCTTTTTGAGCCTCGTGTTCCACTTGGAAGTCACTGGCTTTTAATTGGGCCATAATGACCTCAGAATCAACAATATTTTTACTGCAGCCCAATGTGATAACATTTACTTTTGGCTGTTTGAGGGATTTGGTTCTCATGAATAGAATTATATGCTATTTAAGCTCGAAATATGGATTCAATAAAAGTTTCCTTGTCAAATAACTTTAGATCTTGTGCTTTTTCACCAATACCGATGTATTTTACTGGAATATTAAATTGATGGCTTACACCAATAACCACACCACCTTTAGCCGTTCCATCTAGCTTAGTTACAGCTAATGCATTGACTTGGGTAGCTTGGGTAAATTGTCTGGCTTGTTCAAATGCATTTTGCCCTGTGGTAGCATCAATTACCAATACCACTTCATGTGGGGCATCTTCTCTGAACTTCTGAATTACTCTCTTTATTTTCGATAATTCATTCATCAATCCCACTTTATTATGAAGTCTACCGGCTGTATCAATAATTACCACATCAGCATTTTGTTCAACACCTTGCTTGATGGTATCAAATGCCACAGCCGCAGGGTCTGTGTTCATTCCATGCGATACGATATCTACACCAGCTCTATCTTTCCAAATATTTAATTGGTCTACAGCCGCTGCTCTAAATGTATCAGCAGCACCAAGAACAACTTTCTTTCCTTCTGCAGCATAGCGATGGGCCATTTTACCAATGGTAGTGGTTTTCCCCACACCATTGATACCTACAACCAGCACTACATAGGGCATTTTTGTTTGAAGATTTTGCAATTGAAAATCTTTGGCCAAATGGTCACCAATATTCGGCATTAATGTATCAGTAATTTCCGCTAACCAGGCATTAAGATCATCTGGAGCATCGAATCCTTGGTGTTTTGCACGAGCTTTTACGGCATCAACTATTGCCAAGGTAGTATCAACACCTACATCGGAGGTTAAGAGTGCCTCCTCAAGTTCATCAAGTAAATCAGAATCGATCTTGCTCTTTCCTGAAAGCAAAATTCCTAATTTGGAAAGGAAGCCAGTTCTCGTAGGAGCAAGAGCCTCTCTTGTTTTTTGACTTTCTGGGGATGGGTCGACGGATTTTTTCTTGAACCAACTAAACATTATGTTTTAAATGGGATATTAATATACAAAAAAAGCCCCTATTCGGGGCTTTTCCAAAATTCTTTAATGGGAATTAACCTTTGGCTAGAATATCTTTAACGCGATCTGCAGTAACGATTTCTTCCTTGAAGGTATAAGCACCAGACTTAGGTGATTTAATTGTGCGGATGACCTTAACCATCTCAACACCGCCTTCTTTTTTCAGGGTTGCAACTACTTTTTTAGCCATTATTTAATCTCTTTATGAACGGTTACTTTACGCATATAAGGATTGTATTTCTTCAATTCAATTCTTTCGGGCGTGTTTTTCTTATTTTTTGTCGTAATGTAACGACTCATACCTGCTACACCGCTACCTTTTTGCTCAGTGCATTCCAATATTACCTGGATACGGTTGCCTTTTTTTGCCATGATTAAATTTTTCCTTTCTTAAATAAATTGTTCAAACAGGCAGCCATGCCTTTTTTATCAATGGTCTTAATGGTTTGAGTAGACACCTTCAACGTAATCCACTCACCGGTCTCCTCGATAAAGAATTTTTTGGTCTGCAAATTCGGATAGAATCTGCGCTTAGTTTTCTTATTCGAGTGCGAAACACGATTACCTTTTAAAGCCTTTTTACCGGTTAGATCACAAACTCTAGACATAGTTTTTGGGGTTGCAAATATAGGAAATTAATTAGATTTAACAAAAATATCATTGACTATTTTCAGAAAGTTTTGATTTTTTCGTGAATTCAACTCCCGAAATCGCCAATAAAAAGAGAACCGCTAAAACACCTGCTTGTCTCTCGAATATACTTTCGAATAAAGTCGCCACAAAAATAGCAATAAAACTCATGATTATCATCATTGAATTGTGGCCTTTTAAAGCCCAAACGATAAGTATTATTGATATCCCGATGAATAACAAGCCCCATTCAAGGGCCCACTGTATCCACTGATTGTGAGGTTGCACTTGATTTTCAATTTTCAATTGAGATTTTATAATTCTATGTCCCTCCATTAAGGCCTGATCTTTATTGTCGCTACCAACGCCCCACAATGAATTTTTCTTGATCATCACAAAACTTGACCTCCATGCCTCCCAGCGCTGACCAAAGCTCTTATTATTTAAATCTCCACCATGAACCACTGCTGACAGATCTTCTGCAGTATTGAGTACCCTATTTTTGATACTAGGCGTTACAAATGCAAAAACCACCAAAGCTGCGATTGAAATAAATCCAATTTTTAAATGTCTCATGATGATCGATTTCCCTTCCATCAAAACCCAAACCATTACTGCCGTCCAAAAAGCAAGTAATCCTGTTCTCGCACTTAAAATATGCATCGCTAAAAACAAGATTAAAAATTGTATTACAACATCATAATGATCTCGTATTTGCTGTTGATTGGACCATAAATACATCCCAAGAAACAACAAAACAGAAGTTAAAATAAAACTAAATTCAATGTGATACACATCAGAAAACAAGGGCAACGGTTTTGACTCTAAAACCATTTGAGAAAGAAATTGATAATGATTGAGATAATTTAATATTGAAGCGATCACAATCCATATTAATGGGATTCCCAAAAAATACAGGTGAAGTTTTTTCAGATCTAACAATTTGAAGGTCTTATGAAAAATTGGAACGAATAACAATGGAACGTAAATAGTAATTCTTGAAATATTGAATAATCCTGCTTGACTGTGTTTGAAATTAATCAACAAAATGACTAAAAACATTCCCAATATTGACAAAGTAGCTTTCCAAGGGAATTGATCTTTGACAATTAGGATGCAAAATAGTGTTGCAATCCCAGTGAAAATGGAAGCAAGTGCTGGTGAAAAATGAACAGTGCCCAATGCTAGCGCAAGACTTATCGCCGCACTGTCAGGGCTTTTCAGGAAGCGCATATTGTACGTATACTTGAGAAGTCTTTTTATTGCTTACACCTAATTTCTCGGATAAATATGGAGTTATTTCAGCAGATTTTGGACTTTTAGACTTTGGTTTTCCTTGGTTTATTGCATAAACAACCACATTGTTTTCAGGATTAATAATGGCGACTACCTGGTTTCTTGCAATTCCATCTATCCAAATTGAGGCTCTTTCACCTTTAGTATTAGCATCATCCCCAAGGGTGTTCACGCTAATTTTATCTTTCCAGAGATTGTATTTTGTTTTTTTAGAGGTACTGCTTGATTCTATAATTCCACCTTTTCGTTCTTCTTTTGCTTTAATCGGAAAGGTTTTATTAGTGGTATCAATATTAATCTTCGCTGGATCAATTGTTCTAATTGGTTCTTGATTTTGAATGTTGTTATTGGACTTAGACTCATCATTACCTTTTTCGATATCAGTCACCTCATCTCCCAAAACTTTGATAAAATTACCAGGTTGTAAATGAAATTCTTGAACCCCATTGATTTTTTTCAAATCTTCAATAGTCGTATTGTATCGTTTGGAAAGTCCGTAAACTGTTTCTCCTTTCAAAATTTCATGAAGGATCACATTTCTATTTTGATAAACGGGTGTGGTTTGTGGATTAATGAGCCATTTACCTTTTACTTTTAGCTTCATTCCAGGCTTTAAAATGTCAGTACCAGGATTTAATTCTCTGAGTTCTGAAATGCTCATTGAATATTTCTGCGATATTTTAAATAAGGTTTCTCCCTTTTCAACCGTGTGAATCGCGGGAAGTCTAAGTGTGTCTTGGATTTTTTGAGCAGAAAGACTAGTAGCCCACAGAAACAAGGAAACTAAAATAATACGCATAATCAAAGCTAAATAAACTCTTTACATTATTGATTCACCAATATCCACATGTTTACAAGTGTCTAAACAGCCCAACTTTCAGGAATATCAGCCATTTTTCCTTCATTCAAATAAACCCATTTGTCTGCCATTGATCGGGCTACATCTAAATTATGTGTAATGAATAAATAAATTAACCCTTCTTCTTGCTGTAAATTTTTCAATAAATCCAATATCTGCTTTTGAATGAGCGGATCTAAGGCCGCTACTGCTTCATCCAATATTAAGACCTCCGGATCTGTTGCTAATGCTTTTGCAATACAGAGTCGTTGTCTTTGACCACCACTCATTTGTCTCGGCCTTGATTCGATCAGTCGATCATCAAACCCTACCTTATTGAGCAATTTTACAGCCTTTTGTTCAAGTTCTTGTGGCTTCAAATTGGGATGCTTGAATTTTAGAATCTCACACACCGCTTGTTTACCTGTCTGCCTTAAATTCAGTGATGCCAACGGATCTTGAAATACCATTTGAACACCCGTGGGTGGTTTCAACTTGAGGGACTTACCATTTAATTGTACTTCACCAGAGTCTGGGATTTCTAATCCTACCAACAATTTGGCAAAAGTTGACTTTCCAGATCCACTGGTTCCAATAATAGCAAGTGTTTGTCCTTTTGAAAGGGAAATTGAAAAACTATCCAAGGCAAGTACTTTTTTTATTTCAACATTTCCTCTGTTGATATATGACTTTTTCAAGTTGGTTACTTCTAAAAATACCTCTTTGGTCTCAGTTAGCTTACTTTTTTCTTTTGGATTTGCATCAATCAATTCGGATAAATAGGAACAAGGATTTTCAAATACTGTATTTATTTCTCCTTGTTGCAGAACCTCTCCCCTTTTCATTATTGTAATTTGATGTGCAAATTTTCGCACTAAATCCAATTCGTGCGATACCCACAAAACAGCACTTCCCAAATCCTCGGCAATTTTCAATAAATCTCTCATCACCGCTTCCCTTGAAAAAAAATCAAGAGCCGTGGTAGGTTCGTCAGCCAAAATCAATTCAGGCTTATGCAATGTTGCCATTGCAATCATTAAACGTTGTCTCTGCCCTCCAGAAAGTTCATGAGGGTATGTTTTATTTAAACGATCCTTCAAAAAGCCTAAACCCACACTTTCCAATCGTGCAAAGATGGTATCCAAAGAATTTTTTAAAGACGGCTCTGAGTGTATTTGCCAAGATTCCTTTAATTGGTCTAAACAAGTCATCTGCGGATTCAATGCTGACATAGGTTCTTGAAAAACCATACCTATTTTCTTGCCTCGAACCTCTAACCAATTAAATTCTCTAAAAGTTTGCTGATTTAAAAATATGTCACCTTGTGCCACCAAATTCTTGGGCAACAGTCCTAAAATCGTTTTAAGTAATAATGATTTTCCACTGCCACTTTCTCCTATCACTGCATGAATTTCACCTGAATAAACTTGGAGATCCTCCACCATTACCAATTCCTTCTTAGGATTAATTAGGTCTATTCTTAATTTTTCTATTTTCAGCAGTGCTTGCGGTGGCATTTACTTGGCAATAATAAGCAATAGATTAGTTTGGTTAAAAAAAAGAGGCTTCCTTTTTTAGAAAGCCTCTTTTAATCAGAACAAATTACGATTATTCGATGGTTAATTTAATTGGGATTTCTCGCCATGAGATAACGAATCTTCCTTTATTTTGACCAGGAATCCAACGGGGTGATTTTTTCAGCACTCGAATTGCTTCTTCTGTAAACTCAGGACAACTCTTAGTTTCTTCAATTGCTGAAACCTTAGATACACGTCCTGATTGGTCAACTACGAATCTCAAAACTACTGAACCATTGATACCCTCATCTTGACAACGAACTGGGTATTGAAAGGTTGATCCAACATACTCACGGAAAGCAGCCTCACCACCAGGGAAAGATGCCTTTACTTGCACATCAGCAACTGGACCTTCATCTCCACCGCCTGTTGGACCTTCTTCTCCTCCTAAATCAGGAGCAGTAGGATCTGTTTGACCTTCGATGTTTTTAATACCTGTGTTGGTTACAACATCAGGAGGATTGATAACATCGTCGTTCTCGGCGTCAGGGTTAATTTTAGGAGCCACATAAGCTTGAGTTGCTACGGGTTCTGGCTCTTTCAATTTTGGTGGTTCTTTTGGTTTTTCTTCTTTCTCTTCATCAGGAGCTTTGATGTCTTCAAGACTAACCGCAAATTTCGGTTTCTTTTTAACTTCAGGCTCTTTAGCGAATGCATCAATAATGCGTGGCACAGAAGCAATCAAAATAGCAAAAGCCACAGTAATGACGGTTGCAAGTGATTGAGATCTGCGGAAGAGTTTTCTAACTTGATAAGCACCGTAATCGGTAAATCGATCTTTGAAGACCAATTCCAATCTAGAATCTGCCTCGGGCAAATCCCATCGGTTAAACTGTTTCATGAATCCATTCTCTTCCATAATTATTGATTTAATTTTTCATCAACCATTTTTCTTTCCAGTGGATCGAATCCAGTATCTACCACGAAGTATTTCGCTACTTGAGTAATCAGAAACTCATCGATCATGTCAATAACATTTTCGTAAGTAGCGTCTTTATCGGGTTTTACAAGTATCACCAAGGAAGATTTTTGCTGAGCATCTTTTGCTTCGCGTTCAATTTTATTTTTGGCGGCGGTGTCTGCAGCAGCCACTTTTGCCATTTTGTTTTGAAGTTCCTTTAATTCTTTGATTAAGGGTGCATTTCTTTCTATCAAAACTTGTCTAAGTCCATCCTTACGATAATTGATTTCTACCGGCGGATTATCTGCCTTAAGAGAACCGTTATAGTAAAACAATCTATTGTCTTTAGTCAACAAAAAAGTCAGACCATTTTTAACTTCTGGTTGTTTTACTTGTGGATTATTCTTATCCAATTTTTCCGGAAAGATCATGCGCAACACCTTAGGCTTAGAAAAGGTGGAAGTCAAAACGAAGAAGGTCAAAAGCAAGAAAGCTAAGTCAACCATGGGAGTCATGTCGACTCTGGTGCTCAGTTTTTTGGCTCTTTTTTTACCATCACCGCCCGAACTCTGTTGAATTATTTCTGCCATATCTTATTCTAATTAGTTGGGTGCGCTTTCTAATCCTGTAATCATTTGGAACTGTTTCACTTTAGCTTCACGGAAAATCTGAATCACTTGATTGATTTTATCGTATTTCGCGTTGCTAGCGGCTTTAATGGCAAATTGAATGTAGTTTGATTTATCAAATTCCATATTTTTCAATTTGGCTTCTTCTTCACGTTGCTTGTAATCGTTATGGGCTTCAATTTTCGTTAAATATGCCCAATAATATAATTCACAAGTTTTAATCTTGCTCTCGGCGGTATCGTAAGGTATTCCCTTTTGTTCATAGTTTGGTCGATCAGTAGATTCTAAAGCCATGAAAGCTGGAATCTCTGCAGCACGCAAACCAACGGGACCTACTCCACCAAAGTTATTCATGTCTTCTTCGCTCATTGCTGGCACTTTAAATTCAGACATAATTTGTTTGAGAACTTTAGATTTTACCGCGGCATTAGTAATATCTACATATACCCGTCCCTCTTCATCAATCATCACTAAAAATACCTGTTTAGGAATTTGTATTTCAGTAGTAGATGTTGGGGGATCAAGAATCACGGGCTCTGGAGCTCTGAAACTTGAGGTCAAGATGAAGAATGTCACCAAAAGAAACGCCAAGTCCACCATTGGAGTCATATCCAACGACGGAGCTGATCTAGGCATTTTTACTTTAGGCATTCTGTTTATTATTAATTTTACTTAATACGTTTGAGACTAAAAAGGTAAACGAATTACCCGTGATTAGCCTGGAAATTAGAAACGATCGAATAACCAGCCTCATCCATAGAGTGGGTCATACCGTCTATTCGGTTAGAGAAATAGTTATAAGAAATGATTGCTAAAGTTGACGCTATGATACCGAAGGCTGTATTAACCAATGCCTCAGAAATACCGGTAGCCAAAGCTGCTGTGTCAGGAGCACCCGCATTTGCTAATGCAGCAAACGCACGAATCATACCCAATACTGTTCCGATCAATCCCACCAATACTCCAATTGAAGAGCAAGTAGAAATAATTACAAGATTACGGCTCAACATAGGCAGTTCTAAACTGGTAGCCTCTTCCAATTCCTTTTCGATAGCTGCTTTCTTCTCATCACGTGATAAATGCTCTTTTGATTTTACACTTGAATAACGAGTCAAACCACTCTTTACTACGTTAGCTAAAGAACCTTTTTGTACATCACATGCTTTGATTGCACCATCAATATCATTTTTTGATAACAACGCTTGCATTCTGCGAATAAATCCAGTTGAATCACCTTTTCCTGAAGCAATAGACAATGAAATAAAACGCTCTATACTAACAAGGATAACAGTGATGTTAACTGTCAAAAGTAATGGTACGATAAATCCTCCTCTGTGAATAATACCTAAAATGTTGTGAGGATGTCCTTTTTCTACTATCTCCTCAGGTTTCAAGCCCGCTCCTTCAAAGTTAGCAGGATCTCCAAGGATGTAAAGGTAAATTAATACTCCGGTCAAAAATGAGACCAAGATAGATGCTCCAGCAAAATATGCTGCAATTACATCTGCTGTTGATTTGTTGTTCTGATTACTCATGTTTTCGTGTTTTATACAAAATGTTGCAAACATAACTCTAGCAGAACGATTAAACAAGTGTAGACTTGACCTTAACCACTGCGAGCTATCCTAGCATTAAACGCATTTTTCAGTGACTTCGTTTGACAATTGCATGACCGGGAACTAAAATTTTGGATTTCATTCAAATAAACCAATGGTTTAAAATACTGAATATCAGCAATTTAATTAAAAACAATTCGATTTGTCACAATTTTGTCAGTTAGAAATAAAAAAAGACCCTAGTAAGGGTCTTTGATAAATTTAACTATAAATTAACATTGAGGAAATTACACACTTAGCGTTTCCTTTTGGGTCTTGGCTTTTGCTTTATCTCCATTTCATCGGCTTTCATAACCAATAAGGTGCGAATCTCACGTTGAACTCTGGGCAATTTCACCACCCTATTCATTCCAATGACTTCCGATATTTTATTGCTGTATTTCTTCAACAAATCAATTTCATTTTGTTGGAGAGCAACAGCATCATTGAAATATTCAGTTGCTTCAGTATCGTTTAGTTCATCAATATTCTTAGGATACCATTTTTTACGAAAGGCTCTTTTTGATTTTCGAAGTTCCAATTGATATTCATCAAAAATGGGAAAAAACGCTTTTGATTCGG
>ENA-UPTJ01000635-UPTJ01000635.1-marine-metagenome-genome-assembly--contig:-NODE-635-length-21523-cov-5.844326_pt1 | contig 21523 bp, 19 predicted proteins | sample MGYA00238168_ERZ767080 | MGnify/ENA primary metagenome ERZ767080 (study PRJEB28935, sample SAMN06266237) | marine metagenome | isolation source: Columbia River Estuary | place: USA:Columbia River Estuary... | reverse complement strand
TTGCTTGAAATAGAACTACCTTAATGGGCTTGGTTACTAAGGTTTCCTGACCACTTTGAGAAATTATCTATATTAAAAAGCCCATCAGAGGTTGGAAGTATGGATTGTCCAAGAGCTTTCTTTACGGATACTTTTAATAAATTATAAATGTGTTTTTCATCCTCAAACTTAACTTCGGTTTTTGTGGGATGGACATTCACATCGACTTTTTCCGGGCTGACATTCATGAATATGACGTAAAGTGGAAAAGATTCCGGCTCAATTTGTCCATCGTAAGCTTGCATCATGGCATGATGGAAATAAGGACTTTTGATGAAACGATTATTGACAAAGAAGTATTGATCGCCCCTGGTTTTTCTGGCTTTATCTGGTTTACCTAAAAAGCCATTGAAGGCTGAAATTTCAGTATCTTCTGAAAAATCAAGTAAGTTTTCAGGATCTTTAATTCCAAGTACGTCTGCTATACGATCTTTTAATGGCCTTTTAGGGAAATTGAAAATTTCATTTCCGTTATTGAATAATTTAAAGGCAATTTGGTGGTTTGCAAGCGCCTGTCTTTGAAACTCCTCATAAATATGTTTGGTTTCTACAGCAATAGATTTTAAGAAGTTTCTGCGAGCAGGTATGTTAAAAAACAGATTTTTTATAGAAATAGAAGTGCCTATTGGAGCACTATCCATTTTTACTTCTAGAACCTCGCTTCCTTCAATACGGATATATGTGGCAACTGAATCTTCTGGTCGACGGGTTTTCATTTCTACCTGAGCTACGGCAGCAATTGAAGCCAGTGCTTCACCACGAAAACCATAGGTATTCAGTGAAAATAAGTCTTGTGCCTTGCGAATTTTTGAGGTAGCGTGTCTTTCCCAACAAAGTCGGGCATCAGTTTCACTCATTCCCTTGCCGTTATCAATCACTTGCATCAACGAGGAACCGCCGTCTTTAATCAATAATTTGATTTCAGTGGCTCCTGCATCGATACTGTTTTCAAGTAGTTCTTTGACTGCTGAAGCTGGCCTTTGGACAACTTCACCGGCTGCAATTTGATTTGCAACGGCATCTGAAAGTAACTTGATTATTCCTGACAAAGTAGGTGTGATTTGAAACTGTCCAAAGTTACAAATCGTTTTTGAGATAACCCAAGACACCCCATTCTGTGTGAGTTTCTTTATAAATGGGTTTCAGATTCATATTTACTGCAAATTCATTGACTTGATCTAGGTCTTGAAGTTGTAATCCACTGATAAAAATGTGACCACCATTTTTAGTAACTCTAGTGTATTCAGGCAGGTCTGCAAGAATTACTTCCCTGTGAATATTGGCAAGAGTAATATCAAAAAATTCATCATTAATGGGCTTTAATTGTTCGGCAGTTCCGTGAATGATTTTGGTTTTTTTGCAAAAGTTCTTTTCTAAATTTTCAATTGCATTGTCAACTACCCAATCGTCTATTTCAATTCCCAAACAGTCATCGGCTCCTAGCATTTCGGCAGCAATTGCCAAAATCCCAGTTCCGGTGCCCATATCTAATACCTTTTTGTTTAGAATACGATCTTCAAATGAGAGCAATGCTCCAAGCATTAACTGAGTAGTTGAATGGTGGCCAGTTCCAAAGCTCATTTTAGGTTCGATGGTGATGGTTAAGGTATTTGATTTTTCAGCATGAAACGGTGCTCTAACGTAGAATTTACCAATTGATAATGGCTGAAAAAAATTCTTTTCCCATTCTTCGTTCCAATTTTTAATTTCAGTTTCATTCCACTCAAAAAATTCTGCAAAATCAAGCATAAGTGCTTCAATTTCTTTTTGTAATTCAAAGGGAAATTCAGATGTTTCACCGTATGCTTTTACTGCTTTTGGATCTGTATCTTGGTCGAAAATGGTGAAAGGGTAAACACTTAAAAGGGCAACGATAATTTCGCTGTTTTCTTGTGATATTTCGTTGGGTACAACGGTAAACTCGATGAATCGGGGTTGTGATGCCGACTCCATTTTTGAGGTATCTTCCTGCATGTTATTTTTTTTGTGCTAATTGTAAATTGCACTCTTTGTATTGGGCATTATAGCCTATATTGAAGGGTAGTTTAGCCGGTTTAACCTCATCGTATTTCGCTTTTAAGTTGGGTTGGAACATATTGCTAAACAGAGGTATTGTGCGTTTGTATTCACCTAAAAATGAAACATTAAATCCGTTTTCTTCCAAATTGCTTAATGGAATTCCAGAATCATCTTGAAGTATGGTTTGACAATTATTTAAACAGATGTTTCTTATGATTGAGAAATAATCTTTGTGCATCAAATAAGTGGCTGCTTTAAAAAACGCTGCAGAATTATGTTTAGATTGAAGATAAAGTGCTGAACCGATGAGTTGATTTTTCTTTTTTAATCCTAAATCACTCAAATCCTCTGAAAAATAGATAAGTTCCTTAATGGTTCCTTTGTCAGAAGAATAACCGATTTTAATACCTTTTTGATTGTGCGGGGCAGTGCCAATGGGATTTAAATTTACAATTTTACCAGAGTCGTTTATATCGAACGACTGAATGTAATGAATTTGATTTCCAAACTTTGCTATGTAGTATAGGCAAGTATGAATGGTGCCGTTAAGATATCCTTTTTTAAAGTCGACGGCCATACTTTTGGTTCTAAAAAAGCCCAACTGATGAGGAAAAAATAGTGATTTCTCTAAATTTCTTAAATATTCGGTCAACATAATTGAATCAGCCTTATTGGGGTCAAAAAGGTAACCTGCTGGTTCAAGACCGACCATTATTATGGTATCAGCATTCGGATAAAATAAATGAGGGTAAAAGAAATCTCCCCCAGCGAAGGGATACAAAATAGTTCCGGGTCTATTTTGTATTGCACTCTGCGATAAAGTCCAATTTGCGATGGGTTCAGCAATGTTTCGTTTGAGTTTATCCCATTTTGCTTGACTCGTAGAACTAAAATCTTCCCAAACTGCATTTAAATGAAATTGACGTGTTAATTGTCCAGAATCACCCGCCAACAATTGGCAAAATGGATTCCATACACTATCAACAGGTTCAGTTTTAATCGGCACTGTAACTGTTGTTTCAGAAGTCTTTTTGGATTTTTCAGTGTTGTTGTTCTGACATGCAAGAAAGGCCAACGGAAGAAACCAAACTAATCGTTTCATATTGAGAGCAAATGTACAATCTTTTAGAATAGTGTGAGATGTTCATATGGTTTGATTGCCCAAGGAAAATTACGTTCAGTTGGTTTGTTTAACATGGGGTTAACTGAATAAGCACTGAGAAAGTCATTTGGAAAAGTGGATGTCATTGAAAATCTTTCTGAAGTTGATCCGTGAAGCCAAATTTGAGCATTGTTACCTTCTATGATGACAGGCATTCTCTGTTTTGTATTATGAATTTCAGACATAAATGGATTTGCGGACGTAGTTAAAATAGTAAAACTTCGTTCCCAGTTACCCGTTGATTGATTTTTGAAATCTGAAAACAATCCCCCGAAAAACAAAAGAGATTGATTTTTGGGAAAGATGAAATGCGGAATTTTTGTGGATCCAATGTGTTTCCATTCGAAAAATCCAGTAGCAGGAATTAAACATGGATTTTGAATCCATGAATTTTTAAACATTGGTTTTTCATTGGCGGTTTCTATTCGAGCGTTTAACGAAAGTTTTTGAAGGTCTGAAATTTGGCTTTCTTTAGCCCAACTTGGAATCAAGCCCCATTGTGCTAATTCACTTTGGTTTGATTGGGTGAAAATGGGAAGTATAGGGTGATTAAAGCCATTTAAAAAGTAACCTGGATTGGGTATATGGGAAGGGTTCAGCTCTAATTGTGCTTGAACGAGTATTTCTTGAGTCTGACTATTTTGTAAATTTATATTTACCGAATATGAAAAGCACATATTTGCAAGTTAGGACAGATGGTTGAATTTCTATAAATTGCTTTATGATCATTGCCTTGATTAAGGAGAGAAAAAATCCTCCTGATAACCGGGTTGCTTTATCACCAGTTCAATGTGTAACCTTAAAAAAAAGGTATCCTCAAGTAGAAATTTGGGTTGAATCTAGTGAAAATCGTTGCTTTTCAGACGAGGATTATATTGAGGTTGGGATTTCTGTAAAAAAAGATGTTTCAGATGCCGATGTGTTTTTGGGAATTAAGGAAGTTCCTGTGAACTACCTTACTGACGGTAAAACATTTTTAATGTTTTCACATACCATTAAAAAACAACCCTATAATCAGAAACTACTTCAAGCTATTTTATCAAAAAAAATTAGACTCATTGATTATGAAGTTTTAAAATGGGAGTCAGGACAGCGTGTAGTTGGATTTGGTCGATGGGCGGGTATTGTTGGTGCCTACAATGGATTGATGGTTTTTGGAAAGCGTAATTCAATATTTAATCTTAAACCGGCATATAAATGTTTGGATTTTGCTGAAGTGATATCTCAAGTTTTGGTTCATAATTTGCCACCGATAAAAATTGTGGTAACTGGAGGTGGTCGAGTAGCGAAAGGAGCGGTAGAATTTTTGAAACAAGTTCGAATTAGAGAAGTAACACCTCAACAATATTTAAATGTAACCTATGATGTACCTGTTTTTACCCAATTAAATAGCCCTGATTTGTATGTTCATCCTGATAAAAATGAGTGGGATTCTCCTCATTTTTACGAGTTTGGGTCTGAATATCAATCACAATTTTTAAATTATGCACGGGTCAGTGATCTAATAATTAATGGTATTTATTGGAATGAATCTTTACCAAGATTGTTTGAAAAGAGTGATTTAAAAAGTCCTGAATTTAAACCCAGAGTTATAGCTGATATTAGTTGTGACGTGAATGGCAGTGTGCCAATAACGGTAAGGGCGACTAGTATTGATGACCCTATTTTGGGTTGGAATATAATTTCTGATTGTGAGGGGAAACCTCTATCATTAGATGGGATAGATGTTATGGCAGTTGGGAATTTACCGAATGAATTACCTAGAGATGCGAGTCATGATTTTGGAGCTATGTTATTGCAACACGTAATTCCAGAATTATTAGAACATGACTCGCAACTCATTGATAATGCCACCATCGCGAACAATGGTTTTCTAACCATTGGGTTTCAATATTTACGCGATTATGTGGATGAAAAGGGATAGTTAAAATTTAGAACTGCTCAAATTTTGAAAAGAAGAAACTTCCTTCAATTGCAGCATTTTCATCGCTGTCGCTTCCGTGAATGGCATTAGCATCGATGCTTTTAGCATAAAGGCGACGAATGGTTCCTTCTGCAGCCTGCTCAGGATTGGTAGCACCAATGATATTACGGAAATCCGCAACTGCGTTATCTTTTTCAAGAATTGCTGCATAAATTGGACCGCTAGTCATGAAGTTTACTAGTTCTCCATAGAAAGGTCTTTCCTTGTGAACTTCGTAAAATGCTCCAGCTTGGTCTTCAGTTAAATAAGTGTATTTCAAAGCAACTACTCTGAAACCTGCTTGAATGATGTGATCTAAGATTTTCCCTGCGTGTCCGTTTGCTACGGCATCAGGTTTAATCATGGTAAAAGTGCGATTTGACATGTTTTATTTGTGAATTTCGCGGCAAATTTCGTGATTTATAAGGAACTTTGAGGATAGATTAGTCGATTTTTATGGAAAGTTCAAATAATAATTTAGCGAACCAACGCAAAACACGTGGTGTAGGTGATTTACATATGTTAGAAGGTCCACATAGCCGCTCCGAAGAATTCTTTTTTCTTTTTCGAGTTGTTTGGGAATTTCTGAAAGGGTTTCGAAAGTTACACTTTGTAGGTCCATGTATCAGTATTTTTGGTTCTGCACGATATAATTCTGAACATCCATATTATCAGAAAGCAAAGAAAATGGGAGCAAAAGTAAGTCAAGCTGGATTTACAGTATTAACAGGGGGTGGTCCTGGGATAATGATGGCAGCAAATGAGGGGGCAAAAAGCGTTGGTGGTAAAAGTATTGGAGTGAATATTGAGCTTCCTTTCGAACAAAAGCCCAATCCATTTCTGGATGTTTGGGTGGATATACGTTACTTTTTTGTTAGAAAGGTATTGCTGTTCAAATATTCATTTGCTTTTGTGATTTTCCCTGGTGGATTTGGCACTATGGATGAAATGTTTGAAGCCTTGACATTGATTCAAACACGGAAAATGCCTTGGTTTCCTGTGGTAATTATTGGAAAGGAGTTTTGGTCAGATTATCAAAAGTTTGTTAATCAAATGGAGATTGGGGGTACAATTTCTCCTGAGGATAAAGATTTATATTTAGTTACCGACGACTTAGACGAAGCGATAAAGTATATCGAAGAAAAGGTTTCAAAAATGCCCCGTAAAAAACAAAACTATCGTCGTTTCTGGTGGTTGGGTGAGTAAATTTAAAGTAACTTTGCAGAATGAAAGGTCCTATTTCTCAATTCATTGAAAATCATTATTTGCACTTTAATGCAGCTGCTTTGGTTGATGCTGCAAAAGGATATGAAACTCATTTAACTGAAGGTGGTAAAATGATGGTAACCCTAGCGGGAGCCATGAGTACTGCAGAGTTAGGTAAAAGTTTAGCAGAAATGATTCGTCAAGGAAAGGTTGATATTATATCTTGCACTGGGGCGAATCTAGAAGAGGATATCATGAATTTGGTCGCTCATAAACATTATAAGCGCGTTCCGAATTATCGTGATTTAAGTCCACAAGATGAATGGGATTTGTTAGAGAATCATTTCAATAGAGTAACTGATACGTGTATTCCTGAAGAAGAAGCTTTCAGGAGACTACAAAAGCATATTCATGGAATTTGGAAGGGAGCAGAGGAATCAGGTGAACGTTATTTTCCACATGAGTACATGTATAAGATTTTGTTGAGTGGTGAATTAGAACAGTACTACGAAATAGATCCTAAGAACAGTTGGATGTTAGCTGCGGCTGAAAGAAATCTGCCTATAGTGGTGCCAGGATGGGAAGACTCAACAATGGGGAATATTTTTGCTAGTTATGTTATCAAAGGAGAATTACAAGCAACTACCATGAAAAGTGGTATTGAATACATGACTTGGTTAGCTGATTGGTACGTAAAGAACTCTGATGGTAAAGGTGTGGGATTCTTCCAGATTGGCGGAGGTATCGCAGGTGATTTCCCTATCTGTGTTGTACCAATGTTGTATCAAGATATGGAAATGGAGAACATTCCTTTTTGGTCGTATTTCTGCCAAATTTCTGACAGTACTACAAGTTATGGTAGTTATTCTGGTGCAGTGCCAAATGAAAAAATCACTTGGGGTAAGTTGGATGTTAATACGCCTAAATTCATTGTTGAAAGTGACGCTACTATAGTGGCGCCATTAATATTTGCTTGGGTTTTGGGATGGTAAACCCCAAAACAGATATTGTCACGTTCGAAGATGTTCAATTTGTGGTAAACAAGCAATACGAACAATTGATAGCTGATTCTCAGACGGGTAGACATTTTAAAGAACTGAATTTTGAAGAACACCTTCCTAGGATTTATAATTTCTGGAGTTTTATTCTAGGTATAGAGCCAGAGGTTCATTCGTATCGTGGAAGTGCATTCGAACCTCATACACATATGAATCTAACCCATGAGGATTTTAATGATTGGCAGAAATACTTAAAAATTGCCGTTCAAGAGCGATTTGAAGGGCCTACCGCAGATTTAATGTTGCAAAAGGCTGAACAATTAGGTATGATGTTTGAATATAAATTGGGTTTATTAGGAGATAAATAACAGATGAGTAATTTGATTCCCAAATTAAAGAATATCAAGGGTTTTCTTTTTGATATCGATGGAGTTTTAACCAAAGGTTCAGTTTTAGTTACTGAAGAGGGCCATATGCTTAGGTCAGTGAATATAAAAGACGGTTATGCTTTGCAACATGCAGTAAAACAAGGGTACATCGTTGGAGTGATTTCTGGCGGAAAATCGGAAGGAATGAGGAAGCGCTTTGAAGGATTAGGACTAAAATATATTTATCTTGGTCAATCTCATAAGGAAGAAGCTTTTGAAGAAGTTTGTCGGTTGAGCGGCCTTGGGGCCTCTGAATTTGTTTATATGGGTGATGATATGCCAGATCTCCCATTATTTGAAAAAGTAGGGTTAAGTTGCTGTCCGAAGGATGCCTGTATGGATGTTTTAGATAAGGCTGAATACATTTCGAATACAAATGGAGGAGAAGGTTGTGTTCGAGAAATCATTGAAAAAGTGATGAAACTTCAAAATTCTTGGTTCAACGACGAAACACACCGTTGGTAAGCAAATTTTGATTGCTTACATTTGAAAAACATGACTGCCAAAGAACTACTTAATGATAGCATCAATGTTTTAAGACATACCGATACTGTTGCGGCAGCAATTGGTTATTTAAATGGTCAAGGACTTAGTGAACTTCCAGTAATTAAAAATAAAAGTTTATTTAACTACGCTCGGATTGAAAATCTCAGTCAAATTAGTGATCAATCTCAAAAATTATCCGATGTGATAGCTGAGAATGTTCACGCACCTGCAGTGGAATTGAACCAGCATTTGTATGAAATCGTTCCGATGATGTCAATAAATGAGCTATCGGTAGTAGCAGTAATTGGTGAAAATAAAGAGTTTGAGGGAACCATAGACCAACGGAGAATTAACAAATTGATTACTGAATCTTTAACTTACAGAGGATTAGGTGCAGTGATTGTTTTGGATCTTGAGGATAGGGACTTTTCACCAACTTCTATTTGCAGATGGGTTGAAGAAAATGGTGCTAAGGTCATAGGATTAATGGTGAAAAACGAATCAATGGGTAGACTGAAAGTTAATTTGAAGTTGAATACGACCCTTTCAAAAAATATAGTATCCACATTTCAACGTCAAGGTTACAAGGTCGAGAATGTTTACCTCTCAGAAGACCAGAATGACCAAGAGGATAGAGAAATTGATATGGTACTCAAGTTTTTTGATTTATAAATTTTTTAGGGTAACGCGTGAAAATCCCTATTAATTACTGAAATTTGTGGAAAACCGATTTTACCGCAGGCAAATAATGTATGGGGTAATGTCGTTAGAAGTACTTTGAAAAGCATTTTAACTTTATGAATGACAATTTAATCAATGAAAATGAGGTAAAGCCCATAACGCTGGTCAGTGTAATAAATTTTTTCTGGAGGTGGCGTAAGGTATTCATCATTTCAGCGAGTATAGCTGCAGCCTTAGCAATCATTTTAACTCATCCTGCCATAACTAAGCCGAAATATAAGGCACAACACATCTTTTATCCCACCAAAAACAATTCCATATCTAATGCATTGTTGACAGAATTAAGTCAAAGACAACAAGATCCATTGGAATTTGGTGAAGAAATTGAGGCAGAAAAAGCACTTCAAATCATTCAATCTGGTACTTTAATTGGTAGATTGGTTAAAAACTTCAATCTGATGGAACATTACGGAATAGATCCTCAGAAAGAAAAATTCCCTAAATATGCGTTGGATAACAAAATAAAAGAAAATTTCAATTTTGAACGTACTCGTTATCTGAGTATCAAGATTGAAGTATTAGACGAGGATCCAAAGATGGCAGCAGCATTGGCAAACGGAATTGCCTTGCTGTACGATTCAATAAAAACAGAAGTACAAAATCAAGTTGCTACTCCAGCATTGGATATTGTTGAACGAGCATTATCTGATAAAAGAAAGAAAATCGAAGAGTTAAAAGGAGAATTGCGCAAAGTGGGTATGTTGGGTGTAACTAACTACGAAGAGCAATCACGTGCATTAGCAGAAGAAATTTATAAGGCACAGTCATCTGGCAAAACCAGCCAATTGACTAAATTAATGAACGAGCAAAAAACGTTGGTTGGTATTGGTGGGGATTTTATCTCTTTGAATGAATTAATCAAACTTGAAGCGGAAAAAGAGAGTGATTTGATTACTCAATATGAAAAACGTCAGGTAGATGTTAAAGAAAGGCTTTCTCATAAATTTACCGTAGAAGAAGCTACAGTTCCAGAGATTAAGTTTTGGCCCAAAAGAAGTTTTATTTTTATCATTTCAGTTCTTGGAACCATCATTGCTACTGCTGTAGTATTGGTTTGCTTTGAACTGTTTTGGAAGAAGTAATATGCAGACATCTTGGAATCAAATCAGCCAATTAAGTCGAGTTCGACTTTTGGTTGTTTTATCGATAGTGATTTCAGGATTGGTTTTTGGCATTGTACAAGGCTTGTGGTGGCTGGTTGGAATTCCAGTGGTAATTCTTGTTTTAATTTCTTCATTTTTATTTACAGAGAAAACATTGTTATTTTTCGGTGCATTAGCACCATTGGCTGTAAACTTTGAGAATTTGGGAGGCGGAATGGGTATGTCTTTACCCACCGAACCAGTATATATTTTTTTATTTGGACTATTGCTGTTTCACGCTTTCAAAGAACGACGCATAAACTTTAACCATTTAAAGCATCCCCTAGTTGCAGCAATTACGGCTTATTTGTTGTGGTTATGGATTAGCAGTGTTTTTAGTTCAATGCCCACAGTTAGTTTCAAATTCACTTTAGCTCGAACTTGGTACATTACGCTGTTTTTTTATTGGGGATTGTATATTTTTTATAGAGAAGATAGAGTTAAATTCTTTTTAAATTGGTTTACTATCTTCACGATGATCATGGTAAGCTATACCTTGATTATGCACGCTCAAGATGGATTTTCTAGAGGATCAAGTTATGGAGTTTCATGGCCATTTTTTCCAGATCATGGAATGTATGCTGCCGCAATAGCATATGCTGTATTTATACTAATCGTTTATACCTTTTATGTGAGGCAATTTGGATTTCATATTGCATTTGCACCCTTTTTCTTTTTGGTTCTTTTGATATTATTATTTGCAATTATTGTAAGCTTTACGAGAGCTACTTGGTTGAGTTTATTAGTGGCATTGGGCGTTTGGATATTGACAAGATTCAGAGTTAAGTTTTCGGTTATTTTGATAGCATTAGTGGCTGTGATTTCTGTGGGTATAATCAAGCAAGATGAAATATTATATTCATTAGAAGCCAATAAACAAGGGAGTAGTGATGAGCTTGAGGGACACGTTAAGTCAGTAAGTAATATTACTACAGACCCTAGTAATTTAGAACGTATCAATAGATGGAAATGTGCAGGAAGAATGGTTTCGCAAAAGCCTGTTTTTGGATTCGGTCCAGGAACCTTCGTATTTCAATATGCACCTTTTCAAAAAAGTAGTGAATTAACATTAATTTCTACACATGCTGGTGACTTAGGAGACGCACACAGTGAATATTTCTCTGCTATGAGCGAGACAGGTTTCATGGGTATGTTATTGTGGTTGAGTATTGTTTTAATTACAATTTCAACAGCTTTTAAGATTATTTATACCAGTAATAATCTTAAAATTAAATTATATACTTACGCTGTGTTTCTTGGTTTAATTGCCTACCATACACATGGTGTTTTAAACAATTACACCCAATACGATAAATTAGCAGTACCCATGTGGGCATTCACAGCAATTTTGGTAGTCCTGGATTTGAAAAACCAAAAATTATTATTGGCTGATGAAAAAAGCACTTAGTATACCTACTTTTTCAATTGGCTTGGGTTTGTGTTTTGTTTTCGTGTTGATTGCCATTATTGGACCATTTTTTATTTTGGATCAATCTCCATTAGCAAACGATATACATCCAGAATGGTCTGGATTGAAACCTGGTTCCAGTGTCGTTTTTCAGGGAGAGACTAGAGTGTTTTGGTTAGGCACAGATACCTTTGGAAGAGACATTCTGAGTAGATTGGTACTTGGTTCACAGATTTCCTTGAGTATAGGTCTTTTTGCAATGTTATTATCTCTCATGATTGGGATAATCATTGGATTAATTGCGGGTTATTTTGGCGGATGGATTGATTCTATCCTTACTTGGTTAATAACAGTTTTTTGGTCGGTACCAACATTATTAATCGCCTTAGGATTGAGTGTGTTTTTGGGTAAGGGATATTTCCAAGTCCTAATTGCGACCGGATTAAGCTCTTGGGTAGAGGTTGCGCGAGTTGTAAGAGGTCAAACCATGCAGTTAAAGAATCGCGAATTTATATTATCCTCAAAAATTACCGGGTTTGGAAATTTCCACATTATGTTCCGTCATATTTTGCCTAATTTGACTGGGACATTAACAGTTTTAGCGACCACTAATTTTGCATCAGCTATATTATTAGAAGCAGGGTTAGGCTTTCTCGGTTTAGGTGTTTCTCCTCCTACTCCAAGTTGGGGAATAATGGTAAAAGAGAATTTGGGATTTTTAGTATTGGATCAAGCCTATTTGGCTATCATCCCCGGCATGGCCATCATGATTTTGGTAATGTCTTTCAATCTGATGGCCATGGGCCTAAGGGATGTTTTGGATGAACAGAATTGATTATTCTGTTACTTGTATTCTAGCAGAGAAATTAGTATTTATTCCATTTGAATCTTTAATGAAATAGATACCATTTTTTAAATTATTTGGTACTTGGTAGAAACCGTTGTTCAATTCGCTCTTTCCTACAATTCTTCCAGTTAAATCATACCAATTTAAGTTAGATGGTAAATTTAAAACTCCAATAATATGCAAATTACTATTGGTATTTACAGGATTGGGATATACAGAAACCTCATTCCGGCTTAGCTTTTCATTATTTAAATGATCGGCAACCACTTGAATTTCAGCTGTGTCCTTACATCCTGAAGTGTTAGAAGTAACAATCATTTGAACAGTGTATGTACCATCATTGTCGTACTGATGAATTCCAGTAGAACCTGTTGACGAATTTCCATCGCCCCAAATCCAATCAATACTGCTGTTCGGATTTGTAACAGCTGGAGTGCAAGTAACCTTGCGAGGGTAATCAAGGGTCCATTGGAAACCAGCAGTAGGTCTGAATTTAGTTTTAACGGTAACAGATTTTCTTTCTGAGATACAACCCTTGTATTCTGTTTCATAGAATACTGTCTTGTCGGAGAATAAAATTCCTAAATTGAGGTTTGCATTGGTAGAAAAACTATTATTTGTTGAATTATCTTCATACCAATAAATATTACCGTAACTAATATTTGCTGCGATCACTCCTTCGGACTTATTACAAACATCGGGGGCGCTTAAATTAGAAGGAGTTGGAGGTATATTGACAACTACTTGAACAGAGTCAAATTGGCTATTTTCACAGTTTCCATCAATTGTTTTAAAATAAACATAACTATTGCTATTTTGTAAATTTTTAATATTTACAAATTTAGAAGTTGAGAAAATAGTGCCTGTTTTTGAGGTATACCAATTAACGCCACCCCATTGAGTTGAAGCAGCAATATCAGCAGAGTCTCCAATGCAAATTTCATCACCAATTTTAGCAAATGTTGGAGGTGCTTGATTTGCATTTATTATAATGGATATTCTACCTGATCCACAATTTCCATCGTATGATTCAACATATAAAGTTTGGGTACCACGTTTGCTGATATTAGCAGTAAATTGAGACCCAGTTGCTAATGGGGTACCCCCATTTGGAACATCAAACCAACGAATAGTGGCAGTTGAATTATTGGATGCAGTTAATTGTAAATTTAGGTTTCCTGTAGTATAACAGATACTAGTATCTGAGATAGCGGTTGGTGCTTTTGGTGCAAACGAACTTCCCACTAGAGCGGAAATAGAAACCCTTCCAGTTTTTAATGCACAACCGCCATTTTGAGCTTCTACATAGAAGGTTGTGTCATTGTTCAATATAACAGTTGTATAGGTAGAACCTGTATGGAACTTAGTGCCGCCGGTTGAAGTCCTATACCAATCAATATTTCCATTGTCAGTTGTGGCTTCTAAATTCGCAGAAGCTCCGCTGCAAAGGGAATCATTTTTAGTGGTAAGATATGTTGGATATGCTTTTGCTACAACTGGAACTAAAAAGTCTCTTGATTTACACTCCCCATTGACTCCATATACATAAAAGGAGTCAGAGCTTGAAACAGTTGAAATTGTATAGCTATTGCCTGTGTTAAACGGTGTTTTATCTAATCTTTCATTGAACCATTGATGTTCTACGTCTGTTGCTGGAGTCATAGAAATTCTTAGACTGTCTCCAATACAGGCATTGTAACCTTTAGCGAAAGATGGAGTATTAGGTTTAAATCTAATAATAGATGTTGTAGTATCATAGCAAAAGAAACTCTTAGCAGAATAAGTAGCAATGCGTGATTGCAATTCTACGGTTACATTCTTTTTTGTGGAAGGTCTATATTTACCGTTGATAACACTCAATTGATAGTTGGATTTATCAAAAACCCAGTTATGACAAAACGCATCAAATCCTGCATAATCATAATACATATACTGGTTGTAAAATGCTGACCCACAAACGTTCTTCTTGTAGGAATTCGTCATTCTTAGAGTATCAATGGTTACGTAACAATCATTATTATGGGTAAAATCAGTACCAAATTTGTATGAAACAAATGGATATAATTGAATGTGGCAATCGAATGTTACACCGCCAACATTGAGTGAAAGTCCTCTGTACCATTGTGTCTGAAGTCTTGCACAATTTATATTTCTTCCTTCACCATCACCGTTAGCCCAAGAATTTGTGACAATTCCAGGTCTACTGTATGTACTACTATCACACTCAATTGTAAGTATGTAGTTTTTTAAAGTTTTCACCGGTGTAGTAAAAACCACATTATGTGTAATTCGAGTTAAGAGTAGGTTTCCTTGTACAGTGTCAATTCTTACCAATTCAGAGGCCAACGGAGAGCCTGTAGGAAGTGAATCGCCACCTGCTTCATAGACGCTACATTTTACATATGTTGATGTAACTTTTCTAGCCGTATCAAAGGGGAGGTAAGCGTAAAATCTGAAACCTGAAATGGTTATTTCTTGTGGAGCATCATAAAACTGCCCAAATGCCAAAGTATTTGAAACCAATAGCGAGCTATATGCGGTAGAGGCGATATTTACAAAATAACTCGTATCAGAACCACACTGTGTGGGATTGGTGGCGCTTCTTTTGTCGAAATTGGATGGGGGACCTGTGACGCGATTCATTTTCACTGTGCCGGTTATTTTACCGGGACCTTCAATCAACTGTGCGAATGATGTTGGTGAAAATAAGAAAACTGCAACAAAGTAAAGTAGTGCTTTTTTCATAGTTCAATATTTATAGTTCTCGTGAAATAACAAGAAATTCATGAGATTAGCAAGTTTATAAGGTGTTGAATCTTTGATCTGACATTCTTAAGAGAATGCATGCTTAAAATTAGTTACTTTTGCTGCGCTAAATAACAATTTTATGAATTCGAATCAACTATTAAAAGGTAAAAGAGGAATCATATTTGGTGCTTTAAATGAGGCATCTATTGCATGGAAGGTGGCTGAATTATGTCATGCTGAAGGCGCTCAAATAGTTTTGACAAATGCTCCCGTGGCGGCCAAAGTTGGGCAAACCGGCCAGTTAGCAGAAAAATTAGGCGCAAAGCTTATTTATGCTGATGTGACTAAGATGGAAGACATGGAGAATTTAGTATCGCAAAGTATGGATGCGCTTGGTGGAAAGTTAGATTTTGTGCTTCATTCAGTTGGAATGAGTTTAAACGTGAGAAAGAAGAATCCTTATACAGATTCAAACTACGATTATATGCACACAACTATGGATATTTCTGCAATGTCGTTTCATCGTTTGATGCAAACTTTATGGAAGCAAGATGCGATGAATGATTGGGGGAGTATTTTAGCATTATCATATATCGCTGCTCAGCGTATTTTCCCTGATTACGGTGAAATGGCTGATGCAAAAGCATTATTAGAGAGTTTTGCTCGTAGTTTCGGATATCATTTTGGAAAAGCGAAGAAAGTTCGTGTAAATACCATTTCTCAGAGTCCAACTAAAACTACAGCTGGTAGCGGAGTTGGCGGATTTGATTCTTTCTTCAATTATGCAGATAAAATGAGTCCGTTGGGTAATGCTGATTCAGAATCGTGTGCTCAATATTGTGTTTCAATGTTCAGTGATTATACCCGTATGGTTACTATGCAGAATCTTTTCCATGATGGAGGATTCAGTTTTACCGGTATTTCGACTGATTTTATGGAAACATTTAAGGATTAGTCTTAAGTACCGGGTATCGGGTGTCGGGAGTCGGGTGTCGGGAGTCGGGTTTCGGGTTTCGGGTGACTGCGGACTACGGACTATGGACTGCGGACTATGGACTGCGGACTACGGACTATGGACTACGGACTATGGACTATGGAGCCAGACGCTCTTTAGTCCAGATTTGATTCGTTAATTTGTATCGCACTCTGTCGTGAACGCGGCTGGGTCTTCCTTGCCAAAATTCGAATTGAAGGGGAATTATGTTAATTCCGCCCCAGTGGTTTGGACGGATTATTTTTTCTGGAGTTTTGAGAAGTTCTTGAGTTTCAAGTTCAAGATTGCGACTAGCGTCAATGGTTGAACTTTGAAGGCTTATGATGGCGCCGGCTTGTGATTCAATGGGGCGAGAATAGAAGTATTTATCTGATTCTTCGGGGGATATTTTTTCGGCGATGCCGAGGATTCTTACCTGTCTTTCTAGCTCAGGCCAGAAAAAGTTCATAGCGACTTTGGGGTTCTCAGTAATTTGTTGGCCTTTTTGGCTGTTATAGTTGGTGAAAAACACCAATCCTTTTTCGCTAAAATCTTTGAGTAGTACGACCCTTGAATCGGGGAAGCCTTCGTTTGAAGTGGATAATGTGAAAGCAGTAGGTTCATGAACCTGCGATTCTATGGCTTCCGACATCCATTTTTTAAACGCCGAAAACGGTTCGCTGGGCATTTCTGAAAGAGAAATGCTGCCTTTCATATAGGTTTTGCGGATATCAGAGAGATTAGTCATTGGTAGTTGGTACCTGATTAAAACAATCCAGGAATGCGGCCTTTGCTGTTGTTCATCATTTTCATCATTTGACGCATTTGATTGAACTGAGTAAGGAGTTTGTTGAGTTCTTGGATGTTTCGACCGCTACCGCGAACGATGCGTTGTTTGCGGGAGTTGTTCAGGATTTCGGGTTTGGCACGTTCTTCGGGGGTCATTGATTGGATGATGGCTTCAATGCCCTTGAAGGCATTTTCATCTACATCGAGGTCTTTGATTTTGCTTCCAACGCCGGGAAGCATGCCGAGAAGATCTTTCATGTTACCCATCTTTTTGATTTGTTGAAGTTGAGCTAGGAAGTCTTCGAAATCGAATTTGTTTTTGGCGATTTTCTTGGCAAGACGTTGTGCTTCTTCTTCGTCGATGGTTGCTTGAGCACGTTCTACCAAGCTGACAACGTCACCCATACCCAAGATTCTTCCTGCCATACGATCTGGGTGGAAAATATCTAGGGCGTCCATCTTTTCGCCGTTAGAGGCGAATTTGATGGGTTTGTTGACAATGGATTTGATTGAAAGTGCAGCACCACCGCGCGCGTCACCGTCTAATTTTGTTAGAACTACGCCAGTAAAATCAAGAACATCGTTGAATGCTTTTGCTGTATTGACGGCATCTTGTCCGGTCATCGCGTCTACAACAAAAAGAGTTTCAACGGGGTTGAGGGCTTTCTTGAGGGATGCAATTTCTTTCATCATGGCCTCGTCAATGGCGATACGACCTGCGGTGTCGACTATCAGTACATTGCAGTTTTTGACTTTGGCGTGCTTGATGGCATTTTCGGCAATTTGAACGGGGTTATTATTGTCGTTTTCGGTGTAGTATTCGGCTTCGGTTTGTTCGGCTAAAACGCGCAATTGTTCTCGTGCTGCTGGACGATAAACGTCGCCTGCTACAAGCATCGGAGAACGTCCCTGGCTTTTTAAATGTTTTGCAAGTTTTCCTGTAAAAGTTGTTTTACCAGCACCTTGAAGTCCTGCTACCAAAATGATGGCTGGAGAACCTTTTAGGTGGAGTTCGGCAGTGCTTCCCCCGAGAAGTTGAACCAGTTCATCGTGAACAATCTTGGTAAGCATTTGTCCCGGTGAAACCGATTGTAATACTTCGGCGCCAGTGGCCTTTTCCATGATATCATCGGTAAAGGTTTTAGCTACTTTGAAGTTTACGTCGGCAGAGATGAGGGCTCTACGTATTTCCTTTACGGTATCGGTAACGTTAGATTCGGTGATGCGGCTTTGTCCTTTAAGGGTTTTGAAGGCCTTTTCGAGTTTGCTTTGCAGACTGTCAAACATGGTACAAAGATAACAAAACTGATTGGAGAGTGTTGGAGTTAGTCGTCTATTAATTGAAATGGTCTAATAATCAAATAGGTCAGAGGAGTAGAATGAAAATTTGCGTATTTTTGTGTTTTATTTAAATCATGGCATATTTTTTTACTTCAGAATCTGTGAGCGAAGGCCATCCAGATAAAGTGGCTGACCAAATATCTGACGCGTTAATTGATCATTTCTTGGCATATGACCCCAGCAGTAAGGTTGCATGTGAAACTCTAGTTACTACTGGACAAGTAGTATTGGCGGGGGAAGTTAAGTCTGATGCTTATTTAGATGTTCAGAAAATTGCCCGTGAGGTGATTGCTAAAATTGGTTATACCAAGAGTGAATACATGTTTGACGCTAGCAGTTGTGGTGTATTGAGTGCAATTCACGAACAAAGCCCTGATATCAATCAGGGTGTTGAGCGCAAAAATCCTGAAGAACAGGGTGCTGGTGATCAGGGAATGATGTTTGGTTATGCAAACAACGAAACTGAAAATTACATGCCTTTGCCATTGATGTTGGCGCATTTGATTTTGGAAGAATTAGCAGCGATTCGCAGAGAAAATTCTGAAATCACTTATTTGCGTCCAGATGCTAAGAGTCAGGTGACTTTGGAATATTCTGATGATCACAAACCTTTGAGAATTGATACCATTGTTATTTCTACTCAGCACGATGACTTCATCAAGCCTGAGAATGATAGTAAAGAGGCTCAAGATAAAGCGGATGATGCTATCCTAGCTAAGATTGCACATGATCTGAAAACTATATTGATGCCAAGAATCATTAGTAAGTTGGGTGATAAATTGGCTTATTTGTTTGAAGGAGATATCAAATATCACATCAATCCAACAGGTAAATTTGTGATTGGTGGTCCTCACGGTGATACCGGTTTGACAGGAAGAAAAATCATTGTTGATACTTATGGTGGACGTGGTGCACACGGTGGAGGAGCGTTTTCAGGTAAAGATCCTAGTAAGGTAGATAGAAGTGCTGCTTATGCTACTCGTCACATTGCAAAAAATATTGTTGCAGCAGGTTTGTGTGATACAGCATTGGTTCAAGTGAGTTACGCAATTGGTGTAGCAAGACCTGTTGGTTTGTTTGTAGATACCTATGGAACAGCTAAAGTGGGTATGACCGATGGCGAAATTGCAGCGAAATTGATGGAAATGCCTGAATTTGATTTACGTCCTTATTTTATTGAGCAACGTTTCAATTTGAGAAGTCCAATTTATTTAGAAACTGCAGCATACGGACACATGGGCAGACCTTGTGAGACGGTGACCAAGGTATTTAACAAAGGCAATAAGAATGAGAAATCGGTTACAGTGAAGTTGTTCCCATGGGAAGAATTGAACGCGGTTTCTGCGGTTAAATCTGCTTTTGGTTTGTAATAACGAATAATCATCCCCCGAAAAACATCCCCCGAAAAGAAAAAACATGTGTGGAATTGTAGGATATATTGGTAAAAGAGAAGCTTATCCCATTGTTATTAAGGGTTTGAAGCGCCTTGAATATCGTGGTTATGATAGTGCTGGCGTTGCTTTATTGGATGACGACATGCGCATTTATAAGACCAAAGGAAAGGTGGCTGACCTTGAGGAATTGGTGGGTAAAAGCGATGTTAGTGCCAATATTGGTATGGGTCATACGCGTTGGGCAACCCACGGGGAACCTAATGATGCGAATGCGCATCCGCATTTGAGTGATTCGGGCGATTTGAGTATTATTCACAACGGAATTATAGAGAATTACGCAACCCTTAAGGAAGGGTTGTTGCAGCGAGGGCATAAGTTTAGCAGCGATACTGACACGGAGGTTTTGGCGCATCTGATTGAGGATGTGATGCAAAATGCAAAGTTGAGTTTGGCAGATGCAGTAAGGGCATCGTTGAAGCAAGTTGTTGGAGCTTATGCCATTGTAATTTTGAGTAAAAACCATCCCGAGCATGTGATTGCAGCCAGAAAAGGCAGTCCGTTGGTGGTTGGAATTGGTTCAGATAGGGGCGAGTATTTCTTTGCATCGGACGCAACACCTATCGTTGAATACACTAAAAAAGTAGTGTACTTGAAAGACGGTGAAATTGCCATTGTTGAGAACCAAGAAATGATCATCAAAAGCATTGAAAATATAGTTCAAGTGCCTTATGTTCAAGAACTTGAATTGAATTTGGAGCAGTTAGAAAAAGGTGGATATGAGCATTTTATGCTCAAGGAAATCTATGAGCAGCCGAAATCAATTTTTGATAGTTACCGAGGAAGATTTGATGCGCCAACTGGCACGTTTCACATGCGTAGTTTGGAAGAGCATGCTGATAAGTTAAAAGATATCAAACGATTGATTCTTATTGGCTGCGGTACAAGTTGGCATGCAGGATTGGTTGGGGAGTATTTGTTTGAAGACTTTGCTCGTCTGCCGGTTGAGGTAGAATATGCATCGGAATTCAGATATAGAAATCCGGTGTTATATTCGGATGACTTGGTTGTAGCAATTTCACAAAGTGGTGAAACGGCAGATACTTTGGCGGCGATGGATTTATCTAAGCGTAAGAGTGCTTCAGTGTTTGGCGTTTGTAATGTGGTAGGTAGTAGCATTCCTCGATTGAGTGATGCGGGTGCTTATACCCATGCTGGACCTGAAATTGGGGTGGCGAGTACCAAAGCGTTTACGGCACAAGTGACTGTTTTAACGTTGTTGGCATTGGGGATTGCCAAATTGAGAGGCACCATGAGCATTCAAGCTATTTCGGAAGTGATGAAGGAGTTGGAGCAAATTCCAGCTAAAATTGAGAAGGCATTAAAGTTGAATGACGAAATTGTGGAGCTATCGAAGTTGTACAAGGACTCTCGGAATTTCCTTTATTTGGGACGTGGATATAATTTCCCGGTAGCCTTAGAAGGGGCTTTGAAATTGAAGGAGATCAGTTACATTCACGCTGAGGGTTATCCAGCAGCAGAAATGAAACACGGACCCATTGCCTTGATAGATGCTGAAATGCCTGTGGTGGTGATTGCTACTAACAGTGAGCACTATGAAAAGGTGGTTAGCAACATTCAAGAAGTAAAGGCACGTAAGGGAAGAGTTATTGCGGTAGTTTCTGAAGGTAATAAGACCTTGAATTCTTTGGTAGACCACGTAATTGAAGTTCCCGAAACGATTGAAGCTTTAAGTCCGTTGATTAACACCATACCATTGCAACTATTGAGTTACCATATAGCGGTAATGAGGGGTTGCAACGTTGACCAGCCAAGAAACTT
>ENA-UPTJ01000627-UPTJ01000627.1-marine-metagenome-genome-assembly--contig:-NODE-627-length-21782-cov-5.568371_pt1 | contig 21782 bp, 22 predicted proteins | sample MGYA00238168_ERZ767080 | MGnify/ENA primary metagenome ERZ767080 (study PRJEB28935, sample SAMN06266237) | marine metagenome | isolation source: Columbia River Estuary | place: USA:Columbia River Estuary... | reverse complement strand
GCATTATCCAATTCAGAAGTACTTCAAAACTTTAACGCAACTAAAACTAGATTCGGTCTATAATCCACTAAAACATTAAACAACCATGGAATACAATACTAACACATACATCACAATCGCACATACAACGTGTGAAGCGTTGGGTCTTAATGGAAATCACCGCATGAACAACGAACAAACAATCTGTATTTTGGAATTCGGAGAAGGTGAAATAATCCCCCAAGATATTCAAGATAACTTAATTGATACTTATACACACCAAGAAGCGTTGGAATTGGTATCAGGTTCAGAATGGACGAGTGAACTACCAATCTAATAATTAAAAAAATAATCAAAACCCTCCATAAAAAATGGGGGGTTTTTTATTTTAATTGACTTATCATCATTAAATAACTATCTTTGTTTTAATCAAGGCAAACCCAAAAACTAATTTTGGAGCTAATACGCTAACAATTAAAATATTAACAAGATGATAAGTGAACAAGATATCAAATCATTCCTAGAAGGAAATGATCCAGAACAATATATCGTGGCAATAGAATACGATTATATTTCAGATTCCATATATAAAATAAAAGAAGACCCAATCAAGGGAAAACAAATCATTAAAGATTCATTCGCGGCATTCTGTTGGGTAGGTGATCTACGAGGTTTAAACTTCTATAATGATTCCAAAGGACAACAAAAGGAAGGAATGTCCAAACATAAAATAATCATTGAAAAATTAAGAACAACAAATGAAGATGGTTCAACAAATGAACGTCTTGAAACAGGATTAAAATACCTTGTTCGTTCATTAAAAGGTTATAGATCTTTAGTCCAATTCTTTAGGGATGGTGGTCTTGACCCATGGGGTGAAGCAATGAAGGATAAAATAATAATCCTATCACCAGTTGAACAATATCTAATTTCAAAAGAAAAAAGATTATTCAAGGGGTTTGAAGAATATAACGATATTACCAGACTTGTATTTGACCTTGAGACGACCGCACTTGAACCAAAAGACGGTCGTATATTCATGATTGGAATTAAAACAAATAAAGGATACAAACGCGTTATTGAATGTTCAACACCAGATGAAGAAAGAAAAGGTCTTGTTGAATTCTTTAACATCATTGATGAAATAAAACCAACAATCATTGGTGGTTATAACTCAGCAAACTTTGACTGGTACTGGATATTTGAACGTTGTAAAATGTTAAACATTGATATCAAAAGAATATGTAAAACGCTACATTCAAAAGAAACAATTAAACAAAAAGAAAATTTATTAAAACTGGCAAACGAGGTTGAACGATATAACCAAGTCGGAATGTGGGGTTATAACGTGATTGATATTATACACTCAGTTCGTAGAGCCCAAGCAATCAACTCAGGAATAAAATCCGCGGGACTAAAATATATTACAAAATATATTGATGCCGAAGCAAAAGATCGTGTTTACATTGACCACCTAGATATTGGTCCATTCTACGCAAAAAAAGAAGAATACTGGTTAAACATTGAAAATGGGAATTATAGAAAAGTAGGTGTTGACCAAAAAATTGATAGTGCTTGTCAAAAACACCCAGATAAATATATTAAAACAACCGGTGATGATTTAGTTGAACGTTATCTTGACGATGACTTGGAAGAAACACTACTGGTGGATGAAGAATTTAACCAGGGAACATTCCTACTAGCGACACTCGTACCAACAACATACGAACGTATTTCAACGATGGGTACTGCCAGTCTTTGGAAAATGATTATGCTTGCCTTCTCGTTCAAACACAAACTCGCAATACCCAAAAAACAAGAAAAAAGGGATTTCGTGGGAGGTTTATCTAGATTGTTAAAGGTGGGGTATTCAGAAGATATCTTAAAACTGGATTATTCATCACTTTATCCTTCAATTCAATTAACACACGATGTATTCCCAGATTGTGATATAACCGGTGTAATGAAGGGGATGTTATCGTTTTTTAGAAATGAACGTATTAAAAATAAAAATTTAGCATCAGAATGGAAATCTAAAGATAAGAAAACATCATTAAAATATGATAGGCTCCAGTTACCCCTGAAAATCTTCATCAACTCGCTATTCGGTGCGTTGTCAGCCCCCCAAGTATTCAATTGGGCCGATATGGATAAGGGGGAACAAATAACGGCAACAGGTCGTCAATATTTAAGACAAATGGTGAAATTTTTTACTAAGAAGGGGTATAAAATTTGCCTGGTTGACACTGACGGCGTGAACTTTGCTCTACCAGAAGGTGGTGTTGGTCATGTTAAATATGTTGGTAAAGGTTTGAATTGGGGTGTAAAAGAAGGTAAAGAATATACTGGGTACGATGCGGATGTTGCGTTTTATAATGATATGTTTATGAAAAACGTCATGTCGCTCGATAATGACGGAACCTGGAAATCATGTATTAACCTCGCCAGAAAAAATTATGCTACCATGGAACATAATGGGAAGATTAAATTAACTGGTAATACAATCAAGTCAAAAAAACTCCCCATCTATATAGAGGAATTTTTGGATAAGGGTGTTAAACAGTTATTGGAGGGTGATGGTAAAGCGTTTGTGGAGTGGTATTATGAATATTTAACAAAAATATTTAACCAAGAAATTCCGTTAATGAAAATCGCACAACGTGCTAAGGTTAAGTTATCCATTAGTGATTATAAATTAAGGTCTTCACAAACCACCAAATCTGGTGGAGCGATGTCTAGGATGGCACATATGGAGTTAGCGATTAAAAACAAGTTAAATGTTAGTTTGGGGGATATTATTTATTACGTTAACAATGGGACAAAAACTTCCCATGGTGATGTACAGAAGGTTAATAAACCAAAAGCGGGGTGGAAGGACGAACATATTAATGCGTATGGTGGTCCAATACCTGAAAATTTAACTTCAATTGTTCAACTTAACTGTTATATGTTGGATAACTCGGAATTTGAGAATAATCCAAATATGACTGGGGAATATAATGTTCCCAGAGCGGTTGCTACCTTCAACAAACGTATTGAACCATTGTTGATTGTATTCGGTCAGGAAGTTCGTGATAATTTGTTAACTACAGATCCGGAGGAACGTTCATTCTTTACTACTGAACAATGTAAATTGATTAATGGTGTTCCATTCAAACCTGAAGATCAAGATACGATTGAGGATTTATTGACTATTACAAAACAAGAATTAGATTTTTGGAACAGGGTTGGTATTGACCCCAACTATATTTATGAACTTGCTGAAGAAGGGTGGGAAGAATTTATATAAAAAATTTTAATCAAAAGTAATACTTTAACTAAACACGTAATATTTATTAATATGGGAAGACCTTATAAAACTGAAAATGAAAAAAAGATTAAAATCGCTATTAGTATAGATAGGGGTTTATATCAAAAAATCAAAGAAAGTGGTGATAAGACTTCCCGTATAATAGAAAAAATAGTTAGGGAGTATTATGAACGTGAAAATTTGCGGAAGATGTAAAATTGAACAAAGTATTGAATTTTTTGGTAAAGATAAAAGGACTAAAACAGGGTATAGATCAACTTGTAATGATTGTAGAAAAATTGAGTCTAAACAATATCGGGAAAACAATAGAGAACGACGATCTCAAACCCTCAAGGATTATTATGAAAATAATAAAGAAAAGGAGCTATTAAGGTTCAAAAAATATAGAGAAGATAATAAAGAAAAAAGAACTGAAACTGTTCAAAAATCATATAATAAAAATAAGGATAAAACAAATGAACGTAATACCCTTAGAAGAAAAACTGACCCGGTTTACAAATTAAAAAAAATAGTTAGAGATAGAGTGTTAACATTCTTAAAATCTAATAATATGACCAAAAATCACCCCACCTTCGAACTAGTGGGTTGTACCCCCCAACAATTAAAGGAACATTTAGAAAAACAATTTAGGGAGGGCATGACGTGGGAGAATCATGGTAAATATGGTTGGCATATAGATCATATCATTCCATTATCTTCGGCAACAACTGAGGAAGAATTATATAAGTTGTGTCATTATACCAATCTTCAACCATTGTGGGCTGAGGAAAATTTAAGTAAAGGTAATAGAATATTATAAAAAAAAATCAATTTTATTTTGTGGTTTAAAAAACAAGTTATATCTTCGTAGAAATTAAAACATATATATCATGAAAAAAGGTTTAATATTTTCGCTAAAAGTTTTGTTAACAATCGTTTGTTTACCATTCTTAATTTTAATCGAAGTTGTATCTTTTATTATTAAATTATTCATCGCTTTAGCTATGACGATATATTTCCGCAAAAAAATAAAAGAAGTTGGTATTAATCCATCAAAAATTAATTGGAAAATTAATTGGAAAATTAATTGGAATAACTAAATAAAAAAAGGGGGGTTTAATTAACCCCCCATTATATTAAATAATATATTATTTTTATTCCAATTTTAGTCCATCTGAACTTGTTATTATCCATCCATTTTCCACGTTATATAGTTCAACGCAGGCACCTTTATCAATAAATAGTTCATCATATTCTTCATCAATTTTATTAATGATTGGTTTGATGGTTACCTTTGTAAAGGCTTTTATTTTGATATTGGTTGTTGTTGTTGAGTCTAGTATTATTTTACAACTAGGAACATCTTTAACTAGGATCACTTCTTCACCTCTAGTTCTATATTCTGGGGTACGAACGATATATACATTACTTGTATAATGTTTATCACCAATTTGTTTGCGGATTATATTAGATTTATTATTCATTATATAATATATATTTGTCTTGGAAATGCGGTAAATTTCTTTTGTTTATTTAAGTTTTCGGCGATTAACGCTTCACGTTCCATTACTTTTTCTGGTTTAAGACGTGTTAATCTACCATCAGCACCAACTAATTCTTCAATTAATTTTGACTTTTCATTTGCGGCTTCTGTTGCCAATGATTGGTAGTCCATTGTTAATTCTGAATCTGGTGTTTTAAGGTTCCCCCCATATTTACCTCTAACGCGGCTTAGGGTTTCTTTACAATAAGCAACGAACCATCTTCTAACCCATTGGCGTGCTGGGTTGTTTAGGTCATCCCAACTCATTTCTTCAAATGGTACATCTGAGGGTAGTTTAATAATATCCGGGTTATCTTTAAGACACTTATCTTTATCTTTACCGTGGGTGTCATAATACCAATACCATACTTTACCCTTCATTAGGTTGGCATCACCGAAGTCAAATTTACCACCAGGTGTATTCATTAGGTGTAGAGCTTTTTTTCCTTCTGGTAGTGCGGTGATTCTATATGTTAGTTCACCACCAACGATTCTTCGTTTTAGATTAATATCTTGTAGTCTTAATAACATATCAAATGCTGGCATCATGAAGTATGAACCACTCATACCCATTTGGGAATAACCCGCTGGTCCTCCAAGACCCATTCCACCCAATGAACCAAAAGTCCATGGTGAAAATAGTAGGTTATTTAATGATGGTGGTGTAAACCATAATACTTCATTAATTTCACGACCTGCTGGTACTTCATATATTTGTTGGTTTGGTGATAATTGAACAAAATCTTTTTTAAGTTCCCATTCACCTCCAGCTTGAAGTCCGACAATTTTTGAATATGCGTATGTATAACGTTCTTCGTAGTTAAGACTTTTTGTGATGAATGCCCTTGATAATGATTCGGTATCTAAATTTAGGTTATCTAATGAAGTCCATTGTGCTTCAATTAACCAGTCTTGAATATATTGTGAATAATCACCAATGGACAATTCCAATAACGAATCCATTTGTTCATCCTCCAGTTCCACTGAACGTAGTGGAGCACCTAGTAGGTGTAAAACTCGTTTATAGAGTTTTGATTTTTCAATTTCAGATATTATCGCCATATTGTTTGTTTATTTAATAATTTGGATCCCAAAATACTGGGGGGTAGTTGAATTTTATATGATGCCCATCTTTGTTAATTGAAAATTGACCTTTTCTATTTTCAAAACAGATAACACCTCTTTTATCACTTTTCTTTTCATCGTCTGGGATATCTTTATTTTCACGATCTTTCCATTCTAAATCAGACACAAAAATAAAATATTTAGTTTTTGGTATTCTATCTAGATTATACACTGAACTACTTTTAATTAGGTATGATATTGTACCATCGCTATTTTTAATTCTATCAACACTGGTATTTGGTTTTGCTTGGATATAGATTTTATCACCACTATTATTAACTAAAGTCATATCAACACCTGAACGATCTAATTTACTACCCGCTTTTTCTTGAGGTAATAATTGATAACCGGCGAATTTTTCACTTAAAGTGTTAATTATTGATGGTGTATTTGGATTTTCTAACAATTTGTCAATAAAATTATAAGCTTTTACTTCATTGTATTTACCTTGTCTTAAAGCTCCAACTTGTGGGTTTATAAGATTTTCAAATACCCTACCACCTTTGTCTGTGAATAAGGAGTATTTATGTTTGATAATCCATCCTTTTAATTTATCAAGACTTTCTTGTGATTCACCAGGATTTATATTTGTATTTTTAATAAATAATTCTTTTATTCTTTTAGGTGTTGCTGAAGAATTAAAGTAGTTAAGTACCGACCAATTATCATCTTCAATACCATATTCTTCAAGGGTGTAAATGTTAATAACACCATCACGGGTATATGACCAAGTATTTCCGTTTTTATAGATTGAAGCTATAGATTCCTTTATGGTTTTATTTAATTCATTTATAACATCCCTATCGCTAATAGGTTTATTTACTATATCTATAATTTCTGGTTTAAGTTCAATAACTGGTTCATTTATATTTATTCCTTTACTTTTTTCAATTTCAATCATTTTAGTATAAGGTCTTAATCGTTTAATACGATCATCTATTTCCACCAAAACTGAAGTGTAATTTTCAAACCCAGATGTTAGTGTAATATTATTATAATTGGTGATATAATCAGAAATTTCACCAGAAAATCCTTTTAAACCTTTTGGGTTATCAATCCAATCTTCTTGAATTTTAAGTATGATATTACCTAATCTATCCGAACTATATAATTCATTAATAATATTGGATATATCTAAATATTTTACATATAAAGCACCGTGGTATTTTAATTTAATAGTGTTGAAATAAACTTCATTTGTATTACCTTTTCGTTTAAGACTAGTGTAAGTCAATACAACATCTTCCTTATCATTGTTTAATTGTTCACTAATCAATTTTTTATGTAATGATAATATTCTTTTTTTTTCCGATTCTTCTATTATAAATTTACCCATTGGATACAATATTTTTATATAAATATTCTGAAATGGTTAAATATTATTGATTCTACGCATGATTTCTTCAACAACATCACCTGTATTGATATTATCCCCCATTACGGTATCAATAATATTCTTTTTATTGATTAACATATCGTATATTACACCGTCAATTGTATTGTGGAACAATGGGTAATAAATGGATACGCAATTCTTTTGACCGTATCTATAGGCACGATCTTCCGCTTGTTGGTGATCAGAAGGTACAAAAGATAAATCATTCATGATACACGCTTCAGCCGCAGTTAATGTAATACCAGCACCAGCTGCCTTAAGATTTCCGACAAACACCATAATCTTATCATTTTCTTGAAATTGGTCAACAGCATATTGTCGTTGAACCGTTGAACATGAACCATCAATAAAAACGGCCTTTTTACCGAAGTGTTGGTAAATTTGTTGTAACGTATTTGTAAAGTTGGTGAAAATAATCACCTTCTTTTCTTGTGCAATTATATTTTCGGCAAGTTCAATGGTATGTTTAATCTTTTCATTTGCAATCACTTGTCTAACCTTCATTAATTTGGTAAACTGAATGGTTAATGATTTTGATTCTTCCGACTTATTATACCAATCATAATATTCCCCAACCAACTCTTCATATTCTTTTGATTTCAATTCAAGATAAACGGGTGTAATAATCTTCTCGGGCAAATCCAATACATCTTCTTTTAATCTTCTTAAAAATTGTTTTGATGTTCGTTCCCTTAATTCATCCAAATTGGACGCTCCAGATGTATTCCATATTTTCTTTTTACCGACCGAAAATTGATAACCTTCACAATAACGAATTGCGTATGCCATCCAGTTTGCTGCGACAGGACTTTCAATCAACGATAATAAATTGAAATAATTCATCGGTCTTGAGGTCATTGGTGTTCCCGTTAATAACCAAAGATATTTAACATTTTTGGCAAAACCATTAACAATCTTGGTTCTATTAGCTTGGGGATTCTGAAGAAAATGTGCTTCGTCTATAATAACTAACTCAAATCCCGCTTTTGTTATTAATGAATTTTCTTTATCATTTAAGTCGTAAAAATTCTTAAGGATATCATAATTTACAATCACAATATCATGTTCCAATGAAAAATGTTTACCTTCGGCGATATATATTGATTTATTGGTATAATTTTCTAACTCCTTCATCCAATTCAGTTTTAATGACGATGGACAAATAATTAAAATCTTTTCAACACCAGTCTCTAAAGCAGCGATCGCCGCTGAGGTTGTGTTATGGGTGACAATCCCATGTTCAACAACATATAACTTATCAGGGGAATCTACAGAAATACAAAGGGTCTCAGCTTGACCACAAGGTTCAATATTTTTAATATATCTACCAACCCTATATTTTTTTGGTTCATTATATAACTCCGATTTTCTTTTCAATCTAAATGGATTAAAACCTTCGGGTAACTTAATATTTACCCTATAAGATAATTTACCTTTTGATTTAACCCCTTTATGGGTATAAGATGGGATTCTAGACCTAACTCGTGCGATACCACCCAACGAATGAACAATTTCAACAACATCATCACACAATTGTTTTGATGATGTGGAATATTCAGTTCCATGGAATACAGTGTTTTTACGGTTCGCACAATGGCCGTCAGTATCCATTAATCCTTGTAATATCGACAGCCTATTTTCAATACTTGAATATTTGTAAACGTTGGGAATGAATTTGGTATGGGATTTTGTTCCCATTAAATTTAATTTTTTTAAGTCTTGGATTAGAGGATTTTTTACACCTTCGATTTTACTTAAACGATAAGTTAATTTCCCATTATTAACTATTTTTATATTTTCAGGTAATACCATTTTCATACGATCCAACAATTCATCATCAATTGTTGTGAAAATAATTGATTGTGTACTAATACCACCATCCCCTAAAAGAAGTCCCAATAAATAAGGGTCAATGGGTAATACATCATTATTTTCGAACTCAATAGGTTTGACAATTGGGATTTGCCATTTTGAATCGCCATTTTTAACTTTATAATAAGTTTTGAATTTATTTCGTCTATTTCTATTACATCCGGTACATTTTTGTTCCAAAACTAAATTTTCGTCAAGCATTTGTTCAACACTTAATGTGAAATATCTATTTTCCCTATTTTTAGCGTTTTGACTAGAATTACATGACGACACTGTCCATAAATGTTCTTTACAACATTCAATACTAAACCCATCGTTAAACGTGATTTTATAAATATCTTTAATTCCTTGGGGATATACACCAATAACATTACATGATTTTCCGTTTGAACCTATTACCTTATCACCCACCTTTAAATCACCAAATCTCTTGGTTCCGGTTGGAGTGAATATTAATGTGTCGGTTTTTAGTGCTTTCCCCACGCCCATCGAATCCGCCAAAATAAATTTTTTGGTGGATACAAGACGTTCAATTGCCTCCTTCTGGTGATCAAGTGGTGGTCGGTGATCATATTTTGAATAATCAATTTCAACCTTCTTAATTTCTTGTGTTTTTATTAATGCGGTTTTTGGTAGCCACAAATCTTGGTTGGTATCACCGGAGAAGAATTTTCCCCAAACATGATAAGACTTATCACGTTCAACCAATAATTTTTCAATCCATATGTTTTCCGGAACTTTTGGTAATAATTTATCTTCCGAGAATTTTTGTGCGAAGTATGTATCTAACTCAACCCATTTTTTTGCTATTTTTGGTGTTGTGTTGGAATAATTGATGATATATTCACATTGTGAACGAGTTGGAATAAAATGTTTATTGGATTCCTTTTTTTGTTTTAACTTTATGATGTAGTTATTCGCTCCTTCATATTTTTCAAGGAGGGATAAGGCTTTTGATTCAATAACTTCAACTTCTTTATTATCCAAAATATTGTGATTATAAATAAAATATAATAACTAATATAATATTTATCAATATGAAAATCATTATAACTGAACAACAAAGTGAAAAAGTTAATCGTAAAATTAGATTGGCCGTTGAAAAATTGGGGGTAAAACAATCATTAGAAATATTTGGTAACGATATCCTAAAACAAGTTTATATTGATAATCCATTATCATTTTTAGATCAATTTAACAACTTAAACCCAGTTGAAAAGGGTGTTAGGGTTTATTACGCTGGTATTGATAACCTTCCTTTATTTTCTTATAATAAAAAAGATCAGGAATTAAAAAACGGTTATTACTGGATTAATTATGAGAGAATTTGGTTATTTTTTTCAAGTGTTATGGGTTATAATGATAATGAAATTCAAGAAATTTTAAAGGAGTGGTTGGACACTACCTATAATTTGAGGGGACTAATACCAATTCAGGGAAAGTATAACTCGTAGATACTATTGGATATTACCTATAATTTGAATAGAGTTGGATTAATTAAATCTTTTATATTTACAATATATTTATAAATAAAATAATAAATTATGAAAAAAACAATTAGATTAACAGAACGTGATTTAACTAGGTTAGTTAAACGCGTTATTAGTGAAGAAGAAGGTGAAGGTCAATCAGATGAAAAAAGAGTAAAAAAAATATTAGCGAAACTTGAATTTATTGAAGATATAATTCGTGGTGTTATTGATGATGGTGAATTTGGTGAATTTGATGGACCTGGTTATAAATTAGATTTAGATGTTATTGAAACTTCGCTAGGTGCGTTCCTTAAAAGTGTCATGAGTACTTATTATGAATAATCTGGTTATAAAGGATAAACTTCAACAAATAGTTAAAGTTAAACCCACCAAAAATATAAATTAATATGGATAAGAAATTAATAGTTGAAGATATTCAAAGAATGCGTTTTATGTTCGGATATGAACCAGGAAAAGTTATATCTGAACAAAAACAAACATCGGATCAACAATTGTTGACAACATTATTATTAGAGGTGTCATTAGATGATCTTAAATCACAATTTGTGGATACAAACAAAATATCTCAAGAAGAATTTGATGAAATAATAAGTGCGGCGGGGAATAAATCAGCGTACGCAACATGGTTAGCTAAAAAAGTGGCTGACAAAATAATAAAGGGGGAGGATATATATAAATTTAAGAAATATTTTTCAATTTTCTCTAGACAAAAGAATAACTATCCGTCTTCTAACATCAATTCATACAAAACATCTAAAGATGTTGCGTTATTCATCAAAACATCAGTTGATATAGAAAACACTGAAAAAGCTGATCCATCTAAACAAAAAGGTGTTGCTCGTTCAGACAAATATCAAGAATTTTATATGGGTTCAGTTGATGGTTTTGATGTTTATGAATTACCACAAGGTAGAACAGATTTATATGGTGCGTCTTGTGAATTAGGAAGTGGGACTGAATGGTGTACTGCAACTGGTAAAACTAGACATTATTTTGATGATTACATTTCCAAGGGTCCTTTATTTATTTTTATTAAACTTGAAACTGATGAAAAATATCAATTTTCATATGAAGGTAATCAATTCATGGATAAACACGACAACCCAATAATTTAACATGACTAATATAGCGAATTTATTTAATTTTATAGAATCCAACCGACCGGAGTATAAGACACCGTTCAATGCTAAACTGATATACGATCCAGAATCTTTAACCAAGGATGATTTAATAGTTGGAGGTAGTCTTTTTTTACTAGGTACTCCAATCACCTCCCTCCCGGATGATTTAATAGTTGATGGTAATCTTATTTTACTAGACACTTCAATCACTACCCTCCCAGATAACTTAACAGTTGGGGGAGGTCTTAATTTATCCCACACCCCAATCACCACCCTTCCAGATAACTTAAAAGTTGGGGGTAGTCTTGATTTATCCGGTACTAAAATCACTACCCTTCCAGATAATTTAACGGTTGGGGGAGGTCTTTATTTATCCGATACTCCACTATCCGAAAAATACTCAAAAGACGAAATTCGTAAAATGATTCAAGACAAAGGAGGAAACGTCGAAGGTGATATTTATATTTAGGTCATTTTTTTATTTCCAGATATTTATATAAATATAATTTAACATGACTAATATAGGTAATTTATTTAACTTTATTGAATCCAACAGACCGGAATATAGAGTACCTCTTAAATTTAAACTAAAATATGATCCGGAATCAATCACTGAGGATGATTTAACAGTTAAAGGTGATCTTGATTTTTCCAACACTCAAATTACTACCCTCCCAGATAATTTAACTGTTGATGGTACTCTTGATTTATCCAATACCCCAATCACTTCCATCCCAGATAATTTAACAGTTATGTGGTTTCTTGACTTATACAACACCCCAATCACTTCCCTCCCAGATAATTTAACAGCTGAGGGTGATCTTGATTTACGTGAGACACCACTATCCAAAAAATATTCAAAAGACGAAATCCGTAAAATGATTCAAGACAAAGGAGGGATTGTTGAAGGTAATATTTTTATTTAGACCATTTTTTTATTTCCAATATATTTATATAAAAAATCAACTAAATGAATGGTAGAGTACCAATAACTAGGTTAAATAAATTCTTTTCGGACGAGGATCGACAGTTAGATGAAATGTTGGGGTTAGAGTGGCTCCATGGAGATCTGAATTTCACCCTAGTATTATATAGAATAGACCGATTAAAAACAAAAACCGATGATGTTTATGGTGAAACATTGACAGATGGGATAAAATATTTACCACCAGTTGAGTTTAATGGATATGTACAAATCCTCCAACCTGAAAATAAAAATGTTGGAAATTCCAAAATCAACCAATTTGAACCGGGAAATCTTAAGGTTAGCGTTTATCAACAACATTTGGATGATTTGGAAATTGATATTAATTTTGGTGATTATATTGGATATTATGAAAGTGAAAGTAGGGTTCGTTATTATGTTGTTAATAATGACGGAAGGGTTAATTCGGATAATAAACATACTTATGCTGGAACAAGACCATTCTATAGGACAATAATCGCTTCAGCTGTTGGGGATAACGAATTTAGGGGGTTATGAAAATTATTATAACGGAACAACAAAACGAAAAACTGAAGAAGAAGATTAAATTAGCGGTTGAAAAGTTGGGTTTAAAACAATCTAGAGAAATACTTGGTGATGGTATTATCAAACAAGCATATATTGATAATCCATTATCATTCTTGGTTCAATTTAATAACTTAAAACAAGTTGAAAAGGATGGTGGTAAAATCATTTACGTTGATAACGATAATCTTCCTTTAATTTATTATTATAAAAAAGATCAGGAATCAGAAAATGGTTTTTACTATATCAGTTATTCTAGAATTTGGTCATTTTTTTCGGGGGTTATGGATTATAACTATACTGAAATTAAAGAAATTATGAAGGAGTGGTTGGGAACGACCTATAATTTGAGGGGACTCACACCATTTGAATTGTTTTTCTGATAGGGTAGAAGGTTGGGAACGACCTATAATTTAATCAACCGATATTTATTAATATGAAAATTATTATAACGGAACAACAAAACGAAAAACTGAAGAAGAAGATTAGATTAGCAGTTGAAAAATTGGGGGTTGAGCAATCATTAGAAATGTTTGGTAAAGATATCATCAAACAAGCTTTTATTGGTGAACCTTATTTAATTTTATCCGGATATGATAAAATAAAACCAATTGAGTCGGGTGGTCAAACATTATATTTGGATGATAATAAAAATGTGATTTTTACGTACTATACTCAAGATCAAGAAGAAAATAAAGGTTATTATTACTTCAGTTTTAAGGTGTATAAATTAATTGAACAAATTTTTGGTGATGACTATAACTTCAATAAACAATTAATTTTAGATTGGTTAAAAAACACATTTAATTTGGAAGGATTAAAACTAACGACGTTCGGTTAAGTAGATAAAACAAATATCCATAATATTTATCTATATCATGGGACTACCAAAAAAGATTAAGAAAAACATACCATTAACACAACCAAACACTTTACTACGACGTAGGCAAGATTTGGTTGATATGATTAATAAAGATGGTACTTATCTACCTAAATCATTATTACATGCGGATTTAGATAAAGGATTTTTAGATTTTGTTAAGGAAGATCTAAAAGTTGTTGTTGATGGTAAAGTCATCCCCATGATTGACATATTAATCACCACCCAAAACTGGTCCCAATTTACAGAAACGTGGGATATTCAAAATTTGGATAAAAATGTTGAACCCCCCTTTATTTCGGTGGTTAGAATTCCTGAGGTTAAGTATGGAACAAATCCGGCGTTAATGTATAACATACCAAATAGAAGACAATATTTTTACGCTCAAGTACCAACTTGGGATGGTCAACGTAATGGTATGGATATATATAAGATTCCGCAACCAGTACCGGTGGATATTACATTCCAGGTTAAGATTGTATGTAATAGAATGCGTGAATTAAATGAATTCAATAAAACTGTATTGGAAAAATTCGCATCAAGACAAGCGTATAGAAATATCAAGGGTCATTATATTCCAATTATTCAAGGGACTATTTCGGATGAATCTGTAATGGATGTTGAAAAAAGAAAATATTATATCCAGAGTTATGAATTCACGATGTTGGGATTTTTAATTGACGAGAATGAATTTGAGGTATCACCGGCGATAAGTAGAGTATTAACGATGTATGAAATAGATAAAGAACCTAAAAAACGTTCAAAAAGAAAAGACGATCTTATCAATGAATCTAATGAAATAACTTTTGAATATGACTTGGGTGATTTTGTTAAACAACAAGTGATTTATTATACCGCCAATTTAACGGTGGTGGAATCTATTAATGTTGATAACTATGATGTTTATATAAACGATGATTATTATGGAAATGATATCAATACGATTCAAGTTAATACAAATGATGTATTAAGAATTGATGTTGAAAAATTGGATGATAATATTGTGTCCACAATTAAACTACAGGTTAAGTTAGTTTAATCTTCACCATAGATATCTTTATTTTCCGAACATTTTTCAAGGATAAGTTTTTCTAAAAACCAGTAGATTTTAATCCCCCTTTTTTCACAATACTTTTTTAGTACTTCGTGTGTATCTTTAGAAATTTTCAAGTTTTTGATTTCTTTATCTTTATTTTCCATACTATATTTTTTTCTTCTTTTTTTATAAATAGTTGATAATTAAAAAAGCACTTTGGGATTTTCGTTGATATTTATATAAAAAATAAATAAAAATTAAAAACCTAAAAAGATAATGGCAACATCAACAAACAGTAAAGTATTTGTATCGCCAGGTGTTTATACTTCAGAGGTTGATTTAAGTTATGTAGCTCAGAGCGTTGGTGTAACGACGTTGGGGATGGTAGGTGAAACCTTAAAGGGGCCTGCTTTTGAACCAATATTTATTCGCAACTACGATGAATTCAGAACTTATTTTGGAGGAACATCACCTGAAAAATTTGTAAATACACAAATTCCTAAATATGAAGCGGCGTATATCGCGAAATCATATTTACAACAATCAAACCAATTATTCGTAACCAGAGTATTAGGACTATCTGGATATGATGCTGGTCCATCTTGGACTATTACAACTAAAGCAAATGTTGATCCTTCAACAATTGATTTTAATTGTGTTAGTGCTACAACTATTGATTGTGTTGAACAATGTGTTGAAATTGAAACAATTGACTTCTTAATTCCATTTACTGGTTGTAATAATGATATTAATTCAATTATTTTAGACCAAACAGCAATTCCTGCTGAAATATTAATGAAATTAAATAGTCAATATGAACAATTTGATGGTTCAACATCTAGTTTATCTTTTGACTTAAAAAGTCAAATTTTTGATGTTATTAATACACCAAGTAGTGAAGGGGATTCAATTAGTTATTTTGGTGCTATACCTGGAACTATATATTCGGCGATGACTAATTTAGGGTTTACTGCTTCAACAAATGTATATGGTGCGGAGTCAGTTGATGCTTCAGTTATTGATTTTTCATCACCTAAAAATGACCCATGGTATTATTCATTATTTGATAATAATGGGAATGCTAGTTATTCTGGATATTCGTTTTTCTCGGTGGTTGATGGATTAACATTAATTCCGGTAACTACAACAACAACTATCCATACAACAACCACAACCACAACAACTAACCCTTGTGCTCCAACAGGAACTACGACTACTACAACAACGACTACATTAAAACCAACAGATTGTTATACAGGGAATTTAATGGGTACTATATTCGTTTATTCTGGTATGGCTTATACTAATTATGATGATTTAGTTATCGCAACATTAAGATCTAGAGGTAATAACGTTGATGGTTCGGGTGCGATTTATGAAGTATCTGGATTAACAGATGTATCAATGGTATGTACTGGACAATATTCAGGTGTGTATAAAAACCCATTTGCTAAATTCGCTTTGAATGTTAAAAATATTGATGGAACTAATTTCACTTTTGAATCATCATTCATGAATTCAGACACTCAATATATTTCAAAAGTATTTGGAACAACAAATTTCGGTAAAGATAAAAAATCTGTTCCATTATTTGTTGAAGAAAATTATCCTGCTTTATTAAATTATGCTTATAAAAAAGGATATATCCGTGGATTAAATTGTGAATTAACAGCTTTACCTGAAGCAAGGGATTTAGATTCATCTTCAATTGGTTGGTATCTTGAACAATATCAAACACCATCATCACCATGGGTGGTATCTGAACTACGTGGTAGTAAAGTTTTTGAATTATTTAGATTCACAACTATTTCAGATGGTGAAGGAGCTAACACTGAAGTTAAGGTTTCAATCACAAACATTTCATTTGGTAATGGTTCATTTGATGTATTGGTACGTGATTTCTTTGATACAGATGAAAATCCAGTTGTTTTAGAGAAATTCACAAATTGTAATATGAATCCAAGTGATAATGGTTATATTGCTAAAAAAATCGGTACTACTGATGGTGAATATCAATTAAACTCTAAACTTATCATGATTGAGGTTAATGAAAACGCACCAATTGATGCTTTACCTTGTGGTTTTGAAGGATATGAAAATAGACAATATGCTGAAGCTAAACCTTCATTCCCAATTTATAAGACTAAATATGATTTCCCTGGTGAAGAAATATTTAACCCTCCTTTTGGGTTTACAACTGGTGGTGATAACAAAACTATTAGTAATGGTGATAATGTTAAACGTACTTATTTAGGTATTTCTGACAAAATAGGTGTGGATATTAGTATGTTTACTTATAAAGGAAAACAATCACCATTATCACCTTGTGATACAACTGGTGATGCTTGGTTATATAAAACAAAAGGATTCCATATGGATATCAACGCAGCATCAATAACAATTCCTAATGGTTATACAACTAGTGGTGAAAGTGCTTATTACGTTGGTAATGCTGAGTTTACTTCTGATCCAACAGATGAATCAAACCCTTATTATAGATTATTTGCTCGTAAATTTACTTTACTTGTAGCTGGTGGTTTTGATGGTTGGGATATCTACAGAGAACGTAGAACTAACGAAGATAAATATAAAATTGGTAGATCTGGTTTCTTAAAAGGATTTAACCCAACTTGTTCGGTTAAATACCCTAACGCGACTGGATGGGGTGCGTTCAAACAAATCACTGTTGGTGATAATACTCAAGATTGGGGTAATTCAGATTATTACGCATACTTGTTAGGTTATAAAACTTTTGCTAATCCTGAAGCAGTAAACATCAACGTATTTGTATCACCAGGTATTGATTATAAATACAATTCTGATTTGGTTGAAGAAGTGGTAGATATGATTGAAAATGATCGTGCGGATTCAATTTATATTACAACAACACCAGATTATAATATGTTAACACCTAATGCTGGAACATCTGAATTAATTTACCCTCAAGAAGCGGTTGATGAACTAGAAAATATTGGTCTTGATTCAAATTATACTTCAACTTATTATCCGTGGGTATTGACAAAAGATACTGATAACAATACACAACTTTATTTACCACCAACAGCTGAAGTTGTTAGAAATATTGCTTTAACTGATAATATTTCATTCCCTTGGTTTGCTGCGGCAGGTTATACTAGAGGTATTGTTAATTCAATTAAAGCTCGTAAAAAGTTAACTCAAGAAGATCGTGATGTATTGTACAATGGTAGAATAAACCCAATTGCTACATTCTCAGATGTTGGTACTGTGATTTGGGGTAATAAAACACTTCAAGTTAAAGATTCTGCACTAAACAGAATGAACGTTAGAAGATTGTTATTACAAGCTCGTAAATTGATTTCTGCGGTGTCTGTAAGGCTTTTATTCGAACAAAACGATGACAAGGTTAGACAAGACTTTTTGAATGCGGTAAATCCAATTTTAGACTCAATTAGACGTGATCGTGGATTATACGATTTCAGAGTTGAGGTATCGTCTGATTCTGCTGATTTGGATCGTAATCAAATGACTGGGAAGGTGTATATCAAGCCGTCCTCATCGCTTGAATTTATCGATATAACATTCTATATTACTCCATCTGGAGCGTCTTTTGACAACATCTAAAAATAAAAAACATAAAAAAATGGGGGGTGAATTAACCCCCATTTTTTATTTAATAAACTATTTATGAATATGGAGAAGAAAAAAATTATTAAAGTGTTAAGAGAATATAGTGAAAATCATAATTTACAATTATATTCATTAGATTGGGATGATAATATTTTAGGTATGCCCACAACTATTAAAATGGATAAAAAAGTTGTTGGTAGTAAAGGTAAAGAAAAATGGCAACCTATTGATGTGTCAACTGAAGAATTTGCTATAATTAGATCCAATCCTAACTATAGACCTAGAAATAATGATTTTCAAGAGGCATTTATTGATTTTACATTACCAGATACATTTTTAAACGATACTAAAAAAGCGATTGAAAAAAATCAATTTTCTCCTAGTTTTAACGACTTAAAGAAAACATTAATAAACGCAAACCCCTTTGCCATTATAACAGCTAGAGGTCATAGTCCGAAAATCATTAAACAAGGTGTTAAAATATTTATAGATATTGTTTTAACCGATGAAGAAAAGGTTGAAATGGTTAAAAATATTAAAAAAGTTTTTGAACGTGAAGGTGATTTAGAAAAAATATATAAAACAAAACAACTTAATAGTTTTGAACAATTTATTGATGTTTATTTACGAGTTAAAGGGAGGTATTATCCTGTATCGTCAAAAGAATTTGGTGTTAAAGCTATGTTAGATTCAAGTAAAGGAGCGTCATCCCCAGAGTATAATAAACAATTAGCTTTAAGGGATTTCGTCTATTACATTTATAATCAAGTTAAGAAATATATCGTAGATGGTACGTATAAATCCATCCAAGTTGGTTTTTCCGATGATGATAAGAAAAATGTTGAGGGTATGATTGAATATATTCAAAATGAATTAACCAATGAATTTCCTGAAATTGAATTTACAGTTATTGATACTTCTAGTGGTGGTAAAAATAAAATAAAAATAAGTGGTGAAAAACAAGATGAATCAGAATCATTACTAGAGAATTTTATTTTTAACAGAATTAAAAAACTACTATAAACCTTATTTTAACTACCAAACGTTAATTTTAAGACCATATTAGAGTTTAATCCATATGAATTTATAGCTTTGGATTTATAATCTATTAGAATTGATATTTGTAAAAGTCAAATATTTATCATACTAATCCGATAGGAATTCCCCTATTATAATAATATATTAATAATTAATTATAAAATAAATAATATTATAATATATTATTAAATGGGTTATAGAATGGGTTATATTAATATATACTAGTATATATTAATATAATTATATATATATATAATATAATTATATATTTATTAAGTAGGTAATTAATTTTGATAAGTCAATAGTTTTAACAATTTTTTCATATAATATTTTATTCAACGAAATTAATAAAAATTCATTGATTATTTGACTTTTTTAATTATGTTTTTTGTAAAAAATTAATATATGGATAATCAGCTATTACAGGCAGCTACGGAGAATTTTACATTACCCCACGACGTTGTACCTTTACCGTCTGGAGGTAAATTCTATAAATCAAAAAAGAAATCGGTTAAAATTGGGTTTTTAACTGCTACTGACGAAAATTTATTATTGAATTCAACGAGGAATAATTCTGACAATATCGTTTTAACATTGGTTAGAAATAAGTTGTATGAACATGACTTAAGACCTGAAGAAATGATTGAGGGTGATATTCAAACGATACTATTGTATTTACGAAATACATCATTTGGTCCAGAATATAATTTAGTTCTTAGAGACCCTCAAACTGGTAAATCATTTGATCATACAGAAATTTTAGATGCTATTGACTTCAAAAAAACGGAAGTTCAACCAGATGAAGATGGTTATTTCACAACTATTTTACCTAAATCTGGTTCAACGGTGAAATTAAGATTATTGAGTTATGGTGAAGTTGTTGAGTTAGATAAGTTAGCGGAATCATATCCTCAAGGGAGAATTGTTCCAACGATAACTTGGAAATTAAACAAACAGATTGTATCTATTGATGGTAATGATGATAAAATGGTCATTTCTAAATTCGTTGAATCAATGCCGATTATGGATTCCAAATATATTCGTGAATTCTTAAATAAAAACCAACCTTCGTTAGATTTAACGAGAAGTGTAATAGCCCCATCAGGAGAAAGAGTAGTGTTTAACATTACTTTTGGGGTTGAGTTTTTTCGCCCTTTCTTCTAATTATGCTACGTATCTGTTGGATGAATTTTATTTAATGGCGAAGTTTTTAAGGACTTCATACAATGAATTTTTAACATTACCAACATATATTCGGAAATACTTAATCAATAAAATCATTGACAATAATACGCCGAAGGAATAATAACCCTTCGGCATATTTATTTTATATAAGAAAATTATTATGGCTGACGAGGGAAATATATTTCAAAATAGTATTAATAACGCTAAAGATCAATTAAAAAACATTTTTGATGATTTTGCTAAAAACATAGAAACTAATATTAATATTGATAAAATTATTGGGCAAATAGGTGCTGTTGATGACGCGGCAACTGAAGTTATTAATAAGTTCGGTACTGGTCGTGATAATGTTTTGGCGATTAAACAAGGGTTAACCGATGCGGTTAAAGAAGTTCAAGCATTAGGTGGTGGTTTTGATGATGTTAAAAACATTCAAATAGATATTTCGGATGTATTACACCGAAATTTAATTCTAATGTCGGATTCTTATCAACAATTATATGCTGCGAGTAAAGTCACAGGAATGGACGCATCCACTATTGTTGAAAATTTTAAGGATGCTGGTTTTTCAGTATATCAATCTGGTGATCAACTACAAAAGGTTGTTGACGTGGCTAGAAGTATGGGGGTTAATGTTAAGGAGGTTAGCAGTCAAGTTATTACTAATATTGGGTTGTTAGATAAATATGGTTTTGAAAATGGTGTT
>ENA-UPTJ01000624-UPTJ01000624.1-marine-metagenome-genome-assembly--contig:-NODE-624-length-21876-cov-6.680445_pt1 | contig 21876 bp, 20 predicted proteins | sample MGYA00238168_ERZ767080 | MGnify/ENA primary metagenome ERZ767080 (study PRJEB28935, sample SAMN06266237) | marine metagenome | isolation source: Columbia River Estuary | place: USA:Columbia River Estuary... | reverse complement strand
CTTGTTGACAGCTTTCGAGTGAGGCAAATTGAAATTCACCTTGGGTGCCGCATTGCCCCATGACCAGGCCGTAACAGAGAACTAGAGTCGCCATGATGGATGATTTAATTCAAAAGGTTTCGTTTGGTGTGCAGGCGCAATGCCTGTAAGCTCAGTACAGGTATCGGCAGTATTTCAAAATAGTTGAATTGGCAATTCTTATACAGATCATGGCAAATACGCTACAAAAGTCCAAGACCAAGCGCAAGAAGACGTGCGCGGTGTGCATGCGGATTCGTTATTTCTTGATTGTGGCAGGCATGCTGTTGCTCGCCTTGTGGGCCCGCCCCGACTGGCGCTTACCGCCGGGCTACGACTACAGCGCCATCGTAGGCGACTTGTTTTTAGGCGCTTTTGTTGCGGTGTTCGTTTGGAAGTATTGGGTCTATCGCCGCTCACGCAACCAAAATGGTGCCGACGATGCCGCCGCAGAAGATGCCTCGCGTGAGGCCCGTTTTGAGGCGCTGCGGCGTGCTGCTGACGCGGCTGAGGCTGAGTTGGCGCAACGCGAGAGCCAGGCTCAAAAGCCAGCGGAGCCACGCGTGTGAACAAGGGCCCTAATTGTTGGCAGTGCCAGCATTTCGGTATCAGTTACGACGTGAAGTTGCCGTACCTGTGCCGTTTGATGGGCTTCAAGACCAAGATGCTCCCAGCCATTGAGGTGCTGCGCGCAGATGGTCAATATTGCCAAGGCTTTTTTGCCAAGGTGGCGCAGCCATTAAAAACGGCAACTAGCCAAAACAATGGACAAGTGGATCATGATGTTTAGACAGATTTTTGGGGCTACCACACGCTGGCTCGTCATGGCTGCGGCGATGTTGCTTGTATCGATAAGCCATGCCCAAACGGCCGCGCAAGATCCCATCGAGGCGGGGGCTGCGGCTTTGGCGCGTGGGCATTCGGCTACGGCATACCGTGCTTGGATCGACCTTGCTCGCGCTGGTAATGCGCAAGCACAAAACAACATTGGCTACCTCCATGAGCACGGGTTGGGCCTGTCGCAAAGCTACCAAAGCGCCATGGAGTGGTACCGTAAAGCCGCGGATAAAAATTTACCGCAAGCGCAATACAACATCGGCACGCTTTACTACTACGGCTACGGTGTTGAGCGCAATGCCCGCGAGGCGGTGCGCTGGTTTCGGCAGGCCGCCAAGCAGGATTTAGCCGAGGGCCTTTACATGTTAGGCGTCGCGTACTTTGAAGGCCAAGGCACCTTGGCTTCTGCGCCCACGGCCATCGATTTGTTTTTAAAGGCTGCCAAAAAAGGGCACGCTGGAGCTCAGCTGATGGCTGCCAACGTTTACCTCAATGGTGACTTGGGCGATATTGACGCCTTTGCCGCCTACGTCTGGGCGGATGTGGCGAGCATGTCGGGCAACCCCGATGCGTCCTTGGTGCGGGACTATGCGTCCTACAAAATCTCTCGGGCTGAGATCGCCAAAGCGGGCGAACAAGCCAAGCAGTGTATGGCGACGGGTTTCAAGCGGTGCCTCTGAACGGCAACGGCTTGCCTCTGTGTCGAGAAAGCGGCAATCTTTCGCCAATGAATATTTAAGTATTCATAAAAATTACAAAAACCTAAATATTCCTTGAAATAAGCGTTCCTAAAGGCTAATGGCACGGGGGTTGCTTTGGTGGAGTCTCTAACTTCAATTGAGACCTGCTGTGAGTACCAACGAACAAACTGTTTACCAAGCTGTCTGGCTTGACCCCATGCGTGCCCTAAAGGACGAAGACTGCGCGCGCCTGGAGCAGTCAGGCTTGAAGCCGCTCACCATCACTATCCTGGCGGATCTTCGCACGGCCCTCACGCAAGCCCAGTTGGTCGTGGTGCGTTTACTGGACAGCGCGGATTTGTATAGAGAGGTCAGTGAGCTGATCAAGACCATGGGCTTTAACGTGCCCGTGGTTTGTCGCGTTGACCGACGCAACTTGGCGTTGACGGTCGAGGCGATGTCGCTGGGTGCATTACACGTGGTGGCCGCTGATGACTGGACGCCCGCCTCATGGCAGGTTGGTGTGGAGCGCCTCAAGCGCCTCCAAGCAGACCGTGCAGCCGCCCTCGAGAAGAACAAACCCAACCGTGCCAGCAAGCCCCGGGCTGCCGTGTTTGTTGATCCCGCCAGCCAGCACCTGTTGGCATTGGCCCAGCGTGTGGCGCAAACCGAAGTCACCGCGTTGCTGGTCGGTCCGACAGGTTCGGGTAAAGAGGTGTTGGCGCGCGTGTTACACGAATCGTCACCCCGTGCGAAAGGCCCATTCGTTGCGCTGAACTGCGCGGCGTTACCAGAGCACCTCATTGAAGACTTGTTATTTGGTCACGAGAAGGGCGCATTTACCGGCGCTCTGAAAGAGCACAAAGGCTTGTTTGAACAAGCACAGGGCGGCACCATCTTCTTGGACGAAATCGGTGAGATGCCCATGACGCTGCAAAGCAAGTTGCTGCGCGTCTTGCAAGAACGCACCTTGACGCGCCTTGGCGGACAAGCCCCCATCGATTTGGATGTGCGTGTGGTTGCGGCAACGAATAAAGATTTACGCGAGGCGATGCAGAACCGTGAGTTCCGCGAGGACTTGTATTTCCGCATCAGCACCTTCCGCCTGACCTTGCTGCCTTTGGCGCAGCGACCAGGTGACATCCTGCCGTTGGTGGCGCAAATGTTGGTCGCCCATGGGCAGCCCGATACGCCTTACAACCTCAGCGCAGAGGCGCAAACATTGTTGGTCAATTATCCGTGGCCTGGGAATGTACGCGAGCTCGAAAACGTGGTGCAGCGTGCCGTGGTGTTGTGTGCCGATGGCGTGATCACGGCAGCGCACCTGTTATTTGACGAAGCGCAGCCCTTGGATTTCTTGCCCGCTGCCCCCTCGGCAATTGCCTCTGAAGCTGAGCCCGAGGTCCCATCAATGCCTGCCTTGACCGATGCATTTGGTCCGGCGACGAATGCCCCTGCAACAGCTGTACCGGTCATGCCAACTGCACCGGTAACCAAAGTGGCAGAGCCCTTGGCGGTGGATTTACAGGATGCCGTGAAGAAGAGCGAGCATCAAATGATCTCAGCGGCGCTGCAAAGCACTGACAGCCGGTTAGAGGCAGCCAAGCTGTTGGGCATCAGTCCAAGAACCCTGCGTTACAAGATGGCGCAGTTGCGTGAACGTGGCATCCACGTCAGCACATCACCCGCATCGGCAAGCGCCTGAACGCGCAACGGGAGTTACACACCATGATTGATAAAGCCACTTCAGCCAGCAACATTGCAGCCATGTTGCAAACCCTCAAAGCAGCGCAGACGCAAGCCAGCGCGGGGACGCAAATTGCGCAAGCTGATCTCAGCGCGCAAGCCATACCTAAACCCAGTTTCTTGGAAGCTGTGCGCGGCGCGGTTGAGCAAGTCAATGCCACGCAGTTGCAATCGAAGTCGATGCAAGAAAGTTTTGAGCGCGGCGATGATGTCCCGCTTACTGATGTGGTGATGAGCATGCAGAAATCATCGCTGGCATTTGAGGCCACCTTGCAGGTTCGCAACAAAGTGATGCGCGCCTACGAAGACATTTTGAACATGCCGGTTTAAAACGGTAAGGACAGCACACCATGAGTACAGCAACCGCTACCATGAATCCGATGCAAGCTGGCGCCCCTGCGCCAGCGGCTAATTTGCCTGCAACGACGGGCGGCAATTTGCCCGCCGCACAGCCCAACGCGCCAGGCGCAGAAGGTGGTGCATTGGCAACGATGCCGCCCAGCGGCGCGATCGCACAGGTCAAACAAGTTCTGGCGCAACCGAGTGTCAAACGCTCATTGCCCGCGATCATTGCGTTGATGTTGATTGTTGTTATGGCGTTGGCCTACAGCTGGGTTCAAACACCACAGACGCGTGCCTTGATGCCTGGTTTGCAGGGTGCTGATTTGCAAGAGGCGTTTGACTCGTTGAAACAAGGCGGCTTCAGTCCTGAGCTCGATACCATGACGGGGCAGCTGCGAGTTGATCAGCGGCGCTTTCATGAAGCGCGAATTTTCTTGGCAGGGCAGGGTATCCCGCGTGAGCCCGTGACGGGGCTGAGCGCATTAAACGATCAAAACGCCATGACGACGAGCCAGTTCATGGAGCAGGCACGCTACAACGCCGCGATCGAACAAGAGCTGGCGCGGAGCATTGGCCGGATCTCAGGCGTGCAACACGCCCGCGTGCATTTGGCCACCCCAAAGCAGAGTGTGTTTGTACGTGACCGGACACCGCCAAAGGCGTCGGTTGTTTTGAATCGCCACCCAGGTCGAACCATCAGCGAGCAGCAGGTGCAGGCCATTGTGCATTTGGTGTCGTCCAGTATTCCGTACATGTTGCCGGAGAGCGTGACTGTGGTTGATAACTTCGGCAACCTCATGACGCGCACACCAGAGAACAACCCGCTGGGCCTCACCTCCGCGCAAGCCGAATTGAAGCGCACACAAGAGGAGTTGCTGCGAACCCGCGTAATGGAGTTGTTGTCACCCGTGGTGGGCGATGCCAACGTGCGCTCGCAAGTCAGCTTGACACTCGACTTCACACAAGTTGAAAACACCACAGAAGATTACGACCGTGGTGGTAACGGCCCCCGCACCCGATCAGAGGTGATTGCGGAAGACCGCGAGGCCAACTTGAATGCCGCAGGCACCCCGGGTGCGCTGGCCAACCAGCCACCGCAAACGGGTACGCTGACACAAAACACCCAAGTGACCCCAGAGGGCGCCGGTGCCACCAGCGTGCGCAGCAGCCGTACCACCCGTAACTATGAGTTAGACCGCGTGGTGCAACACGTCAAAGGCGCACAAGGTGACATCAAGCGCCTGTCTGTGGCCGTTGTGATTAATGAGCGTCCGGTTATCGTGCCAGAGGATGCCAAGGTCGACCCCAATGCGCCGACCACCATTCCTTACACCGAGCAAGAGCTGGACCGTATGTTGAACTTAGTTCGCGGTGCAGTCGGTTACAGCGAAGCCCGTGGCGACGTCGTGACCCTGATACCGGCGCGCTTTGAGCCACCCGCACCGCTGGAGCCCATGGTGCCTTGGTACCAAGATGACATGGTCATCACCAGCTTCAAGCAGGGTTTGATGGCGTTGGTCCTGATCACATTCTTGGTCTTCATCGTCCGTCCCGTGGTACGCAACCTCTTGGGTGAGAGCGCGGCTAATCAGGCTGCAGAAGAAGCGAAGAAGGCGCTGCCCGATGGCGAGTTGACCGAAGAAGACATGAACATGATTCAATTGGGCGAGGGCGAGACCTTGGAGGATATCAAGGCCAAGCTGCGCCCCAAGAAGTCCAGCATTTCTGCCGACATGTTGGATACCGCAAACACCTACGACGACAAGGTGGCGCTCATCCGGATGTTGGTGGCAGAGGACTCCGGTCGCGTCGCCAACGTATTGAAGCGGATGATCAAAGCAAGTTAAATTTGAGATTGCAGCGCCTGGTGTCAGTCGCTTGAAGGAGTAACGGTATGGCAACGAAAAAAGACGATAAAAAGCCGGAAAAGGATGCCAAGGGTGCAAAGGGTGCCCCAGAGGCGAAGCCGAGTTTAGACCCGATACCCATGAGTGAGGCCTTACAGGCCGAGCTTGAGGAGTTGACCAGTACCCAACGTGCAGCGGTGTTGATGTTGTTGTTGGGCGAGCAACAGGCGTCGGACATCATCCGCTACCTCAATCCAAAAGAGGTGCAGTCACTGGGTGCTGCGATGGTGTCGGTGGCCGATTTATCGCAAGAAGCGGTGAACGTGGTGTTGGATGAATTCGTTGCCACCCTTAAGAAACAAACCAGCCTCGGCTTGGGCACATCAGATTACGTTGAGAAGGTGTTGAAGCGCGCACTGGGCCCCGATAAAGCGGCCTCGGTGTTGGGCCGCATCATGCCTGGACAAGGTAGCAAAGGTCTGGAGATCTTGAAGTGGATGGATGCCCGCTCGATCGCAGAAATGATTCGAAGCGAGCACCCCCAAGTGACCGCCATTATTTTGTCGGTGTTGGAGTACGACGTGGCTGCTGACGTACTGAACTTCCTGCCTGCAGAGGTGCGCGCGGAGGTGATTCAACGCGTTGCGAGTTTGGAAACGGTGCAGCCATCCGCGATGGAAGAATTGGAATCCATCATGAAGGCGCAGTTCTCAAACAACTCATCGGCGAAGTCCTCCAGCTTCGGCGGAGTGAAAGCGGCTGCGAAGATCATGAACTTCGTGAAGGTGGATTTGGAGTCCCAGGTGATGTCGGGCTTGAACGAACTCGATCCCGATATTACCCAGCGGATTCAAGACAACATGTTCACGTTCGAGAACCTGGTGTCTGTGGACAACCGTGGTATCCAGACCCTCATGCGCGGTGTCGAGCCGGATATGCTGATGACGGCTTTGAAGGGTGCGCCCGAATTTGTCAAAGAAAAGTTTTTCGACAACATGTCCTCACGTGCGCGTGTCATGTTTATCGACGAGATGGAAGGCAAAGGGCCGTTGCGAATCGCCGACGTGGAAGAAGCCCAGAAAAATATCATGCGTCTCGCACGCAAGATGTCGGATGCGGGTGAGTTGGTGTTAGTGGGCCGAGGCGATGATTTCGTCTGATCACATGTTCAATAAACCGCGCCCAGAGTGGCAGCCGAGTGCGACCTTATACGCGGTTGACAAAGACAGCCTGTCGTACGTGAAGGTGCCGTGGGATGTTGAGCAAACTGCAGAATTTGCACCGTGGCGGTTGGAGCCGTTGACACCACAAGAGTTGTTGTCGGACGACGGCTTTAAGCCTGCCAACATTCAACCCGCTGACGCTGAGTCGGTTGCAGGCGCGTTAGAGGACGGTCCAGAATCAGCGTTGCGTGCTGAGGAGGAAAGCGATACTGACGCCGGCACTGAAGCCTCAGCTTTGGCGGATTCCGCCACGGACGCGCTCGCTGATGCGGAAGCCCCACCCGAGCCAGAGATGACCACCATCGCCGTGGATGAGGTGGCCGCCCAGCAAGCCGCTGCGCGACAAGCCGGCTACGACGAGGGATTTGCAGCAGGGGAGACGGCGGGTTTCGAAAAGGGACAAGCGGCGGGTCAAGCCAGCGGCGAGCAGCGCGGGCGTGAGGCAGCCGAGGCGACTTTCAAGGATGCAGTGCACGCCCTGAATGCCGCTGCCAGTGCGGTCAAGACGCTCAATGATGACCCACGTCAGTACTTTGATCCGCTCAAAAAGCTGGCGTTGCATTTGGCTGAGGAGCTGGTGCGCGGTGAGTTGACCCAAAGCCCGGCCGCGATTGAGCGGCTCATTCAGCTGAGTTTGGACGAGTTGGAGGCGCCAACGAAACGAATTGCCGTGCAGTTACACCCAGCGGATTTGGCGCAAATACAAACGCACAATGTCGCTTTGGAAAATGGCATGGTGTTACAGGCGGACCCTGCCATGACACGTGGCAGCGTGCAGGTGAGCAGCAACGACGCAGTCGTGCAGGACCTGATTCAAAAGCGTTTACGAACACTCGCCAACAAAGTGCTGTTAAAGCCTGACGATTGGGCGCAGGCCAGTCCCTTGTTGAGTGAAGGCCCTCTGTGGGCGACAACCGATACGGGTACCCATGCCGACGCCGTGACCGAGGATGCGACGCTGGTCGAGACGCCACAGGCGGCGGCGCCAGAAGCGCCTGCAACCGAAGCGGAAGCGCCAATCCAAGGCGATGATGATGAAGGCGAGCCCCATGCTTGATTTCGACGCTGCCATCGCCGCAGATTTACAAACCGCCCACGCGCCACCCCAAGCACACAGCGGCACCCTCGTGCGTCTGGTGGGTTTGACCCTGGAAGCGCGGGGTGTGATGGCACCCTTGGGGGCCATTTGCGAGATCGATGGCGCTGATGGGGCGCGAATTGAAGCCGAGGTTGTGGGGTTCAATGACAAGACCATTTACCTCATGCCCTTTACCGAGGCGTCCGGCATTGGGCCCGGTGCGGCTGTGCGTGTGATCGCGAATGTCGCCGAAGTGAGTCTGGGCCCTGAATTACTGGGGCGTGTGATTGATGGGCGAGGCGAACCACTGGATGGTAAGCCAGCGCCTGTGTGTACCGATCGACTCAGCTTGATAGGGCGTCCCATCAACCCGATGGAGCGGGGGCCCATTGACGCGGTATTGGATGTTGGCGTTAAAGCCATCAACGGCGTGCTGACCGTGGGCCGCGGCCAGCGTCTGGGTTTGATTGCGGGTTCCGGTGTCGGTAAAAGTGTGTTGTTGGGTATGTTGACCCGATTCACCAAAGCAGATGTGGTGGTGATCGGCCTGATCGGCGAGCGTGGCCGTGAGGTACAGGCCTTCATTCAAGAGTCGTTGGGCGAGGCAGGGTTGGCCAAGTCGGTACTGGTCGCTGCGCCTGCCAATGTGTCGCCCGTGTTGCGGCTGAAGGCGACTCACATGACGCACGTGATCGCCGAATACTTCCGCGACCAAGGCAAAAATGTATTGATGCTGGTCGATAGCCTGACCCGTGTGGCCCATGCGCAGCGCGAGGTGGGTTTGGCTATTGGCGAACCGCCAACAGCCAAGGGCTATCCGCCGTCCGTGTTTGCGTTGTTACCCAACTTGATTGAGCGTGCTGGTGTGGGGCGCCATGGCTTTGGCTCGATTACCGCGATCTACACCGTATTGGCCGAAGGCGATGATGGCAACGATCCTATCGTGGACATTGCCCGCGCCTCACTGGATGGCCAAGTCATGCTCTCCCGACAGCTCGCCGATGCGGCCCACTACCCCGCGATTGATTTAGCCGGCTCAATCTCGCGCGTGATGCAGAACCTGCTCACGCCTGAGCAACTGAAGGCGGCCAACCGCTTCCGCCGTTTATGGACGTTGTACCAACAGAACCAAGACCTGATTCAAGTTGGTGCCTATGACGCGGGCACTAATCCAGACCTCGATGCGGCGATTGCCATGCGCGAAAGCATGGTCGATTTTTTAAGGCAAGACATGCATGACGGTGTTGAATACGAGATGTGCCGAGCCACATTGAGTCACGTGATGGGAGTAACCAATGGCTGAAACCAAGAGTCCTTGGCCCGTATTGGCTGAGCAAGCTCAGACCAAATTCAATGAAGCTGAAAGTGTCTGGCGACAAGCCAAAGCGGCACTCGCCGACGCAGAAAGTCAGCGGTCGCGCATTGTGGACATGTTGATGGAATACCGTCTCAAACTCACACAGTTTGAGCGGCAGTCGAACTTGTCAGATAGTGTGAACTGCCGGCAGTTTTTAGCGCAATTGGTTGATCTCGATGTGCAGGCGCAGTTACAGGTTCAGAAAATGCAAGCGGCTGTGACCCTCGCAGCCGATCGGGTCAAAGCGGCTCGTTTCGACCTGGACAAAATGAAGAAGTTGGTAGAGCGCGAACAGAAACAGCATCAACGACAAGCCGCGCAGTCTGCGCAACGGCGCATGGACGAAATGGCGACCTTGCGCCACAGCTACAAGCACGCATAATGGGTCGACGCCAGCTCATGTGCTGGCGCATCGAACCAAGGATTCAGATGATTCGCTTTCAATCACGCGCCACTGCGGACCTGCTCATGTTCACTGAACATGGCGTCAAGGTTTTGGAGATTTGGGGCAAGGCGATCACCGCCCGAGGCATTTTGTTACGTGCCGACATGCCCGCAGCGCTTGAGGCGTTGCAACAGTTCGCGCATGACAGCGCGGGAAACGCTACAGCCCGTGCTGAAGACGATGCCGACGACGACAGCGCCGACGCCAAAGACAAAGTGAGCTGGCAGTCGCGCCTAACACCCCTGATGACAACCATGCAACGCTGCATCGATGAGGATGCAGATTTGACGTGGGAGTTGCGTTAGCCGCCTGCGGAATTTCAGTCGTAGCTGCGGGCGTCCTCAATGACTTTGCCGTCATTGGGTAAGGCGCCCGGTGCGACCACAGTGATGTCCGCACGCAGTTTTGTGACATCGCGTACGGCACCCCCGAGTTGCGTGATGAGCTCGTCGTTGATGCTGTCGCCTTCAACGTGAAGGGTCAAATGGTCGTTGGCCATGGCGCCGGTCACCACCAAACGAGCTTTACCCGAAAGCGATGGGAACTTGCGCATGATGTCGGCCACTTGTGAGGCATGGATGAACATGCCGCGCACCTTGGTTGTTTGGTCCGCGCGACCCATCCACCCTTTGATGCGTGCGTTGGTCCGACCGGTGGGGCAGGGGCCTGGCAAGGCAGCCGACAAATCGCCCGTACCAAAGCGAATCATGGGGTAGTCGGGGTTGAAGGTGGTGATCACCAGTTCGCCGACTTCACCGGCCGAAACGGGATCGCCGGTGCCGGGTCTGACGATTTCCAGAATCACACCTTCATCCACCACCAAGCCTTCGCGGGCGGTGGTTTCGTAAGCGATGAGACCCACATCGGCCGTGGCGTAGCATTGATAGGCTTGGATTCCACGCGCCGCGAACCAGTCGCGCAACGAGGGTGGAAACGCCTCTCCCGAGACCAAAGCTTTCTTCACACTGGGCAAAGCAACGCCCATTTCCTCGGCCTTCTCCACGATGATGCGCAAGAAGCTGGGGGTGCCAATATAGCCCGCGGGCTTGAGTTCGGCCATGGCTTGCACCTGTTGCTCGGTTTGCCCGATGCCGCCAGGAAATACCGTGCAACCAATGGCGCGCGCCGCACAGGCCATCATCGAGCCAGCGGGTGTGAAGTGATACGAGAAGCAATTGTGGATCAGCTCACCGGCCCGAAAGCCCGCCGCATACACCGCACGGGCGGTACGCCAGTAATCTTTAGCCGTACCTTCAGGCTCATAGATGGGGCCTGGGCTGGCGAACAGTTGAGGCATGGCCGCGCCGTAGCTTTGCGTTGCAAAGCCACCAAAGGGATCTTCGGCGCGCTGTGCCTTTTGAATTTCAAACAGTTGCGTTTTACGGGTGACCGGGAGGGTCGCAAGGGCCGCTCGGGAGGTGATGGTGGTCGCATCAACGCCAGCCAAGATGGTCTGAAAAGCCTTTGAGTGCTTTTGTGCGTGCGCGACCTGCGCACTCAACCCACTGAATAAGCGGGCTTCTCGCGCAGCGGGGTCTTGCGTTTCGAGGTCGTCGTAAAAATCAACCATGTGGTCTTTCACTTAGGGCGCTGGTTTGCGGGTGGTTATGCCAACCAACGCTTGCGGCGCTTGTAGCTCTTGACGTCTCGGAACGACTTACGCTCACCGCCGCCCACACCCAGGTAGAACTCTTTCACGTCTTCGTTGTTCCGCAGTTCCGCAGCGGCCCCGTCCATCACGACACGACCGGATTCCATGATGTAGCCGTAGTCGGCATATTGCAGTGCCATGTTGGTGTTTTGCTCGGCTAGCAAAACGGTTACTTTTTCGCGTTGATTCAGGTCTTTGACGATTTCAAACACCTCTTCGACGATCTGAGGCGCAAGACCCATCGATGGCTCATCCAACAAAATAACGCTGGGGTTGGCCATCAGCGCACGACCGATGGCGCACATTTGCTGCTCACCACCCGAGGTATAAGCGGCTTGCGAGGTACGGCGATCTCTCAGGCGGGGAAAGTAGCTGTAAACCTTCTCAAGGTTGGCCTCGATTTCGCCTTTGTCTGTGCGGGTGTAGGAGCCCGTCAATAAATTCTCTTCGATGGTCAGGTGGGCAAAGCAGTGCCGACCTTCCATGACCTGCACGACGCCTTTTTTAACGAGGTCGGCGGGTGTTTGGTTTTCGATGCGCTCACCGCGCAGTTCAATGCTGCCTTTCGTGACTTCGCCACGCTCGGCCTTTAAGAGGTTTGAAATGGCGCGTAGGGTGGTCGTTTTGCCGGCACCGTTACCGCCTAAAATCGCGGCGATTCGGCCTTCTTGCACTTGAAGGGAGACGCCCTTCAGCACCAAGATGACGTGGTTGTAAATGACTTCGATGCCATTAACGTTTAAGACGATGTCGTTGGATTGCATAACGAACCTAGAAAAGATGTGGCACGTGTTGAGCGTGCGTCAGGGTTTAGAGCGGGGAGCCCCGAGGGGCTCCCCAAGCTAATGCATCCCTAAAGATGCAGCGCCTTGATTAGCTATTGCAATCAGAGGCAGGACGACGTGTCAATTTCTTGTCAGCGGCGTACTTGTTAGCTGTCTCGGTCACCATGGGGCCGAGCACCTTGCGGTCACCTTCGTACCATGTATTCCCCACTTTCCAGCCTTTGCCGTCCCACGTTTGGATACGCGCCCAAGACGCGCCCATGTGGTCGTTACAGCTGGTTGAGGTTGTACGCATCACGCCGCTGAAGCCCAAAGAAGCCAAGCCAATGGTGGTGAGGTTCATGTTCTCCAAACCCCAGCGCATTTGCTCGCCGGTGATTCGTTTGCCCTTACCGTACTTGGCCTGCGCAACACGCATACCCTCGGTCGCCAGCATGGCGGAGATCAAACCACGCATGTACAACACTTGGCCGACTTCTTCGCGAGGGCCAGTGCCTTTTCCTTGGTCATGCAACTTGGCCAACACTTCTTTCACGACGGCAGAGTCGTACTCTGAGCTGTGTTGCAATGCCAAAGCGTTGTAGCCCTTGGCGGCATCAGCCACGTCTTTCACATCAGGCTCAGCACCTGACCACCACACACCGTACATCTTGTTACGTGGGTAGCCGGTTGCCACTGCTTCTTTGATTGATGTGGAGTTCATGACACCCCAACCCCACAAGAACACGTAGTCAGGACGGTCACGGCGAATTTGCAACCAAGTGGCTTTTTGTTCCACACCGGGGTGCGCAACAGGCAGCAACTGGAGGTCAAAACCATGCATCTCGGCGCGCTTCTTCATCAGTGGGATGGGCTCTTTACCATAAGCACTGTCGTGGTAAACCAAGGCAATTTTCTTACCCTTTAATTTGTCGAGACCACCAGCTTCTTTGCCCACGTGTTGAACCAACACGTCAGCGGCTACCCAGTAGGTGCCCAACAGCGGGAAGTTCCACTTGAAGATACCACCGTCCTCTGATTCACTGCGGCCCAAGCCAGCGGTGATCAGGGGGATCTTGTCGACGGGGGCCTTCTCGGTCAACGCGAACGTACCGCCAGTTGACAACGGTTGGATCACGGTTGCACCGCCGTTTTTGCCTTTCAGGCGCTCATAGCACTCAACGATACGGTCGGTTGAGTAGCCGGTTTCGCACTCTTCAACGATGACCTTCACACCGTTGATACCGCCACGCTCGTTCACAAGTCGGTAGTAATCAGAGTAGCCGTTTGCAAAGGGCGTACCGTTAGGCGCATAAGGCCCTGTGCGGTAAACCAGTGAGGGGAAAAATTGTGTTTCTTCAGCTTGTGCAGATGACACGGGCGCGAGTAAGGCGCTGACGCCCATCGCCGTAGCCGCTGCACCCAGCATGAGTTTGCGTAACTTCATATCGAGTCTCCTTAGAGTGTTGTGGTTAAGCGCTTAAACGCAGCCAATCGGGTGCTGAAAACAACACCCCCCTCTGGCTGCCCAGGGATTCAGTGTGGGAAGGGCCAAACACGCAGTTTTTGTTTCCCGATGCTCCAAAGGCGCGCCAAACCGTGCGGTTCCACGATCAGGAACCAGACGATCAGTGCGCCGAAAATCATGAACTCAGAGTGGGCAATGCCCGCGGTGGAAATGGTGACACCCACCCAAGATCCCACCACCGGTAGGGCTTGGTTTAAGAAGATGGGCAGGGCCACGATGAAGGCCGCGCCGAACATACTGCCCATGATGGACCCCATGCCGCCGATGATTACCATGAACAGCAGTTGGAATGAACGCTCGATACCGAACGCGGCAGGCTCCCAGCCGCCGAGGTGGACAAAGCCCCACAGCGCACCGGCCACACCAACAATGAATGAGCTGACCGCAAAGGCGCTGAGTTTGGCGTAAACAGGGCGAATGCCGATAACCGCAGCGGCAACGTCCATGTCACGAATCGCCATCCAGTTACGGCCAATGGCCGAACGCACAAGGTTCTTGGCGAGGAAGGCAAATACCGTCAAGAAGCCGAGGCACAGCCAGTATTTTTCGACGGGTGAGTTGATGGTCCAGCCAAATATCTGCAGATTTGAAACCGCGACGGAACCCGATGGTGTGTAAAGCGTGAACCAACCCACCCGCAGGAAAGCCCAATCCCAGAAGAACTGCGCAGCCAGCGTTGCCACCGCCAGGTAAAGCCCCCGCACCCGCAAGCTTGGGATACCGAAGACAACGCCAACGATGGTGGCGCATAGTCCCCCCGCAAGCAGCGCAGGAATTAGCGGCATACCTTCAAAACGCATTAGGACGTTGTATGCGCCATAGGCGCCGACCGCCATGAAGGCGCCAGAACCCAGCGAGATTTGACCGCAGTAGCCGACCAAAATGTTCACGCCGACCGCCGCTAAAGCGAGGATCAAGAAGGGGATCAGAATGGCGCGGAAGAGGTATTCATCCACTAATAACGGGACACCAACGAAGGCGAAGATCACCAGCGCCCACACGAACACACGGTCCTGCGTGATGCCAAGAATTCGCTGGTCGTCTTTGTAGTTGGTTTTGAACTGGCCGTTTTCTCTGTAAAGCATGATTTTTCTTTCTGTGCTGGCAGGGGTTAGACCCGGTCAATAATTTTTTCGCCGAACAAGCCTTGTGGACGGAACATCAACACGATCAAGGCCAAGACGTAAGCAAACCAGATTTCGATGCCGCCGCCGACATACGACCCCAAGAACACTTCGGATAACTTCTCCCCCACACCAATCAGCAAGCCGCCAATAATCGCGCCCGGTACTGAGGTCAAGCCGCCCAAGATAATCACAGGCAGCGCGCGCAAAGCAACCGTCGTCAGCGAGAATTGAACCCCCAACTTGGAGCCCCAAATCATGCCGGCCACCAAAGCCACGACGCCAGCCACACACCAGACGATGAACCAAATGCGGTTCAAAGGAATACCGATCGACTGCGCGGCCTGGTGATCATCAGCCACAGCGCGCAGCGCGCGGCCGGTTGTGGTTTTGTTGAAGAACAGGGTCAAGACAATGACCAAAGAGGCGGCAATGGCTGCGGCGTAAAGGTCTTCTAGGTTCAACATGATCCCGCCTTCGAAAACGTTCTCCAGCGCGAAGACGGGTTCCTTGGGCATGCCGATGTCGATCTGGTAGATGTCGCTGCCAAAGATTGATTGTCCCAAACCATCCACAAAGTAGCTGATACCCAGGGTCGCCATCAGCAGGGTGGCGCCTTCTTGATTCACCAAATGGCGCAGGACTAAGCGTTCGATCAGCCAAGCCATCAAGAACATCAGGGCACCGGCGGCCAAGAACGCCAGCAGGTTGGCGAGGAACAGGTTGTCAAAGCCAAACCAAATGGGGAACCACTCAGAGAAACGTGCCATTGCCAAAGCAGCAAACAGCACCATCGCACCTTGCGCGAAGTTAAAAACGCTGGACGCTTTGAAAATCAGCACAAAGCCCAAAGCGACCAATGAATAAAGCATGCCGGCCATCAAGCCGCCAATCAGGGTTTCAATGAAAAATCCCATGGTGTCGTTTCCAGTCTATGTGGGGTGCTTAATGTGAGGTGCCCAAGTAGGCGCTGATCACTTCTTCGTTGTCACGGACTTCTTGCGGCGTGCCGTCACCAATCTTTTTGCCGTAGTCCAAAACCACGACGCGATCAGAAATGTCCATCACCACGCCCATGTCGTGTTCAATCAGCACGATGGTGGTGCCGAACTCCTCGTTGACATCCAAGATGAAGCGGGACATGTCCTGCTTCTCTTCCATGTTCATACCAGCCATTGGTTCGTCGAGCAGCAGGACTTGTGGCTCCATGGCGAGCGCTCGACCCAAGTCAACCCGCTTTTGCAGACCGTAGGGCAAGGTTCCGACCGACGTCTTACGGAAGGCTTGAATTTCGAGGAAGTCGATGATGTGTTCGACATACTCTCGGTGTTCGCATTCCTCACGCTCGGCGGGGCCGAAGCGCAGCGCTTGCAAAAACAAGTTGCTTTTGATGCGCAGGTTACGGCCCGTCATGATGTTGTCGATCACGCTCATGCCTTTAAACAGTGCCAAGTTTTGGAAGGTCCGGGCGATACCCATCTCTGCCACCTGACGGCTATTCATGTGTTTAAAGGTTTGACCCCGGAACGTGATCTGCCCATCCTGAGGCTGATACACGCCGTTGATACAGTTCAGCATCGAGCTCTTGCCGGCGCCGTTGGGGCCGATGATGGCACGTACCTCGTGTTCGCGAACGTCGAAAGAGACGTCTGAAAGCGCATTAACGCCACCAAACCGCAGGCTGATGTCTTTGACTTCAAGAATGACGTCGCCGATCTTTTGTGTACTCATGATTATTGTGTCGCTGGTTTCAGGCGGCCTGTTTGACCGGTTCAAAAATTTGGGCGTCACGCAACTGAAGCGTTGCGCTGACAGAGCCTGTTCGGCCATCTTCAAACTTCACTTGGGTTTCGATGAACTGCTCTGTCTTGTCGGCATAGAGTCCGTCTACCAAGACGCTGTATTTGTCAGCGATGAAGCCACGGCGGACCTTGTTGGTACGGGTCAATTCGCCGTCATCGGGATCGAGTTCTTTGTGCAAAATCAGGAAACGGCTGATCTGTGAGCCCGCCAACATTTCGTCACGGCTGAGGTCGGCGTTGACCTTTTCAACGCACTCTTTGATCATGTCGTAAACCGCTGCTTTTTGAGACAAATCGGTGTAGCCAGCGTAGGGCAGGTTTTGGCGTTCGGCCCAGTTACCTACGGCGTCAAAATCAATGTTGATCATGACGCACACGCGGTCGCGTTGGTCGCCATAAGCCACGGCCTCTTTAACGAATGAGAAAAACTTCAGCTTGTTCTCAACGTATTTAGGCGCAAACATCGCGCCGTCAAAACGACCACCTTTGATCCGGCCCACGTCTTTCACCCGGTCGATGATCTTCAGGTGACCATCGGCATCCAAGAAGCCCGCGTCACTGGTGTGGTACCAGCCATCGGCGGTCAGCACTTCAGCGGTCGCTTCAGGGTTCTTGTAGTACTCACGCAAGAGGCCAGGTGAGCGGACCAAGATTTCGCCGCTATCAGAGAGCTTGATTTCTACGCCGTCACACGGCACACCCACCGTGTCAGCCTTGGCTTGGTGGTCGGGTTGCAGGCAGACGAACACGGCGGTTTCGGTCGAGCCGTAAAGCTGCTTCAAGTTCACGCCGATGGAGCGGTAAAAAGAGAACAGATCGGGGCCGATTGCCTCGCCAGCAGTGTAGGCCACGCGCACGCGTGACATGCCCAAGTTGTTGCGCAGTGGGCCGTAAACCAGCAGGTCACCCAGCGCGTAGTGCAAGCTATCGACCAAGCCGAGTGATTTACCGTCCATTTTCGTGGGCCCGACGCGCTTGGCGAGGTCCATGAAATGGTGGAACATTTTTCGCTTAATGGTTCCAGCGTCTTCCATTCGGATCATGACGCTGGTCAACAAGCCCTCAAATACGCGGGGCGGTGCGAAGTAATAGGTGGGGCCGACTTCTTTTAGGTCGATTGTCACCGTGGCGGCAGACTCAGGACAGTTGACCACGTAACCAACGGCCAGCCATTGGGCGTAGCTGAAGATGTTTTGACCAATCCAGGCGGGTGGCAAATAGGCCAACACCTCATCGGCGGGGACCAGCTTGTCAAAGCGCGCACCCACACTGGCGCGGTCAAGCAAGCTGTTATGTGTGTGAACGACGCCTTTGGGGTTGCCCGTGGTGCCCGATGTAAAAAACATCGCAGCCACATCATCAGGCTGACACTTTGCTATTTCTCCGGCGACGAATTGGGGGTTTTGTTTGGTGAAGGCTTGGCCTTGCGCCAAGAAGTCATCCATTGAGGTCAGGCACTCTTCATCGTATTTACGCAGGCCTCGGGGATCGTCATAAACGATGCGAGCGATTTGGGGACATTGCTCACGCACCTCAAGTAATTTGTCGACCTGCTCTTGGTCTTCGACCACGGCGAACTTGATGTCTGCGTTGTTGATGGGGAAAACGCATTCGGCGCCTGCAGCATCTTGGTACAGCGGCACGGGGATGGCGCCCAGTGATTGCGCGGCCAACATCGTGGCGTACAAGCGGGGGCGATTTGAGCCGATGACCACCATGTGATCGCCGCGGCGCAGACCCGCCTCATGCATTGCGCCGGCAATTTCCGCCACCATCGTGGCCAGTTTTGACCATGACAAAGTTTGCCAAATACCAAAGGCTTTTTCGCGCATCGCAGGGGCGTCTGGCCGCTGTCCTGCGTGGGCCATGAGTAAGCCCGGAAAGGTCTGTTGCATGAATTGACTCCGTTGGTTCACCGAGGGGAACGTTATTTTTCTTTAATCTGCGTAAATACTAGACTTTCATTTGACGTTTGGTTGTCGGTTCGACGACAATTAGAGGGGCAACCCCACTAGGACTTTCCCTATATTTCGATCATTTACCTGCATATGAGCACATCACCGAACCTTCGAGAGCGCGCACGCGCACTGTCCGATGCTGAATTTGCGCAGATTCCATGGGTATCTGCCTTGACAGCAGATGAGCGCGAGCACGTCCGCCAAGACATGTTGGTCACGATTGCGCAACCTGGCGATTACGTCGTCCGCATTGGGCGCCCAGTGACCTATTGGTTTGGGCTGATTGAGGGGCTGCTCAAGATGAGTAACGATGACCGGCTTGGTTCAGCCATCACATTTACGGGTATCGCGCCCGGTGGCTGGTTCGGTGAGGGCACGGTGCTGAAACGCGAGCCGTATCGATACAACATTCAAGCCTTGCGGGTGAGCCGAGTCGTTGGTATCTCGACGGAGATGTTTGATTGGCTCATTGGTCACTCTTTGGGCTTCAATCGTTTCGTGATGCTGCAACTCAATGAGCGTTTGGGGCAGTTCATTGCGGCCCGCGAGATTGACCGCATGGGTAGCCCTGACCTGCGGGTTGCGCGCAATTTGGCAGCGATGTTTGAGCCCAAGCTCTACCCCGGTGTTGCCGAGCTGTTGCGCATCACCCAACAGGAGTTGGCTTATTTGGTTGGCTTGTCACGGCAACGTGTGAACGAGGCCCTCAAGACCTTGTCAGCCTGCGGCTGGATACGGGTTGAATACGGTGGCTTGCGCGTTCTCAATCTAGATGCCCTGCGGTATGGCGAGTTGCCTGAGCACAGTGCCTAGTCCTTTCAACGACAGATTTTTTATTTCTTAACCCAATTCTTATGACCTCAAAACCAACCCTTCGCGCGGCAGATGCCCGCCAGAAAAAGAAGAGCGAGGGGCCCAGCAACCGCGCGCCGTTTGACCCCCGCATGCCCAAAAAGCCAGTACGCGGGAGCGCGCCATTGGCGCGATTCGTCAAACGTGAGCCGTCCCCTGAGGATCTCGCGATCGCGCAAGCCGCGCAGGCAGCGCTACGTAAACTCGACGCGGCCGCTTCACGTCCCGAGACGCCCCGGCGCGAGGATCGCTACGACGACCGCCGAGACGACCGCCGCGATTTCGCGCCTCGACGTGAGTCGGCTCCTCGCCGGGATGCACCTGCCCACGACGGTTCGTTGGCAGCAAAAGCGGCAGCCGCGTTGCGCGCCTTGGGGGGCGACGCCGCCCCGCGCCGGGCCCCGAGCCGCAACGCAGATCGCTACGACCGCCCTGAGGGTCGGGACCGTTCTTTTGGCGACGAGCGCATTGACCGCAGACCGCGCGACACCGCGCCCCGCCGCGACATGGCTGCCCCACCCCGTCGCAGTGCGGCACCCGCTGCACGAGCGCCTGTTCAAACCGCCAGCCACCTGGGACCTAAAACCGAGGCTGAAAAGGCAGGCGGTATCCGCCTCAACAAGCGCCTAGCCGAGTTGGGGTTGTGCTCGCGCCGCGAGGGTGACCAATGGATTGAAAACGGCTGGGTATTGGTCAATGGCACACCGGGACAAATGGGGCAAACGGTCTCAGAAACCGATCGCATCGAGGTCTCCCCCGAGGCGCAAGCCGACCAAGCGCAGCAAGTCACGATCATGTTGCACAAACCAATGGGGTACGTCAGTGGGTTGCCCGAGGACGGCCACGAAAGCGCGGCAACCCTGATTGGGCCGCAATCACAATGGGCGGAAGATCCGACACGCACACGCTTCCAAGCCCGCTTCACACGCGGGTTGGCGCCGGCCGGTCGACTGGACATTGACTCAACAGGTCTCATTGTGTTTACGCAAAACGGCATCATTGCGCGCACACTGATCGGCGAGAACTCGAACATTGAAAAAGAGTATTTGGTCCGCGTGCATTGGATCGGCGACGGACAGAGCGCACCGGTTGAAACCGATGTCCAGTCGGTATTTCCGGAGGAGCGTTTGGCGCTGCTGCGCGAGGGCCTAGAGCTTGACAACCAACGGCTGCGTCCCGCCAAAGTCAGCTGGCAGAACACGGAGCAATTACGCTTTGTTTTGCGCGAGGGTAAGAAGCGACAAATCCGACGGATGTGTGAACAGGTGGGTTTGAAGGTGGTGGGTTTGAAACGCGTGCGTATCGGCTCCATCAATTTGGCCCAACTCCCTGTCGGCCAGTGGCGCTACCTCGGCCCACACGAGCGTTTTTAACCCCCTTGAAAACCGGTGCTTGGCCCCCATTTGATGGGGGTCGCCCTGTTGGGTGAGCGCCTCGAATTTGTATTTAATTGATCTGTCGAAGAGAAACCAACCCATGACAAAAAAGACCCTTGCCTTTCAGGCGGAAGTGGCCCAACTGCTTCACTTGGTCACGCACTCGCTGTATTCCAATCCCGATATTTTTGTACGCGAGTTGATATCAAACGCGTCTGATGCCTGTGACAAGCTGCGTTTTGAGGCCCTGAATGCACCCGCCTTATTTGAAGATGCGCCAGATCTGGCCATCCGTGTGTCGTTTGACAAGACGGCCAAGACCATCACGATTACGGACAACGGTATTGGCTTGAGTGCCCAAGAGGCCATCGATAACTTGGGCACCATCGCTAAAAGTGGTACCCGTGATTTCGTGAGCAAACTGTCGGGTGACCAAAAGAAAGACTCGCAGTTGATTGGTCAATTTGGCGTCGGCTTTTATTCCGGCTACATCGTTGCCGACCGCATCACGGTCGAGTCTCGCCGCGCTGGTTTGCCGGCTGCCGAAGGCGTTCGCTGGGTCAGTGGCGGCACGGGTGAGTTTGAGGTTGAAGCCATTGAGCGCGCTGAGCGCGGCACCAGCATCACCCTGCACCTGCGGGATGACAAAACGGAATACCTCGACCGCTGGAAGTTGAAGCAGGTCATTGAGCGCTACTCAGACCACATCAGCCTGCCCATTGAAATGCCCAAGGAAGAGTGGAACGAGGAAGCTAAGACTTACGAAATTAAAGACGAGTGGGAAGCCGTCAACTCGGCGAGTGCGTTGTGGACGCGCAGCAAAAAAGACATCACCGATGAGCAGTACAAAGCGTTCTACAAAAACATCAGCCACGATTTTGAGGAACCCCTGACCTGGTCGCACAACCGGGTGGAAGGCAGTACCGAGTACACCCAGCTGTTGTATGTGCCTAAAAAAGCGCGTCAAGACTTGTGGAGTCGGGATAGCAAGCCGGGCATCAAGTTGTATGTCAAGCGGGTGTTCATTACTGACGAGGCGGAAACCTTGATGCCCAACTACCTGCGCTTCGTGCACGGTGTCGTTGACAGCGCCGACTTGCCTTTGAATGTGAGCCGTGAGTTGTTGCAAGAGAGCCGCGACGTGCGCGCTATCCGCGAAGGTAATACCCGTCGCGTGCTGGGCATGCTGGAGGATTTGGCCAAACGCGCTGCAGAAAAGCCCGCTGACGATGCCGATACAGCAGCAGC
>ENA-UPTJ01000622-UPTJ01000622.1-marine-metagenome-genome-assembly--contig:-NODE-622-length-21916-cov-5.109144_pt1 | contig 21916 bp, 18 predicted proteins | sample MGYA00238168_ERZ767080 | MGnify/ENA primary metagenome ERZ767080 (study PRJEB28935, sample SAMN06266237) | marine metagenome | isolation source: Columbia River Estuary | place: USA:Columbia River Estuary... | reverse complement strand
TTGATTTACAAAGTGTCAGAATGACACTTAAGCCCTAATGGGCATTGGTCTTGGCGCGAATTTCTTGCATTCAGCGGCAATGGATCTAATATGATCTGGAGTTGTTCCGCAACATCCACCCACAATATTTACCCAACCATGACTGCACCATTCTGAAATCACTTTTGCCATTGCCTCCGGACTATCATCATATTCCCCAAATTCATTGGGTAACCCTGCATTGGGATAGCAACTTACATAAACTTCAGACACCCGAGACATTTCCTCAACATATTGACGCATCTGATCTGCCCCCAAGGCACAATTCAATCCCACACTCACTAAATTTCCGTGGGAAATACTGTTGTAAAAGGCTTCAGTTGTTTGCCCACTGAGAGTCCTTCCAGATGCATCTGTAATAGTTCCACTAACCATTAGAGGAATATCCAAATTCTTTTCTTCTTTGATTGTGTTAATGGCATATAAGGCAGCTTTGCAGTTCAACGTATCAAAAACTGTTTCAACCAACAAAAGGTCAGCACCTGCTTCAATTAACGCCAATACTTGTTCACTGTAAGCAGAAACTAATTCATCAAATGTTACACCTCTAAATCCGGGATTATTTACATCAGGACTCAAGCTAGCAGTTTTATTTGTTGGCCCAATAGCCCCAGCAATGTAAATGGGTCTTTCACCGTATTCTGCAATATATTCCTCTCTGGCTAGTTTAGCAATTTTAACCGCTTCTAAATTAAGTTCAACCACTAAACTTTGCATATGATAATCCCCCATTGAAATTGAATTAGCATTGAAGGTATTGGTTTCTAATATATCGGCACCGGCCTCAAGAAATTCCTTATGAATATCTTTGATAATATTCGGTTGTGTTATTACCAAAAGATCATTATTACCTTTCAAGGAGTGTTCATATTTTGAAAATCTCTCCCCTCTGTAATCTTCTTCAGATAATTTGTGCTTTTGTATCATTGTGCCCATGGCACCGTCAATGATGACTATTCGCTCTTCTAATAATTGATTGATCTTCATTAATTCGTGATTTTTTGTGTTTTAAGTGTATAAAATACCCCCTGAAATATGCTTTCTATGAGATTGTCTTTAGTTTGTGGATTGGACACTCCTAATGATCCAAAAACTGAAGCAAACGCACTATTTTCATTGAATTTAATATTTTTTGCTTTTGCACCTGATTCTAAAGAAACAGATAATTCTTGATGATTCCCTTTGGGATCAAAATGATATCCCATGATATCTGGAGATAACTTTGAATTATATGAAATAAAATGTGCATCAGCCTCATATAAGGATTGTAAACCCGCTTTTTTAATAAATCCATCAGATCGCCCAGAGAATACTTCTTTCAATGAAAGTTTAAGTTGCTCATCAGGCATTACCGAATCTTTTGGATTAATTAGAACCAGCACTTTATGTTTAAAAGCAAAATGTAAAGGTGAACCAATAACTTTTACCAAATTATATGTCCCCAAATCCATTGTTTTAGTGATTAATTTATTCTTTTTAAGAGTATCACAAAAGGCGCTAAATGATTCTTCCGAATTCAAAGTCAGAGCCAAGAAACTCAAATCCTTAACTTTAAAATAAACCACATCAGAAAAAAGGGCAATACCTGGTTCTGAAGGTTTTTGACAATGATCAAATATGGGCCAACTTCCAATTAAATTGGAAATACTATCAATAAAACTTGTGGGTTTAGCAGCGGCAAAATCATCTCTGAATTTTCGAGTTTGAAAATGAGTAAACTCCTCTACGTTAGCCGGCACTATAACAGGCAAACTAGATCTAGAAGTGAAATTAAAATATAAATAAATACCAAAAGCCACAACCGTTATGGTGATAACCACCATTAATGAAAGGGCTGTCCTTCTAAATCCGCTAGAATCCATGACACAAAGATACAACAGAACTATGGCAAACTTTTGAGCCGTAACAACAAAAAAGGCCGACAATTGCCGGCCTTTTCGTATTCGTTAAAATAGATCAATCTTGTGTTTTTGCGTCGCCTGCTTTTTTGCAACAAGCTTTTGCTTCACCCTCTTTAGAACATTCCTTTTTAGCACCACCTTCGGTAGATGCAGTAGAGGCTCCATCTTTTTTGCAGCAAGATTTAGCTTCGCCTCCTTTTGAACATTCTTTTTTGGTTGCGCCTTCAACAGCTGCAGTTTTTTCAGATCCATTGCAAGCTGGCTTTGCAGAAGCGTCAGCAGTTGTCGCAGATTTTTTGCAACAAGCTTTAGGCTCACCTGATTCTGATTTACATTCCTTTTTAGTTACCTGTTTTGCATCGGTTGCTGCAGTTTGAGCAAATGATACAGTGGCAAAACCAACGGTTATAGCCAATAAAGCAAAGAATTTTTTCATGTTATTGAGTTTTAATTAGTACGAATATAGGGAATCATTAAGGAAATTTAGCAATTACAGTTTCACCTCCTGTCGTTTTTTGGTCAAGTTTCACCGTAATTTCAGCATCAAGAGGTAAATAAATATCAACCCTAGATCCAAATTTAATAAAACCGAATTCTTTACCTGCTTTTGCTTTATGTCCTTCTTTAGCATAACAAACGATGCGTTTTGCCAATGCGCCAGCAATTTGTCTAAAGAGGATAATGCCATGTTCATTCTTGACAGCTACCGTGGTTCTTTCATTTTCGGTTGAACTTTTAGGATGCCAAGCTACCAAGTATTTACCCGGATGGTATTTTTCGTAAACTACATTTCCAGAAACTGGATAACGATTAACGTGAACATTTATGGGTGACATAAAAATGCTTACTTGTTTGCATCTTCCTTTGATAAATTCAGGTTCATCAACCTCTTCTATTACGACTACTTTACCATCGGCTGGTGCAATGACTAAATCATCGTCTTGAGGGGTGTGACGATTAGGATGGCGAAAGAATTGCACTATGGCAATAAAAAACAAGAAAGACAGCCCAAAAACCACCTGAGTATACCAAGTGCCTTCAAACCAATAGTTCAATGGCGCATTGATTAAAACCAACGCGACCATCGTATAAAAAATAATGGAGTAACCTTCTCTGTGAATTCTGATCATTGAAAATTTATAAAAATTAGAAAGAGCCTCTCAGCTTCAATACTGATGAAACTTTATCAAGTGCAACAATGTATGCCGCAAGTCTCATATTTACACCGTATTTAGAAGATGAATTGTATATGTTATCGAAAGCCATTTTCATAGCTCTATCCGCACGCCTGTTTACGCGTTCTTCTGTCCAGTAATATCCCAGTCTATTTTGAACCCATTCAAAATATGACACGGTAACCCCACCGGCGTTTGCAAGAATATCAGGAACAACCAAAATGCCCTTATCGTCTAAAATTTTATCTGCCTCAGCCGTAGTAGGCCCGTTTGCACCTTCGACAATAAGTTTAGCTTTGATATTATGCGCATTTTCTGGAGTAATTTGATCTTCCATAGCGGCAGGAACCAAAACGGTAACATCTAATTCTAGAAGTTCTTCATTGGAAATATTCCTTTCACATGTAAAACCTTCTAATGTACGTTTAGAAGAATTTGCAACAAATGCGATAGCCGCTTCTACATCTATACCGTTGGAATCGTAATATCCCCCGGAAACGTCTGAAATAGCTACTATCTTAACACCCATTTGAGCAATTAATTTTGCAGATATTGAACCTACATTTCCAAAACCTTGAACTGCACAGGTAACTTCCGTAGGCTTTAATCCCATCTTCGCAAGTGCACTGCGTGTGCTAACCATAACACCTCTACCAGTTGCTTCCACTCGACCTAATGAACCACCAAGAACAATTGGTTTACCGGTTACGACAGCCCATGCATTTTGACCTTTTATTTTACTATACTCGTCAACAATCCATGCCATTTCTTGTTGCCCAGTTCCCATGTCAGGAGCAGGAATGTCTTGTTCAGGGCCAAAAACATCTTTCATTGCAACAGTATAGGCACGTGTCAAACGCTCCAATTCTCCTTTGCTCATGGTTCTAGGATCGCATTTAATTCCACCTTTTGCTCCACCATAAGGGATGTTAACGATGGCACATTTCCATGTCATCCAAGCAGCTAATGCCTTTACCTCATCCAAATTAACATCCATGCTATATCGGATTCCACCTTTTGAAGGGCCTAAATGGTCTGAGTGAACCACTCTGTATGCTTCGAACACTTGAATATTGCCATTATCCATGGTTACCGGAATATTGGCCATAACCACTTTATCAGGCACACGCAATACATTGGCAAATTGGTGGTCTAAACCTAAAACTTCCACTGCCGCATCAAAACGGCGATTCATGCTTTCAAGCGGATTATATCTTGGAGATCCGCCATTCATTGGAGTTGACATTATAGTATGTACTTAATCAGAAATTGGCGACAAAATTATAACTTTAGCATAGTCGTTGGTTAAGTTTTTTATGAATAGACCAAAAAAATGCTCACCTAGACTTTCTAACACGCAAAAACTTAACAACCAATCGACATGTTATCAATGTGTTAACAGGAAATCTCAATAAGAAATATTTTATTAATTTTAATGATTTTAAATTACTCAGAAGCACCACTAAAAGTGCGGCATTTAATCCCATCAATAACCAAAATGGATTTAGTGAAATACATTCTATTTGATCGTAAAAAAACAGCCCACTCACCATCAACATGGTTGCCCATGCAATGGAATGATTGGCCAACAATTTTAAAAATCTGTTTCTAGCGTGCAATAAATGTCCCAAGGGAGCGGAAACCGCCAAGGCTAAAATTCCGGGGGTAATCAATATCAGTCGTCCCTTCATCGTTGAGAAATCTCGACCAAACACCCAAGTGTAAACATCCCCAGGAACAACAAAAATCAAAAAAACCAAAGTCAATGTTACCCAAAAACTGATGGTTGAATATAGAGCGGCCCATTTATTTTGCCTCTGAAGGTTTGAATTGTTCAGTGCCTTACTGTGCAACACCATACCAAATGAATTCCCGAAAATCCATACAGTATCTGCAATCAAAAGTACATTGGTTAATACCCCTACTTCCGATAAACTTTTGAAAGTTCCATTAGATAGAATTAACAATGGTGTTTTGTAAATGAAAAACAAGACCAAATGTCCCATTTGAGCTAAAAAACCTTGTGAAGAATGCTCTCTCAAACTAAGATTTGCTGCTTGGGTTTCCTGGCTTTTATTCCACGCGCCCAAACTTCGGAGTTTAAAAAATGCTTGAAACCCCCAAATCCATGCTGAAGCCGCCGACAAAATTAAAAACCATTGAAGAATATCAAACGCATACAACAATTTAAAAGAGATTAAATCATTAAATACTAAATAAGGAATAGCAAAGATTAAAATGATAAATAGAAATTTCATCAACTCGAAGGAAAATTGCCATCTATTTCTGAGGCCAATAAATTGCTGGGCTTGAAAGTAATTGATGACCATATTTTGCCAAGTTAATCCAAGGCCTAGTAGCCATAACAACATCCAAATTGTGGTTTTTGCAGGAATGAAGTATTCCGCCAATAAGGCCGCGATGGTTAAAATCAATAAAGAAATCTTCGACAGTCTAGCAATCAATTGTTGGAAGCCATATTGAGCAAACCAGTTTGACATTGCTGACCCAGCAAAAATCTCATTGATCATCAATACCACTTGGAGGTATAATAAATACAAACTCAATTGCCCCCGGCCATGGGCACCGAGAGTATTTGAGATCAAGACTACGGTAATAAAAGAAACAACTGCCTTTGATAGCTGCCAAAAATAGGCTTTTATGGGACTGTCTTGACTCATGAACCCTGATTCTCCAAATACAATCCAAGAGAGGATATTTTAAAGTACAAGGACAGTTCTTTTGCCGAAAGTTGCGTAAATCTCGCTGCCATTTTTTCGCGATTTTGACGATTGATGTAGTTGTCGAGTTTGGAGGATAAAAACCAATCTTTCCAATCTGAGCCAAACTTTTGCGTTAATTGAGCCTCTGGCATAGAAAATCCTTTTTTATCTAAACGGGCGAATAAATCATTGGGCAATAAATCTTTAAAGGTATTGCGAAGCAATCCTTTAGGCATTCCTCCTTCAGAAAGAGCCATTAATGAATATTTTCCCAAAAAATATTTTGGAAGAAGTAAATCGTCAGCGAATGGATTTCTACTTTCTAATTGAAATGCCATCCCATTTCTGTCTTCCCAAGCCAACATCTGGTACAATCTACCATGAAATTTGGGGTCCTGTAATTGGCCATAATAATCGCCAAGCATGCGTTCTTTCACATCTTCCACAATAGGGTGCAATTCAATATTAACGCTGTTTATCAATTCTTTATTAAACCAATTCCCCCATAAATATCGGTCAATTTTATGTTTGAATTTTTCAGACATTTTACCTCTCCACTTTCGCTTTAAGGCAATTTTATTTGCTTGTGAATAGTTTATGGGCCATTGATCCTTGAATGATTTCACCTCTTGGTTATTGTCATTGATGGATTGAATAAAATAATCTGGATATCCTCCAAAGATTTCATCTGCCCCTTGACCATTGAACAGGACTGTCACCCCTACTTCTCTCACTTTGCGACATAGCGCAAAATGACCAATATTATTCCAAGCCACTGGCGGCCGTTTTGTGAGCTGAATCAATTGTTCAAAATCTGGGGTACCAAGATCTTCCACCCGTATTTGATGCATTTGACCACCATGTTTTTTCTGAACTTTCTTTTGCCATTCTGTTTCATCGCCTTGGAGTCCGTTAGATCCGACAGAAAACAAGTGCAAAGGAGCATCCATACCCAATTGCCAACGGCCTATTCCCAGAATGATACTGCTATCTATACCTCCGCTCACAGCAAAACCCATTGGCACATCACTTCTTAAACGTTTACGCATGCTTTCAAACAACAATTCTCGTAAATCCCTAACATCATTCATCCTTTGGTAGGTAGAAGGATAATACCATTGTCTGTCAATGATGCTCCGAAGATTGGGCAACCATTTGATCCAACAGCCTGGCTTTAAGGATTTCACATCGGGATACCAATCGACGGCATCGGTCATTGAATATTTAAGATGCAGATAGATTGCCGTTGGATTTACCTCTTTAGAATCGTTGATTTCCCGAAGGGTTTGTTCCTCACTTGAAAATGCAAATACTTCTTTATTGGAAATATAATATAGGGGCTTCACCCCTGTTTTATCTCGTACTAAAGTGTAGGTATTTTCTAAAGAATCATAAATACAGAATGCAAAAAAACCATCGAGAAGTTGTAGGCACTTATCTTCCATTTTAGCCCATAGTTCTAATAAGACTTCTGTATCTGTATCTGTGATGGTATTGATTTTATACTGTTTTCTAAGTTCTATGTAATTGAAAATTTCACCGTTGAATGTAATCCAATATCGACCCGTTGCATCACACATTGGTTGATGCCCGCGATCGCCTGGTGCTATAATTGAAAGTCTTTGATGTAAAATAAAACCATTGACTTGTTCTGTCAGTAATTCAGTTGCGGGTTTTTCGGGGATGTATTGAAGCGTATCTGAATAAACTTCTCTTCCCCAAAACGCGGGTTTCGGATCTGAATTCCGAAGCATGAGCAGCAGCCCGGCATCATCCTTTCCACGATGTTTTAATTCATCCGAAAAACGGGTAGCCCATCGTTTCCAATAGGTTGGATCTTTAACGACCGAAGTTGATATGCCCGCTATTCCGCACATGTGTATTGTTCTATCAATTGCTTTGCAATATTTTCACTGGAATAGTGAGGTTTTGCATTTTGTTGTATCAGCAATCGATCAAAGTTTTCGCATTTTTTGCAAAAATCCAACATTGCGGCAGTTATTTTAAGTGTTTTTGCAGATTTATTCTCTTGAGGATTCCAATCCTCCATCAAAATGCCATTTTCATAATTAACCATTTCAGGAATTCCTCCAACGTTTGACGAAATAATGGGTAATCCGAATGACAGTGCCTCAGAAATTACACAGGGAGCATTTTCAGAATCGCTGGCCAATACAAGTGCGCTTGCATTTTGATAAAAAACCACCAATTCTTCAGCTGGTATAGCACCAAAAATATGAATATTCTTCTCATCTATTTTGGGGGGGTATTCCATTAATTGTTCTCTAACTTTTGCGGGTGCTCCTACCAAAGTCAATTGGGAATTTGGAAATTGTTTTAGAATAAGTTCGAATGAATCAATGATAAGATTGGTGTTCTTTCTCGGTTCAAAATTTGATATGTGTAAAAAATGAATTGACTCAAATGATTGACGTTGTATAAATGATTGACCTTGTATTAGAGCATTCTCAAAAACACTATCGAGAACATTTGGAAATGAAATACGCTTCTTTTTTGACCCAAAAGTTTGTTCCATAGATTGATGAAGATTGTAATTGATGCTAGCACAAAAATTTATTTTATTCCAAAGAAATCTATAGGAATTTTTAAACCATAAATTTCGCTTTTCAAACCGATCTGGAACCCAATCATTGAATATGGCCCAATGCTCTGTAAGCCACAATTTGTAATTAAAAAATGGCTTCCAAAATGCTGCGACTACACCAATTTTATCTGCCGCGTGAACATGAACAATTTGCGGCCGATTCTCAAGTAATATTTGCAAAAATTTACCTGTAGTAAACCAATAATAAATGATAAAATTCAACACCTTGAATATTTTACCATGCAACTGGGGAACAGGCACAAAAATCAGTTGGTAATTGATTAATTCTTGCATTTGGGAAGGCCTTTTACCTCCTAAATAATAGGGCACAAAGGTGAGCAAGGTTAAATTGTCATTGAAATTTGAAACTGCTTGGGCGTGTCTATGTATAAAGATGCCGTTGTACGGATTCTCAGAATTAGGGAACCAGCCAGCGACCCACAGCAGCATGAAACAAAGGTAAAGTTAAAATCCCATAACTTTTTTGTCCATTGAATCTTCCAATTTTTCTGTTCCTGCGAGCTTTTCAATTGTTGCAAATAATTCCACACTTGGAAAAAGAATTCTTTCTATTTCTAATCGGCGTTGCACATTTGATATCTGGGCAGGACTTAAATCAAATCTCTTAGACAACTGAATGGCTTGATCTTCTGTTAAATCATTAAAATAATTCAACCATAATTTACTTTGAGTTTTGGGATGGGGCTTTGAAAATTTGAATTTGAATAGAAATCTCCGCTCAAAAGCCGGATCAAGTGACTGTGAAAGATTGGTTGTTGCGAGCAGAATTCCATTCATTTTTTCCATTTCTTCCAAGAAAATATTTTTTAGAGCATTGTTCATTTGATCCACACTACTTTGAGCATCTAATCGTTTTCCAAATAGAGCATCGGCTTCATTAAAGAGAAGAATAACATCCTTGTTTTCATGTTTACAAATCCTTTGATAATCTTTGAATACTTTTCGAGCATTTTTCTCACTATTACCAACCCATTTATCTTGGATATCAGAAATATTAACTTCAAACACGGGCAATTCAAATTCTTTTGCTAATTGATAGCACCACTCAGTTTTACCTGTTCCAGGATATCCGTATAACAAGGCACATACCCCTACATTTCTTGATTTAGAAAGTTCTTTAATCTGGGGTAGAATTTTAGGACTCAAGGCTTGTTTTAAAGGATTTAAAGCTTCAGCCATTTCATCATCAAATATTAAATCAATGTGCTTTATTCTATCGGGATTTAATAAAGGAATGGTTAAATGGGGCTTATTGATCAAAATTTCTTTTGCATCATCATCCAATTCAGGCAGGAGTTCAATTACACCAAGTGGAGTTAATTCAATATCAATATCTTCGTTGAGTTGTCCTCCGCCTGAAATTTCAAAATAACCCAATTTAATGGGTGCCCAATCACCAGTTTTAATGTATCTATTAATAAAAACTTCTGCTTCATAACTAGGTAAATCATTTTCCATCATCACGCGATTGATGTTGGTATTTATTGAGCGATAAACCTTGTTTGCAAGAACCGATAAGAATAAATTCACTGAGCCATCTGGTCTATCAAGTGTTTGAAAATACTTCTTAATAAATTTAACGCAGGCCAAATTTGAGTTGTGTTCAAAAGCAACATTCAAATGTTCAATTGAATGCGTTGAAATCTCATCCCAATATTCACCCAAAAAACTGGCTGATTGCCCTCTTCGTCTCAGGCAATTTGATAGAAAAGGCAATAAACCTATAGGCTTAAGTGCTTCAATTTTATTCCAATCTCCAGAGTAAATAGCTTCTTCGAGTTTCTCATTTAAGAGAATTTCCGAATTTCGATCCGGTCGTCCACGTTGCTCAATTATTTCATTCTTTTTGAGTTTTTTGATGACTTGCCTAATTGTATGTTGGGGCATTTTCAATTGTTGACTCAATCTAGTAAACAATTTATCTTCAGAAATGCGCATTGAATTTGTATCATCAAATATGAGTAAACATAGAACCACCATTTCCATTTCTGTCAATCTAAAACGGTCGCATAGTTCCTTGATGTCAGGCAGCCATTCTTTTAATTGTTCATTAGTATATAAAATTTCAAACGGAGGCCTTTCGACACTTACCTTCAAGAACACCTTTTCAATCGATTGTAATACAACATTTTGCGACATATAACTAAGATTAATTGTTTAAATTGTTAACTTTATTGACAAAGTAAAGTTTAAAAAGATAGCAAAATATTATTGAAAAAACAAAACTGGGATAAGTTCAATTTATCAACAAAAAACCTAGAGAACTAAATTTACTGGTACTTTCAGAGTCCGAAAAATGAAATTTTATTTAGATTAAAAAAGAGGACTAAAAAGTCCTCTTTTTTAAGGGCGACCGACCGGGATCGAACCGGCTACCTCCAGTGCCACAAACTGGCGCTCTAACCAGATGAGCTACGACCGCCGTATTTCACTTTGGCAGTAACACCAACGAATCAGTGTTACTTAACGGGGTGCAAAAATAATCATTTTCTGATAATTTACCTTGATTTTTGCAATCAAAATTAAAAATCTATTTATTGGGGAGTAGTGGTGATGTATTTCAACAATTCAGATCTTACTTCTGGATCGTTAAATTTGCCATGAAAGCTTGAAGTGACCGTAGATGAAGAAGTATCTTTAATACCTCTACTTGCAACACAAAGATGTTTGGCATCCATGATTACAGCTACGTCTTGAGTTTGCAGAACCTCTTTTAATTCTTCAGCAATTTGGATGGTCAATCGTTCTTGAACTTGAGGGCGTTTTGAGTAATAATCAACGATTCTATTCAACTTTGAAAGTCCTATTACATTGCCATTTGAAAAATAAGCCAAGTGCGCTTTTCCAAAGATGGGTACAAAGTGATGTTCACAGGTACTGTAAAAAGTAATGTCTTTCTCAACCAACATTTCGGTGTAGTCATAAGAATTCTCGAACAACGTAGGTTGTGGTTTATTCTTGGGATCTAATCCTTTAAAATGTTCGTTAACAAACATTTTGGCCACTCGCATGGGCGTACCTTTCAGACTGTCATCGGTTAAATCAAGTCCCAATACATGCATGATTTCTTTGAAATGTTTAGCGATCAATTCAATCTTTAATTGGTCATCCATTTCGAAAGCACCTTCTCTCATGGGAGTTTCTTTAGAACTTCCCACGTGTGAGTCACCCATTTCATCCCATTGAGAAAGGATCTTGTTTATATTGTCTTTATCCATTGAATTCTACAAAATTTCTGGGTGTTTCATACAATCTCACACTGAGATTAAACTCCTCGCCCAAGCGGTTTCTTAATTTTTTCCAAATCACCCAAACGATATTTTCTGCGGTTGGATTTAATTCTTTAAATTCAGGAACATCAAGATTCAAGTTTTTGTGATCAAATGCTTCAATAACCTCTTCCTCGATGTAATCTTTGAGAACCTTCATATCAATTAAATAACCTGTAACTTCATCAACTTCACCCTCCACTCTTACCTGCAAATCATAATTATGACCATGATAATTGGTGTTATTACAAAGCCCGAAAAACTGTTTATTCTGTTCTTCTGTCCATTGTGGCACATTTAACCGGTGTGCGGCATTAAAATGTGCAGTTCGATATACAGCTACTCGTCTTCCCAAAGTGATTTTAATTAAGTAACAAGACTGAACAGAAAAGGTTTTTATATCGGGTTTCGGGTATCGGGTGACGGGTTTCGAGTTTCGGGTTTCGGGTTTCGGGGAGCAGCACCTAGACTCCAGCTCCTCGTCTCTAGACCACCGACTTTAGACTATTTACTTGCCTTTGCGTGATCAGCCAAGAATTGAGCCAATCCGATGTCAGTTAATGGGTGTTTTAACATACCAAGAATAGCGCTCAATGGACAAGTCACTACATCAGCGCCAAATTGTGCACTCTTTACAATATGCAAAGGATTCCTGATGCTCGCCGCGAGTATTTGAGTTTCATACCCTTGAACCGCATAGATTTCTGCTATTTGCTTGATGAGTTCCATACCGTCCCAATTCATATCATCAATTCTACCAATGAAGGGAGAAAGATAGGTTGCACCTGCTTTTGCAGCTAAAATTGCTTGTCCTGCAGAAAAAACCAGAGTGCAATTTGTACGAATTCCACGATCAGAAAAATAGCGAATTGCCTTAATTCCGTCTTTAATCATTGGAACTTTTACGACAATATTCTCGTGAATAGCTGCCAATTTTTCACCTTCTGCAATCATTCCCTGGTAATCGGTAGAAATCACTTCTGCACTTACATCACCATCAACGATTTCGCAGATGTCTTTGTAATGTTTCATTACAGCTTCTTCGCCTGTAATGCCTTCTTTTGCCATTAATGAAGGGTTGGTAGTTACTCCGTCTAAAATGCCTAAATCATTGGCTTCGCGGATTTGTTCAAGATTTGCAGTGTCGATGAAAAATTTCATGCAACAAAGTTACATCAGGATTACACTAAATTGTAAAAAAAATCAAGGAGTTTGATTTTCGAGTAAGTAGTGAAAATCAGGCATGATTTGATAGATTTTCTCTTTTTCTATTTGTGTAATATCAACAAAATAACAATTTTTTCCGTTGTTCAAAGTTTGTCCTCCCAACCATTGTAATTGGAATTTTTCATCGGATGAACCTTTTAACCATCGTCTCACGGGCATTGTACAATACCATCCAGTGATATTGCCTTTGGGATCCCTAACACCAATCATTTGAGAAACTGGTCCTATCATCGTTTTTCTATACATGGCAGTATCGTCTGCAATGTAAATTTCGGATAGTCTTCCTTTAAATTCATTTCTTCCACCATTAGCATTTACGATTACCGGATGCAAATAATTAAGAAACTCATCAAAATCCCCAGCTTTGAATGCCTCGCTAAATTTTTTTGCGCTGATTTGGAACTCCCTTCTAATTCTAAAACTATCTAATTCAATGTTTGTTAAATCTCCTTCCACATCCCGAGGTTTCTCGGAACTTATTATTTCTGAAGAATCCGTTTTCACTGCGTCAGCAGAATGAGTATTATCCGATAAACATCCAACAAAAAAACTTCCCCCGAAAAAAAGAACCACCACAAAATTGGCTAGCCTCAAAAACTGCATAGGGCGAATTTACGCTAATTATTGGATACTAAAAGTAGCTGTGCCAAGAATCAACCGAGGAGCATATGTTCTGTAACCTGCAGGTCTAGCCGCCACAATATGTTGTTCATTTGTTAGGTTTTGAGCTGAAATCTTAAATGTCCATCGCTTTGAAGCTTGATAATTAACACTGAAGTTATGAACCAAACTTTGGGACAAATCATCTGCTAGTAAACTCGAACTACTTCTTCGCGAACCTCCATAAACTGACTGCCAATTGATTTCAAATGAATTAAAATAATATCCAATAGTCAGTGTGCCTTGAGCAGCCGGCATATAGGGTAACGGAGCATTGACTTGCACATTTCCCCATTCTTCGAAGGTACTGTTAAATGAATCAGTGAATCTAGCCTTAGTATATGTACAACTTGCTTCTAAAACGAACTTCTTATATTTCATACCATAACGAGCTTCTACCCCATCAACTAATGCTCTACCACCATTAAACATGTCACCAGACCCTGTGCCCCCAGAAGCGGCCATGTCTGAACCCATTAATTGATTGTATTCGCTCCTAAAATAAGTTATTTGAATGGGGGCTTTCACGTGTTTCATGCCCAGTTCGTAGTTTATACTTTTCTCAGGTAACACACCAGGAGTGGAACTTGGAGGGGTAAAACCACTGTGAACACCACCAAAGGTCATCCAATTCTTACCAAGTTTGCGGTTGATACTAAATCCTGGCATAAATGCATCAACATTATTCGATTGAGATTTGACATTTTCCGCTGATCGAATTGGATTTGATTTGCCAAAATCTTCTCGCCAAGCCTTTACTGATTCAACCCTCACACCCGCTTGAATCGTCCATAACTGAAAAGAAGTAGTAACTCTGTAATATCCACTCAATCCTTGAGCGTAATCAATTCGATTGGCGTCAGAACCTGGAGTACCCCATTTGGTTGGATTTAATACATTGTTTGCAATTTGATATTCGTCGTTTTGCTGAAAACGATCTTCATAATCAGCATGAATTCTTGCCCCCGCTTCGTGTGTCACTTTTAAAGTGGAGAATGAATGAGTCCAAAGCCCTTTAATTTGAATTCCTTTACTCACATAAATCCTTTTATTCGCTTTAAGCATGGCCCTGCCCGAATCTAAACCAGACATTGCCAACATTTCTTGAGCAAATAAAGTAGGATTCATCAACACCGAGGCTATGCTTTTGTAACCATTTCCACCATCAATTTTATCTAATTTATGCCAATTTCGGTCAATATACTGCCTGTAGGCATCAGCGCGAATCCACCCCTTCTTCAAATTTGCAGTGTAAGATAATCGAGTCATCAATCTCTTCAAATGCATGGTATCTCTCGCAGCAGCTGTATATAAAGTCCTTGGATTGTTTATAGCATCAAACTCGGTCAATCCTAAATACGTTTGATTCGATAACTCTTGAGTTCCACTGGCCATAAATTCCAAATGGTGTAAATCTCTCTTATCTAAATGCTGGCCCAATTTCACATATCCATCATTGAGAATATAACCTGAAGCATTTTTACCATTATACTGCTTGTATCCTTGAGCCCTACTGCTATTGAATCCAAAACCTACACTGGTTCGTGGTGCCAATACCAACTCTCCTTGAATAGAATTTCTTATTTGCCCGAAATTTCCGAGGGATGTTGATACAGCCAAATCGTTTTTTTCATCTAAAGTGGGCGTTAAAAAATTAATAGCACCTCCGGTGGTTTGCGGACCTGTAATCAGCTGCGCGGATCCTTTAAGAATTTCGATACTGCTATACTTCCAGGTGGGTGTGGTAAAATAAGCCGCAGGCGATGCATAAGCTGCTGGTGCAACGGGAATCCCATCTTCCAACAAGGTAATTCGACTGCTTCTCAATACCCCCGAACCTCTCAACCCCACGTTCATTCTAAGTCCCCATCCATCTTCTTGTTGAGTATAAACGCCTGGCTGCGATTGCAACAATTGATTGGCATCAACTTGATCAAAGCGCTTCAATTCTTTTTGAGTAATCAAAATTTCAGACCCACTCAAATGAACGATTTGTCCGACATCCTTTCTTGGAGCCAATATAGTAACAGACTCAATTTCCACGGGAGCAATGTCTGAGCCGTTGGTGGAATCTTTTTTAATCGGGTTTGTTTGAGCTTTCGCACTGAAGGTTGCAATCATTGCACACGCACACAACATTGTTCTCATCGTTCTATTCTCCACGCTTTTTATTTAGAATCGTTCTAATTTGACGCAAATCTACATCACTCAATTTGAGTATGCAAATATTATTTAGAATTATTTTAAATAAACTGACATTTGTCATGGAACCGGGTAACGGGAGCCGTGGCCTTAGTCTACTAAGCATTGACCATATACTTTGCACCTCGGACCACGAACCCTAGATCCTGGACCTCGGACCTCGGGCTCTAGACTCCGGTCTTCGGTCTACGGAATATGGTCTACGGACTACGGACTATGTACCCTGTACCAGGCACAAAAAAAGCCCCCGTTTCCGGGGGCTCCACCATTTAATAGACTATGAACAATTAATTATTTTACCTCTTCAAAGTCAACATCTTGAACTTCGTCTGCTTTGTCAGATGGTCCACCTGCATTTGGTTCCCCAGCACCTGCTGCACCTCCTGCATTTGGATCACCTTGTGTAGCTTTATACAAATCTTCACTAGCCGCCTGCCAAGCTGTATTTAAAGTTGCAGTATGAGCTTCGATATCTGCCATATTCTTTGACAATACAGCTTCTTTCAATTTACCCAAGGCATCCTCAATTGGCGTCTTTTTGTCTGCAGGGATTTTATCACCGTACTCTTTCAATTGCTTCTCAGTTTGGAACACCAAAGCATCGGCCGCGTTGAACTTATCTACTTCTTCTTTTCTTTGTCTATCAGCTTCTGCATTTGCTTCTGCCTCGTTCTTCATGCGTTCAATATCCTCTTTGCTCAATCCAGAACTTGCTTCAATTCGGATCTTTTGTTCTTTTCCTGTAGCTTTATCCTTAGCATAGACATTCAAAATACCGTTCGCATCAATATCGAATGTTACTTCAATTTGAGGCACACCTCTTGGTGAAGGCGGAATTCCGTCCAAAATAAAACGACCAATGGTTTTGTTGTCAGACGCCATTGAACGCTCACCTTGTAACACGTGAATCTCTACCGATGGCTGGTTATCTGCAGCAGTACTGAAAACTTCTGATTTTTTGGTTGGAATGGTGGTATTTGACTCAATCATCTTTGTCATTACACCGCCCATGGTTTCAATACCTAGACTCAATGGAGTCACATCCAACAATACAACATCTTTAACTTCTCCAGTTAAAACTCCACCTTGAATTGCCGCACCAACTGCAACTACCTCATCTGGATTAACACCTTTAGAAGGCAATTTGCCGAAGAATTCTTTTACCAATTCCTGAATCGCAGGAATACGAGTAGAACCTCCTACTAAAATCACTTCATCAATATCGCTAGGAGACATACCGGCATCCTTAAGAGCCGCTTTACATGGCTCTAAAGTGCGCTTGATTAAGCTATCTGCTAATTGCTCAAATTTTGCTCTTGTCAATTTACGCACTAAGTGCTTAGGAACGCCATCTACCGCTGTGATATAAGGCAAATTAATATCAGTTTCAGTGCTGCTCGACAATTCAATTTTTGCTTTCTCAGCAGCTTCTTTCAATCGCTGCAATGCCATTGCATCTTTTCTAAGATCAATATTCTCTTCAGACTTGAACTCATCCGCCATCCAATCTATCAAAACTTGATCAAAGTCGTCACCACCCAAGTGAGTGTCACCGTTGGTTGATTTAACTTCAAATACACCGTCACCCAATTCCAAAACCGATACGTCAAAGGTTCCACCACCTAAATCATATACAGCAATTTTAATGTCGCGATCAGTTTTATCCAATCCGTAAGCCAAAGCAGCAGCTGTTGGCTCATTCACAATACGTTCAACTTTTAATCCAGCAATCTCACCTGCTTCTTTGGTTGCTTGACGTTGTGCATCGTTAAAATATGCAGGTACGGTAATAACCGCGCGAGTTACTTCTTGTCCAAGATAATCTTCAGCAGTCTTCTTCATTTTCTGAAGAACCATAGCGCTCAACTCTTGAGGAGTATAAGTACGATCACCCACCTGAACACGCGGAGTATCGTTATCTCCTTTTACCACTTCATAGGGAACACGACCGATTTCATTGGTCATTTTTGAATATTGCTCTCCCATAAAACGCTTGATTGAGTTGATGGTGTTTTTAGGATTGGTAATGGCCTGACGCTTAGCAGGATCTCCTACTTTACGCTCACCATTGCCGTTATCTAAAAATGCAATAATAGATGGGGTTGTTCTGCGCCCCTCGCTGTTTGCAATTACTACAGGCTCATTACCTTCCAACACAGCAACACAGCTGTTTGTAGTACCTAAGTCGATTCCAATTATTTTACTCATGATGCTTATTTTCTTTGCATCATATTCATCAAAGTAAATGCCAATTGGTTATTTATGCCGATTTGTCAGTTTTTCGGGGGATATCTGTACTCGTTAATGACAAAAGCTTCAAAGCACATCACAAGTAACTGCTATGTTGTCTGATTTTAGAATTAAAAATTCAGATATCTAGTCCATTTATTGATTTTCAAAATCCCTATTGAGGTGGGATCTACAGGCACATTCATGATTGATTGGGTGCTTCGAGACGCAAAAAGTCCAAAACCTCCAAATACGTTCGAATACTCTGCTTGCTTCTGAACAATACCTATAGAAGGTTCATTTACAGAAATATAATCGACCAAAGTTTGGTTTCCTGCAAAAAATTCAATTCCAACCGATTTTATTCTTCTTGAAATGGTAGGAACCGAGTCTAACTGCGTAGAAAGAAATTGAAATAGACTTTCTCGTTCAATTTTATGAATTATAGTTGGAGCTATACCTCCATTGCTGCGTGGCACTGGGAAATTAGAAATTACATTCCATTTCAAATTTTTAGTACCTAAAAACAAGGTATCTTTTGCATTAAATTCATCTACCTGAACATAAAATTTTATATCGTATGCATATGAATTGGCCGCGGGCACATAAGAAATTGTAATATATTCTGTACCCAATGAAAATTGAGGATTTGAAGTTCTAAATGGGGCTTCAATGCGCGTACGTCCCACGGTCCAAGTAACAGCTTCTATTGAATTGCCAGTTTCGAGACTCTTTACAATGAGTTTGTATGGCTGATTTTCTGCAATTTTCGTGGTAGTTTGATACAAATAATTAACTGTATTATTGAACAACCCAGAGTCTTTAGGAAGTTTATTCACCCGATCAAGAATAAATTCAGCCCCCGTATATATATCAACCAATTTTACTTCTACTGATTTAATGTAAAGGCTATCAGCTTCTTTTGCTGCAACCAGAGCACTGATATTTTCATTTAAAAATGCTTTATTTACTTTGATGTACTGAATAGAGTCATTGGGGTTTAGCAATCCATAAACTACAATTGTTTCTTTCCAGTCAGCATTAATATCAACTTCGTTATCACAGCCACTAAATAAAATCAAGGCGAAACCCAATAAAACCCTCGAAGACCAACTCATAAATAGCCCCAAAGTTAAAAAAATATCACTGATTATTTCTAGATGACCAAAATAATACCAACTTTGTAGCACATTCATCATGTCAGTACATAAAGAATTCAAAAAGATCACAACTCACTCTTTGATGGAAATGAAACAAAGAGGAGAAAAGATATCAATGCTTACTTCATATGATTACTCTCTAGCTAAAATTGTCGACGCTGCGGGCATAGATGCCATTTTAGTTGGGGATTCAGCATCCAATGTAATGGCGGGCCATGAAACAACTTTGCCCATAACATTAGACCAAATGATTTACCATGCCAGCAGTGTGGTTAGAGGCGTAGACAGAGCTTTGGTTGTTGTAGACCTACCCTTCGGAAGCTACCAGGGCAACTCAAAAGAGGCTCTAAACTCTGCCATCAGAATCATGAAGGAAAGCGGTGCACACGCTATAAAAATGGAAGGTGGCGAAGAAATATTAGAAAGCATTAAAAGAATATTGACTGCAGGTGTTCCTGTCATGGGACATTTGGGACTAACCCCACAGAGTATTTATAAATTCGGGACCTACACTGTGAGAGCTACTGAAGATGAAGAGGCAGATAAGCTCATAAATGACAGTAAAATGCTCGAGGAAGCTGGGTGCTTTGCCATTGTCCTTGAAAAAATACCAGCACACCTGGCAACCAAAGTTGCGCAAAATTTAAATATCCCAGTTATTGGTATTGGAGCCGGAAATGGTGTGGATGGACAGGTACTTGTGCTACATGATATGTTGGGAATCAACAATCAATTCAATCCGCGTTTTCTACGTCGATATCTAAATCTTTTCGATGATATTAAAGGCGCCGTAGGAAATTATATCTCCGATGTAAAGAGCTGTGATTTTCCTTCTGAAAAGGAATCTTATTGATTAGATTTTAAATAGTTATAAAATAAAAAAGGGCCTTAAAATAAATTTTTAAGGCCCTTTCTGTATGATTTTTGACTAATTCTAAGAATTGAATCAGTATTTTATTACTTAGCTGTCAATCGCATTTTGCGACGAGTGGTTTTAACTTCTTTCTCTTCTTCTTTTGCCGCGATTCCAGAGATTGTTTGATCCACCAAAATACGTCCGCAATGTTCACAATCAGTAACTTTGATGTGAGCGCGTATTTCACTTTGACGCTGAGATGGAATCTTACTGAAGCAACCGCCGCATGAACCACGCATAATTGGTGCAACAGCAAGTCCGTTCTTCATATTCTCACGAATTCTGTGATATGCACGGAAATAACGATCATCCAATTTCTTTGATGCACCTTCACGATCTTTCTCAAGTTTAAGAATTTCTTCTTCGTTCTCCTTGATTATTTCGTCCAATTCTGTGCGCTTAAAAGACAAATCAGCACGACGCTTTTCCAAAGTTTCTTTGGTGGAATCAAGAATTTCAGTTTTGCTTTCGATCAATTTGCCAAAATCACGAATTTTCTTTTCAGCTGATAAAATTTCAAGACCTGCGATCTCTTTTTCTTTATCGATTGCTTCAAACTCACGATTGTTTTTGATTAAGTTTAATTGCTCGTCATACTTAGATATGGCTGCTTGAAAATCCTTAATCGCATTTTTCTTGCTTGATATTTCAACATTAAGGCTTGAAATTTCCTCTTCAATGTGTTGAACGCGGGTTTCAAGTCCAGCGATATCATCTTCCAAATCGGCTACTTCCATAGGCAATTCGCCCATCACCGCTTTGATATTGTCTATCTTGCTGTCAATTTGTTGCAACTTCCATAGGTCGTGCAATTTTTTTTCTACGCTAACATCCATATTCTAAATATAATATACCGGGTTGGTTATAATTTGTGCAAAAAGGGTTGCAAATTTAGGAAATTTTTCTGATAAAACTTCTTTGAATATCTCAGAAGTGTATTTTTCTGATTCATAATGTCCGATATCACAAATTAGCAACTCTCCTTCCCCATCAAAAAACTCATGATATTTTATATCTGAGGAAACAAATGCATCACAGCCCAATGCTTTTGCTTGTTTTATTAAAAATGAACCGGCACCTCCACAAATTCCAATCTTTTTAATCGTTACACCTTCTTTTTTCAATCGGGTCAATTTGATGGTATCAATTTCCATTTTATTCTTAAGATAACTAACCCATTGTTCTAAGGTCTGTTCTTCCGGAAGATATCCAACTAATCCTGAACCAATGTCGTTTCTCGCATTTTCCAACTGAACAATGTCATACGCTACCTCCTCATATGGGTGAGCCACATTCATTGCAGCCAAAATCTGACCTTTCAAATAATTGGGAAATACCACTTCTAATCGTATTTCAACCTCTTCACTGCGCTGTTCTAATTCACCTACATAAGGATTAGCTCCTTGGGTAGGCGTAAATGTTCCAAGTCCCTCAAAAGAAAAACCACAATCCTTGTAGTTCCCAATTTGGCCTGCGCCGGCTAGAAACAAGGCTTTTTCTACTTGATTAAAATGTGACTTGGGAATGTATACACCTAATTTTGAAAGTGTATTCATTTTGGGCAAAAGAATACTACACTGACTCAACCCTAATTTGTCAGCAATCTTTTTATTTACTCCATTGTGCAAAACATTGTCCAGATTTGTGTGACAAGCATAGATAGCAATATTATTCTTGATTGCTTTAATAATGGTTCTCTCTACATAGTTTTTACCATTGAACTTTTTCATTCCAGAGAAAACAATGGGGTGATGAGCTATTACTAAATCACATTCATTGCTAATGGCTT
>ENA-UPTJ01000621-UPTJ01000621.1-marine-metagenome-genome-assembly--contig:-NODE-621-length-21944-cov-5.354516_pt1 | contig 21944 bp, 27 predicted proteins | sample MGYA00238168_ERZ767080 | MGnify/ENA primary metagenome ERZ767080 (study PRJEB28935, sample SAMN06266237) | marine metagenome | isolation source: Columbia River Estuary | place: USA:Columbia River Estuary... | reverse complement strand
ATCAAAAGATGGTGAAGTAACCGGTGATAAAGTTCATCACGCATATTGGAATGAAAAAAGAATTGATGATATTGTTAACTATTGTGAAAAAGATGTTAATGTATTAATTGACGTAATAATAAAATTAAAAGAATTAAAATAATGAATAACGAACAAGAAGAATTAGAATATCTTAAATCCAAAATTGAGGAATTAAGTAAACTATATGATGGTATGGAGGATACAACCATTGACGATATATACGATATCGATGATTCCATCTTTGAGGAATATGGGTTAAACATTAAACAACTTGAAGATGATATGACAAATTATTCATCATCACTTCCACTAGGTTATCAAAAACTTCAACCAGATGTTAAAACACCTTCTTATAATTATGGTGGTGATTCTGGTTTTGATTTATATTCAACCGAAGAAATAACAGTCCCCGCTTTTGGTAGGGCATTAGTTCCAACCGGTCTTGCTTTTGATATTCAAGATGGTTATGAAATTCAAGTTCGTAGTAAAAGTGGTCTTGCTATCAATCAAGGATTAATGGTATTAAATTCACCAGGAACGGTGGACAGCTCTTACTCCGCGGAGGTTAAGGTGATTATTTTTAACACAAATCAAACATCATTTACAATCACTAAAGGAATGAAAGTCGCTCAAGCGGTATTGTGTCCGGTGGTGAATGGAAAATGGGTGGAATTAAAAGAAATAAACGAAATACCGAATAAAGACCGAGGGTCAAATGGATTCGGATCAACTGGGATATAAGATATGGAATATAATAAAACTGAATTGTGTGATTTGTTTATTAAATATAAATCAGATAAATGCCCACAAATTTTACATTCATACTCAAATGAATATTATAATTTATTAAACGATATAAAAGATAATGTAAAAAATGTTATTGAGATTGGTATCGGTAATGACGAATTAATGAAACCAATTTGTGGTTTTTCATATGAAGTTGGTGCTAGTCTACGTGCTTGGAGGGATTTCTTTAATAACGCAAACATATATGGTTTAGATATACGTGAAGATGTATTGTTTAATGAAAATCGTATTAATACATTCTATACGGACCAATCTAAAGAAATTGAATTAGAAAAAACAATTAAGAATATTAAAGAATTCAATAACAATGAATCATTAGAATTTGATTTAATAATTGATGATGGTAGTCATATTGTTGAACATATGTTATTATCAATTAATACCTTAGCAAAACACTTAAAAGTTGGAGGTATTTACATTATTGAAGATATTCAACATAAAGATATAAACATATTTACCAATCTTAAAATAGATAATTTTGAAATTATTAAAATCCATACTGGATTAAATTATTGGGATGATTTTGTGGCTTATAAAAAAATAAAATAATATGACTAAAACATTTTATAAAACAGTAATGCGACCACTTGAGTCCGAAATGGAATTAAGGAAATTTTGTCGTGATGTAAAAGAAATAATTGGGGACACTCCAACCATTGTTGAATTGGGTTCATATATGGGTGAAAGTAGTGTTATATTCGCACAAGAATTCCCAAATGGACGAATAATCTGTATTGACGCTTGGGAAGGGGGGTTTGACAACGCTGATTCAGCTAGTCATGCGGATTATGGTGATGTTGAAGACCAGTTTGACTTAAGGATGAAGGATTTCCCTAACATTGAAAAAATAAAGGGTTATTCGACGGATTTTTCATTTGAGTGTGATATGGTTTATGTTGACGCTTGTCATAAATATGAATGCGTTATTAACGATATAAATCACTGGAGACCATTAACAAAAAAGTTATTGTCTGGTCATGATTACAACACAGATGAATTTATTCGTATACATCCCCATATCGCAGGAGTAAAAAAGGCGGTAAACGAATTATTAAATAAACCCCATAAAACTTATGGTGACGGATCTTGGTATTATAAATTATGATAACAATTTATACTTTAACATATAATGAAGAAGTAATGATTGAATTTTTTATTCAACATTATAGAAGAAATTTCCCTAATTGTATTATTAACATATTTGATAATGAATCAACTGATAATACAGTTGAGATAGCTAAATCTTATGGTTGTAATATTACAACCTATAAAACAAATGGTACAATTTCGGATTCGGAATATCTTAATATAAAAAATAATTGTTGGAAAAACGCAACAACTGATTGGGTGTTAGTTTGTGATTGTGATGAATTATTAGATATTAATGAAAATGATTTGATGAATGAAGTAAATAATAACACAACAATTATACAGACAAAAGGTTTTGATATGATTAATCTATCTGAAAACCCCACTGATATAACGTTAGAAAATATAAAAAATGGTGTTCATAATCAGATGTATAACAAAAAAATACTATTTAACAAGACGAAAATAAACGAAATAAATTACCTACCCGGTTGTCATTTAGCAACACCAAAAGGTGAAATTATTCATTCAAGTCAAATATATAAACTACTGCACTACAAATACATAAACCTTAATTATTTAATTGAAAGATATAGATTATTTAATTCTCGGTTATCCGATGATAATAGACTTAAAAGATGGGGGATACAATATACCTATAATGAAGAAATGATCACATCACAATTCAACGAATTAAAAATAAAAAGTGAAAAAATTTATGAATAATGTTTTAATATTATTATCGGATAATCGCGATATTAATGATAACTTAAATAACTCTGATTATAATACATTAACAGCTATTATTAATTACCAATATTCAGAAAAACATAATTATGACTTTAAGTATTTAAGACCACATCTAAATAATAATTTTTCGTTATTTAATTGTGTATCACCCACAAACCAACCAAGGCATTCATCTTGGGCTAAATTACTGTCAACCATAAAAGTTTTAATTGATTACCCGCAATATGAATATATTGTTTACATTGATTCGGATTGTATTTTTTCAAATCAAAATTTATCAATTAATGATTATCTTAATCAAATTAAAAATATTGACAAACAACAATTAAATCTTAATAAAGATATTTTTTTTGTTAATAACAAACCTTGGGACCCTAATTTACCTTGTGCTGGGTTTTTTATATTACGTAATACTGAAAATTCATTAAACATATTAAAAAAATGGTATAATAATAATGATAACCCTTATTACGATAAAATTCACGTTTGGGAACAATACCCACTACAATATAACATAATTAATGGATATCACAATAATATTGAAATTATTGATGATTGGATGTTTAGACCATTTGATAACCAATTTTTAAGACATATTGGTTCGGAGGAAGGTTATAATAGGATACCTTTTTTCAAAAATTATATAAACACCCATTTACATAGTGTTAATATTAATACTATTATTGAAAATATAACAAATAATTTAATAACTTATAACACTTATGATCTCCATAATATACTCAACCCACAAGGATAGTACCTACAACCAAAATTTCAAAAAACATCTTTTAACCACAGTTGGATTGAAGGATGTTCAAATTTTGGAATTTGAAAACCATAACCAATATTCATTGGCCGAGGTTTATAATAAAGGGATCAATCAATCAACAAATGATATAATTGTTGCTTGTCATAACGATATAAAACTTGAGAAAAACTGGGGAAAAAAACTATTAGGAGATTTTAATAATAACCCTGATTTTGGAATCATCGGAAAAGCAGGGTCTTGTTATTTCCCAGAATCTGGTGTATACTGGGAGAAGATGTTCCAAACAATGGTTGGTCAAGTTTATCACCACCCAGAAAATGCAAAAAAATTCTTAAGTAAATATTCCCCAAAAGTACCATTCTTAATACCGGTCGTTACCATTGATGGGTTATTCATAGCGTTCAATAAAACAAAAATTAAACACACATTTGACGAATCAATAGGTAGATTCCATTTCTACGATCACGGATTTTGTATACCAAATTATTTGGATAATATAAAACTAGGTATAACATCATCATTTGAAATAACACACCAATCTGTTGGTAGACCAAATGAAGAATTCTTCCAGTCAAAAGATCAATTTGTAAATAAATATAAACAACACCTACCACTAGATCTTAAACCACAACAAATATTTATCCCGGAAATAAAAGAAAAACCATTGAAGAATATCAATAAAGCTGCGGTGATAATACCAACAAAAGGTAAACTAAATTTATTGTTTGATTGTATTGATTCATTTCATAAACACTGTAACCCAAACCTATATGATATATTTGTCGCGGATACTGGTTCAACAGATGAAGAAAAACAAGAAATAAAAACACGATATAATAACACAAATGTTAACCTAATTGAATATGATTATTATAACTTCGCTAAAATAAATAACGATGTTGTTTTAAACCACCTAACAGATAAACATGACTTTATCATCTTCTGTAATAACGATATTAAACTACTTAATAACGTGGTTTATGGTATGTTAAAAACCTTCAAGGAAAAACCAAAAGTTGGAACAATAGGTTGTAGACTACATTTTGAGGATAACACAATTCAACACGATGGTATAATGTTATATATCCTTAATAAAAATAACACAATAGGTGTTACCCACCACGGTTTAAGGAATTATTTCAACTACAACATATCATTAATAAAACGAACTGGTTCAACCGCAGCACTATTAGGAATAAGAAGAAATACATTCATAAATTCTGGAATGTTTAACGAAGGTTATATAAACTGTTTTGAAGACGTTGAACTTAATCTAAAAACATTAACATCCGGTTATGATAACTATTATGATGGTTCATTAGTCGCATATCACTACGAAAGTCAAACTAGAAATGAAGATCAAGATAATCTAAAAAAATTAAACGAAGATTATAATAATAGATTATTCCCATTCATTAATAAAAACTGGGATTTTCTTAAAGAACATACTGTTAAAATACCCGGATAATTTTTTATTCGTTATATTTATTTATGAAGGGTGGTATATCATCTACCCTTCATAAAACCTTAAAACATATATATGCCTAGAGGACGTAAACCATCCACCAAAACCACGAGTGGTAGTGAGGGGGAAAAACCAACAAAACTATTTCCAGTTGATAAAAAACAAATGGATATCAATAAAGCCATTGAATCAATTCAGATTAAGATTGTTTGTAAAAATGAAAGTCAAAAAAAAGTTGTTAACGCAATAAAAGATAACGAAATCAGTATAATCTCAGGACTTCCAGGTAGTGGGAAAACTTTTTTGGCGTGTGTTGAAGCATTAAAGTTGTTAAAGTCGGGGGTGTTTAAGAAAATTATACTTGTAAAGTCTGTTACTGAATTGAAAAATGAATCAATCGGCAGTTTGCCTGGCTCGTATGACATGAAGGTAGAACCATTTATGAATTCATTTATGGATAATTTTGAAAAAATCATAGGTGAAGAATTAACCCATCGTTTATTTGATTTGGGTGTTATAAAACCATTAGTTCTCGCGTACGCAAGAGGTCGTTCCTTGGACGATTCTGTCATTATAGGTGACGAGTGTCAGAATATTACTATTGATAATATGCACACCTTATTAACTAGGATTGGGAATAATTCCAAGATGATACTCCTTGGTGATAAAAAGCAAAAAGATATCAAAAACAAACGTGAATCATCATTAGAGATCATTATGGAAATGTTTAAGGATGAAGAAGATTTTGGATGTGTTGAAATAACAGATTTAAAACATATTGTTCGTAATAAAATCATTCAACGTATTGAGGCGAAGTTTGACGAATTTGAAGAAAAACGATATAAAAAACCAGAATAAAAAATAACCCCATCCTAATTAAGGTGGGGTTTTTTGTTTAACCTTTACAAAAACGATATTATAAATATATTGTTAATATGGAAAAACAAAATTTAAGGGTTGGAATTGACGTTAATGGTGTTTTGAGGGATACAATTACCAAGATTGAACAAACCTACCAGAAGTTTATGATTGACAAGACGGAAGGAATTGAGGATGAAGATGATTTTGAATATAAAATCACACAACCAATTAATACTTCAAACTTAAAAAATCATTTTTCATTTAGAAATGATGAAGAGTTATTTTCATTTTTATATGAAGAATTTCCAATGGAAATATTTGGTCACGCACCATCAAGAGAATATTCCACCTTCAACGACTTAAACGATATATACTTAAACCTTCGTGATGAAATTGACTTTATTATCGTGTCAAACGAAATTGGTAAATCCAAACCGGCAACATTATTTTTCTTATCCAAATTTGGTTGTCAATTTGAAAAAGTAAAATTTTATAGTGATTATACAATTAATTCAATGTGGGGTGAAATTGATGTTTTACTTACAGCGAATCCCACCTTATTATTAAACTATCCTAAAGATAAATTGGTGATTAAATATCAAACGGAATATAACATTGACACTCCCTTTGATAACACAATAAATACAATAAAAGAGCTAGACGCTAAATTAAAAACCCTTGAACTATGTTAAAAATTCTAAACGAGGAGTATTTTTTGGATTTTGATAGAATTGAAGATTATATCAACATCCCCAAGACAAAAGAAGTTGTTGAATCTGAAGAAGATGATGATTTGGATGACGCAACACAACAGATTAGTATTGTAAAATACGAAATGATAAAAATGATGGTTGATGTTATACTTAGCGAAGGTGGTGAAGTTGATGAAGTCATGGGAACTAGGAGTTCTGAATTATCAATACCTTTTAAGTTAGCGTTTAACAGCTTATTAAATAAAAAAATCTTAAACAAATACTAATATGAACCAGGAAAATTTAGTTAAATTAGAAAAATCAATTCAAAACTTAAAAGACAAAACGTCTAAAATTTACTTGTTAGTACAGGATACTAAAGGTAATGCTAAAGCGTCGGTAGCATATATCTACAATTTAGGTATGGCTTTACATAACGCAGGATATAACCCAGTTATATTACATGAAAAACCAGATTATTATGGTGTTAGTGATTGGTTAGGTGGTGAATATATGGATACATTACCCCACCAAGCAATTGAGGGTAATAAATTGGAGGTTGCTCCAGATGATTTCATTGTATTACCAGAACTATATGGTTTTATTATGGAACAAATCGCTAAGCTACCTTGTGGTAAAATCATCTTAAGTCAAGCGTATGACCACGTATTTGAAACGTTAAACCCAGGACAGACTTGGAGTCAATTTGGATTTATTAAATGTATCACAACAACTGAAAAACAAAAAGAATATTTGTCAAACATTTTCAGACACGTGTCATTTGATATTTTAACACCTTTTATTTCGGATTCATTCACACCTAACACATTACCTGTTAAACCATTCGTCGCTGTTCACACTAGAGATCAACGTGATGCGGTTAATTTAATTAAACAATTCTATATCAAGTACCCACAATATAGATGGATAACATTTAGAGATATGCGTGGTTTATCTGAATCTGAATTCGCTAAACAATTAAATGAATGTTGTTTATCAATTTGGATTGATGAAAATAGTTCTTATGGTACATTCCCATTGGAGTCAATGAAATCAAATGTTCCAGTATTAGGATTAGTACCTAATATGGTTCCAACTTGGATAAATGAAAATAATGGTTTTTGGGTAAATAACAAATTGGATATTATTGATTATACCGCCGATTTTTTACAATCATGGTTAGAAGATTCAATTGCTGATACATTGTATACTGAAATGGGTAATACGATATCTGAATTAACAACTAAAGAAGAATTTACAACAACAACTGTTGAGTTATTTAACAAGTATTTCACGACTAGATTGGAATCTTTTGAAGCACAAGCAACTAAACTACAAACTATTGAAGAATAATATGGAAAATACAACTTTTAACGTATCGGTAATATTGCCGATTAAATCAGCTAAGACAGTAGGATTTGTTGATTTTTTTGAAAGAGCGATAAAATCATTGACAACACAAAAGGTTGGTGTTAATGAATTAATAATTGTTCACACAAATGAAGATCATTTGGTTGAATACTTAAATAATTTTGACTTCGGTAATATTAATGTTGTTAAACATACTTGGACGGAAGAACCAAACTATACTTCACAAGTTAATTTTGGTGTTGAAAAAGCAACATCTGAATGGGTTACACTTTTTGAATTTGATGATGAATATGCTAACATATGGTTTAAAAATGTCCAAACTTATGTTAACGCTTATTCGGATGTTGAAGTGTTTTTACCAATTGTTGTTGATGTAGATAATAAAGGGGTGTTCGCAGGATTTACAAATGAAGCAACCTTCGCGGCTAACTTCACACAAGAAATCGGAGTTTTAACACATGAAACATTATTAGATTATCAAAACTTCCAAACTTCTGGAATGGTTATCAAAAAAACAACTTTTGTTGAAAATGGTGGATTCAAACCTTCATTCAAGTTAACATATGGTTATGAATTTTTCTTAAGATTAACAAATCGTTCAACGAGAATCATGTCTATTCCAAAAATTGGTTATAAACATATTAATTTACGTGAAGGATCAATCTTTTGGAATTATAAAAATGGTGATTCAAAATTAACAGATAATGAAGTTAAATTTTGGATTGAACAAGCAAAAAAAGAGTTTTATCACACACAAGATAGGAACATAAAATATGAACCACAAACCGTTTAATGTTAGAAGAAAATAGTTCAACAAACAATCCGGTTGAGTTAAATAAGAAGGGTAAAAAATCCTCAACATCAAATTATTTTGATACAAGGGAAGAACTGGCGGTGGTAGAATACCTATCCGCCACTTCTTTTGAGGAGAAGAATAAGATATATAACACTTATTTACGTAAACCCTTGGATAAGATGATATCTTCAATTATTAGAAGATACAAATTATATAGAAAAGATATGGATTTCACGGAAATACATATTGACACTCACTCGTTTTTGATGACAAAAATTGATAATTTCAAACCATCAAAAGAAAAAAAAGCGTATTCATATTTTGGAACCATCTGTAAAAATTATTTGATGGGTCAAATGATTAAAGATCAAAAAGATATGAATCGTAAAATTTCATATGAAGATATATCATATGATTTGGAAAATGATGAACGTTTTACATACCATATTGATTCAGATCATCTAGATTATCAATATGTGATAAGTAAATTATTAACTGAGTTAGATACATTCATTAAAACCGAAAAATTAACTGAAAATGATGTTAAATTAGGAATGGCGTTATATGATATATTTGAAAATTATGAAAATATATTCATCGGAAATGACAATAATAAATTTAATAAAAACATCATTTTATTATCAATACGCGAAATGACCAATTTATCAACCAAAGAAATTAGATGTTCAATGAAAAAATTTAAAGGGGTTTATGGAACACTTATTGATAATATAGTAAAATAATTAACTCAAACTATTTATAAGTTATGGGAAGATTAGGAAAAAAAGATATTAGTCTTAATAAAGACTCGGTATTAGCTTTAATGCAAGAGATTTATAATGAACTTGTTGAACAACGTAATACCGCAATTAGGATACAGAATAAAATGTTATCAATGATGAAGGATCCTCAAGATATGACACTTATTGGTCCAGTTATTGAAAAACAACAAAAGATTATTAATGATTGTGTTGATAAGAAATTATCATTATCCAAACTACAAGCGAGTATGTGGGAGAAATCAAATCAAAGTCAACAAGAAAACTTCTCTATCGCGGATATTGATATGGATGATGAAGTGATTAAAAGTTTAATCGAAAAAGACACTGACCCAAAAAATTCACAATATAAATTAAAATAATTGTTATGCCACAACTAGACTTGATAAATGGTTTTTTGAATATTGAAAATAAGTTAAAAGCAACAAAAGCGTTTAACGACCTTAATACTCAATATAAAAAAGCGAAAAAACAAGCAGGTAGTTCGTTTGAACAAAAAAAAAGTGATACCACTAAAACATTAAATTCGATTAAAGACAAGACTAAAGGGTATCAAAAACAAATTAAAACTCAATTTGAACAATTATTAGATTTAAGTAAATTAACCTCCAACACAAATTCAAGTACTTATATAAAACGTAAATTGTTAGAAGCGATTCGGATTATTGAACCACAAATTTTAACCATTCTATTGGAAGATTCCTTAAAAGCTGTTGGTTGTGATCAAAATCAAAAATACGTGGGTGGTCAAAAAATTTACATTAAACTACAATCCATTGATTATTTGGGGATATTAAAACAAGACCCCAACGATATTCAAGCAAAACCATTATATGAAAAAAATGATACGGTAAATCCCCAGGTTATACCATATTCAATGAATCGTCAATTATATAAACGTATACAATCAACCAATGACTATAAGACAGATTATAATGAAGATTATAGGGGTACGTCAGGTCAAGGGTTATTTAATATAAAATTTTATACTAACCACCCAACAACCAATGAAAGTGGTGGGTGGTATGAAATAACACTAACAAATAGAGCTAATAATATTAATTCAATAAATGAATTTATGGTTGATTATTATACCTCCATTAAAATTTTTGAAAAACAAAATGTTATGGCGGGTATTATTGAAGCATTGACTGGTGCGATATCAATTAATATTGGGAGTGGTGATTATGTTATTGATGACACATCAAAATTATTCATATATATTCAACGTATATTAGGTTTATGTTTTGACAATAGAAGTGAAATTGATGTTGCTGGTACTGCCAAGGTATCGGAAATTGATGGTGATAATCAATCTTTTTATGAATTAAATGAAGTTGATTTACGACAAATTAATTCAAGGAGAAATAATATTAAAAGGGGTGTGGTACAATTTGAATCGTGTGATAATGTTGAACTACCAGTAAATTATTTGGGATTAACGGATGACTTAAATACAATAACATTTGTTAAGGATGAAGATTTTGTTGATAAGGCAGATAAGTTAACAGATAACATTGTTAGTGATGAAAATAAGAAAAATTTTGGATTTGATATATCTGTTGATGATGACGTTATTAAAACAATGGTTAAGGGGTTAGTGTTATCAATATTTTCCCCAAAGGTATTATTACCAATCTTTACGATGTATGAAGTGTTATATCAAAATACAACTCAAGAGATTGATTCGTTTAGTAAATTTATGAAAAAATTCAAATCATATGTTAAATCTATCATATCAAAAATCGGTGGATTATTTGTTAAAACATTATTCAATATAATTAAAAAAGATATAGTTAAATTAATGCGTTCAGTTGATGTTGAATTGATTAAAGAACGAGCTAGACTTAAATACAAACGTATTACCGCATTAATTGAATTATTATTAATTGTCGCAAAATTTGTTAGTGATTGGAGGGAATGTAAGAATGTTATAGATGAGATATTTAAGTTATTAAATTTTACAAGAAGACAGATTATTAACTCAGGTATACCATTACCATTATTATTTGGTTCACAATTATTAAATGGTAGTTCGCCGACTAGAGCATATATTAAAACAATTGAAGACTTACAATCATTGGGTATCCCTACGGGACCTATGCCAGATGGTAGTCCAAACTTAACAATATTATCAATGTTTTCGGCGATAAAGGGTGCGGCGGACGAACAAGCTGAAAATGGGAAGGTTGAAGTGGCAATCCCACCATTGACAATTACCCCAGCTGGTATTACAATACCATTAAAGGCATCTGGAAAAAGTATATAGAATGAAGGAAGAATATGAAAAAGCATTAGAAATCATCAAAGATTATAAATCTAGATCAAATAAAGAATTAATATTTGCTATGGATAAAATCAACGAAGATTTTGAATTTACAAAAAAACAATTAATTGATTTATCTATTCATTTAGATAGGTTAGAAGAATCGTATAATTTAATATTAAAAGAATATAAAACACGAACGAATGGATAATAGTGTTAGTCAAATAATTTTTCAAGGAGTGGTATATGATACTCAAGACCGACTAATGTTAGGTAGGTTAAGGGTTGTGCCATTGAATAAAGATTATGATGCTATTATTAAATCAATTGAAAATTGGGATGAAAAAAAAGATCCTTGGACAACAAGGGATCCCCTTGTTTTTTTACCATTACTACCATTCTTTTTGAATATCACACCAAAGGTGGGTGAATTGGTGAATATATTTTACCAAAATAAAAATTTTCAATATACCAATCAATATTATATTCCAGGACCTTTATCGTCCCCAATGTTATCACCTTATGAATCTAGTGAATCATCCAAAAAGATGTTGGGTGAAGGAATCCAATACAAACAAAATCTAACTCTTAAAAACCCAAATGGTAATTATTGGGATGAAAATTCAAAAGGGATATTTCCAGAACCAGAAGATAACGGAATATTGGGTAGAGGTAGTGCGGATGTTATTATTAAAGATAATGAAGTATTAATTCGTGCTGGAAAAACCACCGAATTAAATGTTAACAAATACCCCATATCCAATGATAAACGTGCGTTTTTACAATTATCAAATTTCACTCAAGAAAAATTCTTAAGTGAACAGAAAACAATACCAAAACTAATCACACCAATAAAGGTGGTTAAAAAAATGGTGATATGGGACATCATAAATTTGGAGAACACCCAAGATAAATTTACAGGTTCAGTTGGGATATATAATGTTATTGGTAGTCAAAAGGTTAATACCGACAATTTTAATTATGATACAATACAAAAATTAAGTATTGGTACGGATTATGTTGGACCAGTTGAAGAATATAAATTCAACGCTTCAAGTATTGAGGAAGTATCCAATTTAATTAATAACGTTATTGATGGTCTTGTCGATAGTTATATTAACATATCTGGTTACACCACAAACAATCAAAACAACTTAATAAATCAATTTCCGTTTATTATCACACCATCAAAAATAACATATGATAAAGGGTTCACCCAAAAGATGGTTCAAATTGGTACTCAACAAGATATCAACGAGGTTAATAACTATATTAATTTTCATAAAAAAATAAAACCAGCGAATTCTTCAAAAAGTGGATTTGTATTGGTTTGGGATAATAAAAATGGAAATGCTGTAATCGGAAAACAACAAGAATTAAAATTTGAAAATGTTGATATTTTTGACTCAAACAATCAAGATATCACATATGGTGTTATGGGAGCACAAAAGTTATATTTATTATCCCACGATTCGGATGGTCCAAAAGGAAAAATTGATTTATCAAAAACAATATATGGTATTGAACAATCACGATTTGTTGGTGGATACAATGGTCAAGGTGTGGAAAATGGAATATATTCAAAAACATACCCAACAGTTAGAGGGGATAAGTTAATGGAGTTATTATCAAAAATATTTGATTTTATCACCGGACATGTTCACCCAATAGCAACACTACCCCCAGTTCCAATATCATCGGGGAATGGTCAATCAACGGAAGAAATATATTCAATACTAGCAAACGCACAAAATTCAATATTAAATCAAAATATTCGGATTAATTGATATTTATATCTAAAAGAGGTTAGATGTCAATACATAAATCATATTTCAGTAGAAATAATACCATAATATCTAATAGTTATACCAACACAGGAAAAAATCCAGTTGTTGAACTATTTTACGGTCAATCCATTATAAAAAACTATCCTTCAGGTTTTAGTCGTTTTATTTTCAATTTAGACCTTGATTTATTGATGGAAAAAGTGGATGATGGTACATTATCCCTTGGTTGTGATGATGATGTATCACACGTCTTAAAAATGACAAACACGTCCATATTTAATATTGAGGATTTATATACCTCAACGTCTCAAGGAAGAAAACGAGCAACATCATTTGATTTAATATTATTTAGAATACCAGAAAATGGTATGGATCAACCCCAATTATGGGATGAAGGTGTTGGGTATGATTTCGCTGACCTTAAATATGAAATAACAAGTGATAAAAATTATTCAACAAGACCTTCCAATTGGTTCCAAACAACAACCATTGATACGTGGACGGAGCCTGGAATATATAATAACAGAAATCAAGGGATTGTTAATTATAGTGGATTAACAATTGTTGATATTCAACATTTTGAATTTGGAAATGAAAATATCGCATTTAACATGACCAATGAAATAAACGGAATATTGGATGGTTCAATAACCAACATATCAGGTTGGGGAATTGCTTTTAGACCAGAAATTGAAAATTTATCTGGTTTAGATTCAAACTACGAAGTACAATTCTTTACAAAACACACACAAACATTTTATGAACCATACCTAGAATCAACTTATAATGACTTAATTGAAGATGCGAGAAATTCATTTACTATGGGTAAGGTTAATAAATTATATTTGTATTTGTTTGACAACGGAACCCCGCTTAATTTGGACACTACTCCAAATGTTGATATTCTTGATAACACGGGTAATCCGATACCTGGGTTAACTAACATGACAACTTGTCAACGATCAAAAGGTGTATATGAAGTGGTGATACCGCCATTAATTGGTTATAAAACACCATGTATGTTTTCCGATAAATGGAAAAACTTGAAATTAAATGGTTTTGACCTACCGCCAGTATTAAATGATTTCACAATTTATCCATTAAAAAAATCAATCCAAATTGGAACCACAACAAATGATCCGAAATTATATGGTTTTAGTTATTATGGTATAAAACAAGATGAAAAAATATATAACACCGATGTTCGTAAAGTGGGGGTGATTATTAAACAGGCGTATACAACTAATAAACTTTTACCACACGTTGAAGCATTCTATAGAATTTATGTTAAAGAAGGTCAAACGGAAGTTGAAGTTCAAGACTGGACTCAAATAAACCGTACACCAAATGAATATTATTTTATGTTTGACACTAGGGATAAAATCCCCAACGAATATTTTATTGATATAAAAGTAAATTCTAGTGGTGAAGTGAATACTTATAAAAGACAAATAAAATTTCAAATAATAAACTATAAAGACTAATTTATCATGGCAGATCCAATAAGTGCTAATACAGAATCAATCATTTGTAAAATTGATTGTTCAGGAAATACTCAAACAATAACTCCCCCACACGCGACATATTCAAATGAAAAAGGGGAAGATGTTATTCAATTAAACACAATTCAATTAGGTGGACAAAATGGATTATATTCGTAATATTGTAAAACAAGTATTAAAAGAAGAACATTCATCACGTTATATGTTTTTTCAAAATATTAAACAAATGAAAAGACAATGTGAAATTCTTCTTGAAATGAACCAAGACGAAATCACGGCCATTCTAGAGGATGGTCATGACTGGGCACAAGATCATATCGCCGAATCAAAAAATAATATGGACCAAGTTTTTGACTTTATCATGAATGAAGTTAAAGGTGAAGATATTATTTTAGATGAAGCGAAAAAGAAAAATGTTCCCACAAATAAACGTTTATGGAATAATGCCTTAAACTGGGCGAAATCACGTTATAAAGTTTGCCCTAGTGCGTATTGTAATGGTGCGGCTGTTAAACGTTATAACTCCCAGGGGGGTAAATGGGTTAGAAAATAATTATGAAAATTATTATAACGGAAGAACAAAACGAAAAACTGAACAAGAAGATTAGACTTGCTGTTGAAAAACTTGGTTTAGTACAAGCTAGAGAAATGTTTGGTAAAGATATCATCAAACAAGCTTATATTAAAAACCCATCATTATTCTTAAATCAATTTAACAACTTAAAACCAGTTGAAAAGGGCGATGAAATCTATTATGTTGATAATGATAACCTTCCTTTATTTTATTATTATAAAGAAGATCAGGATTCAAAAAATGGTTATTACTATATCAATTATTATAGGATTTGGTTATTTTTTGAAGAAATTATAGGTTATAACTACACTAAAACTCAACAAATTATAAAGGAGTGGTTGGGAACGACCTATAATTTGAGGGGACTCACACCATTTTCAGCCCAAAACTTTTTCCATTTGGGTTGGGAACGACCTATAATTTGAGGGGACTCACACCTTTTGATATCATTGCCTACTTTAAACTTATCGTTGGGAACGACCTATAATTTGAGGGGACTCACACCAGATAAAGTAGGAGCTGGAGACGTTGCTAGTTGGGAACGACCTATAATTTGAGGGGACTCACACCCATTTTCCATAAAGATATTCAACGATTGAGTTGGGGTCAACCTATAATTTGAGGGGACTCACACCTTGGAAATATGTTATTGGTCAAACTGTTCAAGTTGGGAACAACCTATAATTTAACTACACAATATTTATCATTATGAAAATCATTTTAACGGAACAACAACTTAATTCAAAACTACCAGAAATATTTGATAAATACATTACAAAGATGTATCCAGAATTGTTATCAAAAAATACGAACTTAAAAATGAGTCCGGATGAAACAGCAGTATATATTATTAACCCACAATATAAATCGTTTAATCTGAAAAGCGAAATTGTTGCGTTTTTTTACGTTTATTACCAAACAGATGAAAAACATCTATATTTGGATGATAACTATATTTCAATCCTATCAAGCGTTTTTGGCGAAGACAAATGGGCAGAACTTTTCTTAAACTGGATAAATAAACAATACGAAGAAAAGTTAAAATACATGTTCAATGAAATATCTTGGGAAATAACGGCGGTTGAATAAAAAATTAAAATTCATATACCCAATTAAACTTTTTTCACTACATTTGAATATATAATCAATAGTCATGAAAAAATTCTTCAAACGCTTACTAAAACGTCTTTACGTTAAATGGGCATTAAGTACAAGGTATAAAATGTTTAACCATATAGAACAAATGGATACAACAACAAAAACTAGTTTATCCATATGTAGAAGATTAATTAATCACGATAGTTCAAAATTCTTAATAGCACCACTATCAGGAAAAAGATATATTAAAAATGAAGAAGTTGATTTGTTCATTATAATCTATGATAATCACTTATCAATAACAAACCATGTATACCATTATGATGTGGTCTTAAATCAACGAGAAATTGATAAAATCAATAATATGTATGACAATAAGACAGAAAGAATTAGACAACAATTTGAAAATGAAATAATGGGTCAAATAAATAACTCACTACAGTCAATTCAGGACAAACTATTAAAGTCGTCTTAATATTCGTTCAACCAAAATATCAATATCAGATTCCTTCAATGACTTCTTCTTATAAGAGGTCATTTTTGGTTTATTACCAGTTCCACTCTTATCATGTTTTTTTTCAGCCCTCCTCTTTTGTGAACAAGCATTCCTCTTCTCAGTGTCCGTCATCTTACCAGCAACACCCGCCGCACGACACTTCGGATAACCCTTATCTTTAGCCTCATCCCTACCACATGGGGGATGTTTACCATCAACCTTACGACAAATATTCACCCAAGGTCCTTTAGGTTGTGAAGACCCCTTCGGTTTTTTCTTAGTACCAAACCAAACCCCCAAATCTTCAACAATTAAATCATCAGTGATTTCAATCCATTCATCTATCTTGATATTTCCCATATTCTAAACTATAATTATAAATATCAAACAAATAACAAAATGGAGGATCAACTATACGGAAAATTATTCAACTCAATACCACTACATAATCAAGACCATATTGATATACTACTTGATTCATTAAATAAAGATACATCAATACATATACTTATCCACGCGGTGAAATACGCACACGAAGCAAACATATTCACACTAGGTGAATCCGAAGTATTATCAAAAGCGATTAGAATCTTAACTAAAATAGAAATGGGTGCCGAACAATCAACCCCCCAAGAATAATTATTACAAATCTTTAACCAAATTTAAGCTATACAATAAATTACCACAATCGTATATTTTTGGTAATATATCTAATAAATCCTTATCAATCTTTTTTATTTCAGATCTAGTATATCTTTTATGTTTGTATAAATAAAAATAATTGGGTGATAAATCATCAACTAACTTAAAACCAAATTTTTCAATATCACCACCCCAACGATTATCAATCACCCAATTTATTTTAGAGGGTGTGTAGGTTTTAATCAAATATTCCAAAAGGGTTTCAAACCCACCATTGATAGAATAATTTTTTAATTCACAATAATACACTACCTCAAAACTATTATCATTCTTTTTATTAAATGAAGTAATACCAATGATTTTATTGTCATAATACACCCCAATATCAATAGATGTTGATTTCAATGGGGTAAAACTATTTTCACTTAAAAACTTATTTTTTAATTTTTTATTAATAGGTTTTATTTCACAATTATCTATATCTATTTTATATTCATTCAACCCTAATAACCTAATTAAATCATTTTTAACAATATCTTGATTATCATCCCATTCGTCCTCAAAAATATGAATTAACTTAACTCCATTTTCAATACATTTTTTAGTTTTATTAATATGATAGTCAGATTCTCTAAATACATCTGAATGAAAATATAACCCATTGAACTCAACACCAATGTTGAATTCAGGTAAGTAGATATCAATTTCTTGGCCACCTAAAATTTTAGTATTGTTATTTTCAACAATAACACCCAAATTACTTAAAAATTCACTTAATTGTTTTTCTTTAATTGATCTAATAGTATTTACTGGATTACAAACTAAACAAGGGTCAACAGAATTAGTCGTTCTATGAACGAATGTTGCTACTATTGTTGAATATTCGGATAAACAAGTATCGCACTTTATGGTTAGTTGATACCCATTTCTATTAATAATATTATATTCACTATATTTGTTTAAGAAATTATTTAGTTTAGACTCATGAACTTTATCTCTACTTCTGTTTAAAACTAACGGTGTTGACACACCATAACGTTCAATATTAGTGTTAAGTGTTTTTTGTTTCACTTCAGGTAATTTATTCATTGAATTCACCCCATGTTTTTCAAAAATCTTATTTTGTATATATTGATTATCTTTGAATAAATTATCCACCCCATATTTGTCTATATTGGTTTTAGATGTTTTATCCCTAATTTCTTTTGAAGCTATCGGTGCGTTGCCCCCGTATTTAATGTTATTGGTTTTTTTAACGTTTTCAATATGTACTTCACTTTTATTAGTACATGTTAATGAACAGTAAACACCATACCCTTCCTTTAATGACCTACCAAATTTTAATTCTTTTTCACAATATTCACAACATGGGATATCTTTAACGTTATATATATAGTGCCAAATACGTTGTTTTAATGAAATTTCTGGAATATGATTTGTATAGTTATTCACGTCATTAAATAACTCATTATATTTTTTCTTCAAAAAACGTTCAGTTGTTTTATAACCCGATTTATTATCATTAAGAAAAAAATTAATTAAATCCATTTTTTTTTATAATCCGAACTATTTATAGATAACGAATGAATATTTCATTCTAATATAAATATAATAATAAAAAATTAAAAAAACAATAAATTATGGCGGATTTATTAAGTAAAATGCCAACGTATGAACCAAAACGTAATAATCGTTTCATATTGAGATTCCCTTCAGAACTAGGGATTAACGAATGGTTTGTTGAATCAGCTGCTAGACCACACATAACAATTCAATCAACCGAAATCCAATTCTTAAACACATCAACTTATGTTGCTGGTCGTTTTACTTGGGGAGAAATTAACGTTACCTTCCGTGACCCAATTGGACCTTCAGCTTCGCAAGCATTGATGGAGTGGGTTCGTTTATGTGCTGAATCAGTTACTGGTCGTATGGGTTATGCTGTGGGATATAAAAGAAATGTTGATCTAGAAATGTTAGACCCAACCGGTGTTGTAGTTGAAAAATGGATACTTGAAGGTACTTGGTTAAAAGATGTTAACTTTAACTCACTAAGTTATGGTGATGATAAAGTGTCAACAATTACCGCACAACTTAGACCAGATCGTTGTGTATTAGTATACTAATATTATTGGTTTATATATATTTAATCCATATCACCCATTATCACGATGGGTTATATGGATTTTTTTGTTCAATCTTTTTGGATTAACTCCGAATTTTTATTATCTTTATAGAAAATAAACAAAATGGAAGAAGAAATCGTAATAAAGTATATAACAACAACAATTTCATTAGAAGAATTGGGTAAAGAATATAAAATGGGTAAATTGAAATTAAAAGCGATTTTATCAAAACATAATGTTCCAATCCGTTCAAAAGGAAATCAAGTTAAATACAATAAAAAAGATAACTCACCAATAATTGAACCACATTTATTATCGTGTAAAAAATGTTCTAAAACATTTAACGATTATGAAAATAAAAGTGGGTCAATAACTAATCATATTAAAGAATGTTATCCTAACACCATAATACCATCATCATTCAAAAGAAGAATGTATCTTAAAGAAAACAATGTACATTACCATACACAATTCTTTAATAAATTACCATTACCAAACACACCAGAAATTAAATGTCCAAAATGTGAATGGACAACAACAGATGTTAATAATAAATCAGGATCATTAACAAAACACGTTGAAACCCATCATTCGTCAATTAGTGAATTTTTAATAGAATACCCAGATTATACTAAATACTTCAACGTATTTATTAAAATAGATGAACGTGAAAAAGAATTGGTGAACCCAGACAATTTTCTTATATGTAAAATATGTAATGAAAAATTAAAAACTATTTCAAATTCACATCTTAAACTACATAATATGACCCAAGATGAATATAAAATTAAATATGGTGATGTTATTTCAAAAAATCTTAAAGATAATTACACTGAACGTCTATCAACTTATGAAATTTCACCAAGTTATAGGAGTGAACCAGAAAATGAAATTGCTGAATTTATTAAATCATTGAATGTTGATGTTTTATTAAATAATAAAAGTATATTAAATGGGACTGAACTTGATATATATTTACCAAATCATAATATAGCGATAGAATATAATGGTTTGTATTGGCACTCGGAAAAACAAGGTAAAACAAAAACATACCACCTAGATAAAACAATAAAATGTCTAACAAAAAACATTCGTTTAATACATATATTTTCAGATGAATGGTCAACAAAAAAAGAAATAATTAAATCAAGAATTAAAACCCTATTAAAATTAAATACTGAAAAAATATACGCCCGTAAATGTGAAATAATCACACTAACTAAAGATGAAAAAAAACAATTTCTAGATAATAATCATTTACAAGGGAATGATAAGTCAAATATATTCTATGGTTTAAAATATAATAATGAAATTGTGTCAGTATTAACATTTGGTAAATTAAGATTATCAATGGGTCATAAAACAACCCAACAAAATGAATATGAACTTTATAGATTTAGTTCACTAAACGTAATTGGTGGCTTCTCAAAATTACTTAAACATTTTATCAAAATACATAAACCAACAAAAATTACAACATATTCAGATAGAAATTGGTCACCATCAATAGATTTTTGTTTTTACAATAAAATGGGATTCACATATATTGGAACAACAAAACCAAATTATTCATACACAAAAAGATATAATAAACGTGAACACCGTTATAATTATAGAAAATCTAAATTAATTGAATTAGGTTGTGATCCTAGTAAAAGTGAAACTCAAATAATGGTTGAATTAGGTTTTGACCGAATTTGGGATACAGGAAACTTAAAGTTTGAAATGAACTTCAATTAAATAAAAAAAGGTCAGATTTCTCTGACCTTTTTAAGTATTATCAAATAATTGATTATCTCAATTCTTTAATATCAAATGTACGAACACCATCAACAGTAATTTTCGCGTAAAATCTTGAGTTGACCATTTTTTTCGCGTACCTTGTCATGATACCTTTTATAGGTGTAAAGTTAAAAGGGTTATACATTGTTGGTGTTAATTGTAATGGAACATATGGTGCGTAGATATAACCAGTATCCAATAAAGATGTTCCTTTGTGTCCTAACAATACAGTGTTTGGTGGGAAGTAAGGATCACGGAATACTTGGTAACG
>ENA-UPTJ01000619-UPTJ01000619.1-marine-metagenome-genome-assembly--contig:-NODE-619-length-22055-cov-24.977500_pt1 | contig 22055 bp, 20 predicted proteins | sample MGYA00238168_ERZ767080 | MGnify/ENA primary metagenome ERZ767080 (study PRJEB28935, sample SAMN06266237) | marine metagenome | isolation source: Columbia River Estuary | place: USA:Columbia River... | reverse complement strand
CGAACAGCGTCCGGACGGTCTCGCCCGCGGAGGCGTCCGGCGTCTCGCTGAGCGTAAGTTCGGCGGGGCTGCCGGTAGTCGCGGCCATGACGACCTGGTATTCCATGCCCTTGCGTAGGTTGACGAAGACCGTGCCGAGCGAAGCCGGGAAACTGACCCGAAGCTTCGTCGCCTTCGCCGGAAGCTGCGCGGACAGGCGGGCGTTCAGCATCACCGGGTAGCGGTCGGCTTCGCCTTGTCGGGCGGAGGTCGCGGCGATGGTTTCCGCCGTGGGAAAGCTGACGAGGAGGACCGGCGTGTCCCGGCCATCTATTTCCAGGCGGAGCCCATCAAGTAGTCGACGCTGGCCGGGTTCGATCGAGGCCGCCAGGCGGCCCGGGGTCTGCATGAGTTCATCCAGCGCCTTGACCGGAGCGTCCTTGGACGTCTGACCGACGAGGAAAGAGGGCACATCGAACTTGATCGTCAAGGTGAGCTGGTTGTTCTCATCGATCACGCCGAGGCAGTTGGCTTCCTTCCACTCCGGATGGGCGGAGAGCAGGCCGGGGCAGACCAGGGTGAGGCAGAGCAGGGCGAGTCGCCGCATGACTAGGCCATAGGCGGACGGGCGGAGGGCTTCCATCCCAAACCGCCGGAAGGCCTTACTCCGAGCTGCCGTCGGCGTCTTTCCGGCTACGCAGCGCGCGCGGGTTCTTCAACGAGCCGGGCTCGAAGAACACTTTCTCCATGAACAGTCCGCGGGCGGGGGCCGTGGGAACTTCGGAGGTGATCACGCGCTCCTTGCGGTAGGCGACGAGCCGTTCCGGCGGCATCTTGCCTTCGCCGACGCGCAGGAGTCCGCCGACGAGTCGGCGCACCATCTTGTAGAGGAAGCCGCTGCCTTCGGCGACGATCGTGATCCGCTTGCCGCGCCGACGGACGTCGAGGCGGCGCAGTTCCTTGACGGGATTCTCTTTCTCCATGCCTTGGCCGTGATTCGCGCCGAAGGCATAGAAGTCATGCTTGCCGAGCAGCAGCTTGGCGGCCTGCCGCATGAGCTTCACGTCGACGGTCTTGTTGCCTAGCCCGAGGCAATAGCGGGCTTCCCAAGGCGGCGGATAGCCGTCGCAGATCTCGTAGCGGTAGCGTTTGCCGTTGGCGTGCCAGCGGCAATGGAAGCCCGGCGCCACGCGTTGCAGTTGCGTGACCAGCAGTCCGTTCTGCTCGCACGAATTGATCGCGTGCACGAGGTAGCTGCAAGGGTGGGGCCAGAAGGCGTCGAAGTGGAAGCGCTGGCCGACGCTGTGGACGCCGGAGTCGGTGCGGCCGCTGCCATGGATGTCGATCGGCGTCTTGAGGATGCGCGAGAGGCGCTCTTCGAGTTCGCCTTCGATGGACAGGCGGCCGGTCTGCACCTGCCAGCCGATGTGATCGGTGCCGTCATACGCGACCGTCGCGAGGAAGCGTTCGAGCTTCGGCGTGAAGGGCTTCTTCGGCTTGGCGGGAGGCATGTCAGGCGCCGATGCCCCGGCTGTTGAGGAAATCCTGGAGCAGCACCGCGGCGGCGCGGGAGTCGCGTTCGCCGGTGCGGGCCTGCTGCTTGCGTTCGTTGGCCGAGCGGGCCTTACGTCCGCCCATCTCGTCGGCCGCCTGGCTCGTCAGGGCTTCGTCGACCTTCTCGATCGGCAGGGCGAACCTACGGGTGAGTTCTTCGGCGAAGGCGTCGACCTCGTCGCAGCGCTTGGTGCGCTCGCCTTCGACGGAAAGAGGGTAGCCCAGCACGAGGAGCGTGACCTTGAGCCGGGCGATCTCCTTGCCGATCTGGGCGAAGCGGGCCTCGGCGTCTTCGGCGACCGCGGCGGGCAGGGGGAAGGCGAAGCCGAGTTCGTCGGCATGGCTCAGCCCGACCCGTCGGGAGCCATAATCGATGCCGAGGAAGACCTGAGCCACGGGGTCAAGTTGGGGCACCTTGGACGAATATTCAATCCGACACGTGGAAGGGGCGGTTTGACACCGTTCGTCGCGGGGGTTCGACTGTCGGCATGTCCGCGGACCAGCGCCTGAGCGACCATGAGAGGGCTTTGTACTCCCGGCAGATTCGTCTGCCCGGGGTCGGGGAAGCCGGTCAGCTCCGCCTCCGCGAGGCCAAGGTCCTGCTCCTCGGTGCTGGTGGACTCGGTTCCCCCGTCGGGCTTTATCTGGCCGCCGCGGGCGTCGGGCTCATCGGCATCGCCGACCCGGACAAGGTCGAGATCTCGAACCTGCACCGCCAGATCGTCCATGGCTTCGACACCCTGGGTCTGCCCAAGACGGTCTCCGCGGCTGAAGCCCTCGGCGAGATCAACCCCGGCCTCAAGGTGGCTTTGCACCCCGAAGGCTTCACGGTCGAGAACGCCGCCGAGCTCGTCGCGCGCTACGACCTCATCATCGACGGTACCGACAATTTCGCGACGCGCTTCCTCGCCGCCGACGCCTGCGTCCTTGGCCGTCGTCCGTTGGTCCATGGGAGCGTCCTCCGCGGTACCGGCCAGGTCGGGGTCTTCCTGCCGGGCGCGGGTTGCTACCGTTGCCTCTACCCGGTCATCCCCGACGCCGCCTCGGTGCCGACTTGCGCCGACGCGGGGGTCTTCGGCGCCACTTGTGGCGTGATCGGTTCTTGGATGGCCTCCGAAGCCATCGCGCTGCTCCTCGGCCAGCGGAACCAATCCCGGCTTTTCGTGGTCGATGTCGAAGCCGGCACCTCCCGTCGGCTGGGCCTCGCGCCCGATCCGGCCTGCCCCTGCTGCGGGGCGTCCGCCACGATCCGCAGCCTCGAAAAAAGCGCGTATACGCCTGTCGTCTGTCCGACCCTTTCTCCCGCCATGTCCGAAACCCCGCTCGAAATCTCCGTCGAAGAAGCCAGCCGCCTCCTGGCCGGCCCGAACCCGCCCGTCCTTGTGGACGTCCGCGAGACCGATGAATATGCGGTCTGCCGCATCGAGGGTTCCCGCCTGATTCCGATGAACACCGTGCCGACCCGCTTGGCGGAGATTCCCGCCGACGCCTGGGTCTTGGTCCAGTGCCATCATGGCGGCCGGAGCATGCGGGTCACGCAGTTCCTGCGGTCCAAGGGCTTCGCCCGCGTCAGCAACCTGCAGGGTGGCATCGATGCCTGGTCCCTGAAGGTCGACCCCAAGGTGCCTAGGTACTGAGGAGACAAGGCTTGCCCAGTCCCGCCCGCTATTCTTTTATCTCCCTCACACCATGAAGCGTCTCACCTTCCTTCTCGCTCTTTCCGCCCTCGTCGTGGGTTGCACCTCTCGCATCCCCGCTGGTTTCCAGCCCGTGTCTTCCGGCAAGGGTGGCACCGGTTTTAACGGCGTAACCCTCGACACCCGTCCGACCGGCTACGACGCCATGGCCGACGCCATCCGTAACGGCACCATCCCGCCCGAGGCCATCCTCGCCACCGTCTACTTCGACTTCGACCGCTACAACGTCTCGGCCGCCGAGCGTGGTAAGCTCGACGCCGCCGCCGCCCGCGTGAAGGGTACCAAGGTGATCATCGCCGGCTACACCGATACTTTCGGCACTGAAGAGTATAACCTCGGTCTCTCCGACCGTCGCGCCCAGTCCGTCCGTGATTACCTCGTCGGCCTCGGCGCCAACCAGGCGAACAGCGAGATCATGGCCCTCGGTTCCCAGCAGGCGGACAAGTCCGCCGCCGGTCGTCAGTCCGGCGCCAAAGATCGTAAGGCCATCGTCGTCGACGTGAACTACCGTGGCGCCGCCGTCAGCCGCCCCGTCGCCGCGCCGGCTCCTGCCGCCGCCGGTTCCGCGCCGGCTCCGGTCAGCGATCTCAGCCCTCTCTGAGCCGAGTGACACGTTGACAAAAAGGCCCGCCATTTGGCGGGCCTTTTTGTTGGCGACTATCGGCGGAGGTTCAGGGCAGCGTCGCGTAGAGGTAGGCGAGCGTGCCGATGAACAGCGCACCCGAGGTCAGCTTGGCCGTCAGCCGTTCGCGATCGGTGCGATGCAAGGCTCCCCAGCGTCCGAGCACCCAGCAAGCCGTGGCGATCAGCGCCAGGCCCAGCGAAGCGTCGCGCACCCAGGCTGCGTCCTCGACGAGCGCGTTGAGCACCCAGAGCAGGTAGAGCGCGTAGCCGAAGAGCGGGAACGACATGCCTTGCTTCAAGGACTCCATCCATTCACCCGGACGAGGCAGCATCGCCGCGAGCCGCGGAAAGACCGAGAGCAGGAGATAAGGAAGGGCCATGCCGAGTCCGATGACCGTGAAGAAGAGCAACGTCTCGGCGGTCGAACGATCCTTGTCCAAGGCGAAGCCGAGGGCCGCGCCGAGTCCAGGGGCGGTGCAGGGCGTGGCGACCACCGTGGCGAGCACGCCGGAGAGGAAGGTCGCCGTGCGCCCTTCGCCGTCGCCGGCGGAGACGCCGCCGAGGCTGGTGCCGATCTCGAACACGCCGGCGAGGCTGAGGCCGAGGACGATCATGAGCACGCACGTGCCGAGCACGAAGCCGGGCGATTGCATCTGGAAGCCCCAGCCGACGGAGGAGCCGCCGGACTTGAGTCCGATGATGAGCAGGGCGAGCACGAGGAAGCTCGCGATGACGCCGGCGGAATAGAGCAGGCCGTTGAGGACCACGGTGCGGCGCGAGGCGCCGGCTTCCTTGGCGAAGCCGAGCACCTTGAGGCCGATCATCGGGAAGACGCAGGGCATCAGGTTCAGCAGGATGCCGCCGCCGAAAGCCAGCAGCATCCAGATGAAGAACGAATGCGTGGTGGTCTCGGCCTGATAGGCCTTGCCTTCGCTGACGGACTTCAGGGCCGCCAGCACTTCGGTGCCCGTGAGCGCCTCGGAAAGGATCGCCGGCGGTTGGCCGGCCTTGAGGAAGACGTTGAGAGGGATGCCGGTGCGGCCGTACTTGCCGAGCTCCTGCGCGATGACCTCGTCCTTCTTGGTCCAGTCGGCCTTGAGCATCACCACGCCGGCGGACGAAAGCGCCTGAGCGACGTCGCCCTGCGTGTAGACGCGCTTGTTGACCTGGCAGGTGGCGCACCAGCGCGCGGTGAAATCGACGTAGACCGTCTTGCCTTCGGCCAAGGCCTTCGCCTGGGCTTCCGGCGACCAAGGCTGCCATTCGCCGGTGGTCTTCGTCGGCGTGGCCGCCGGACCGGGCGCGGCTTTGGCCGGGGCTCCGCCCAGGACCGCCTTGATGTCCACGAAGCCGCCGTCGGCCGCCCGCGTGGTGAAGATCAGTTCGCCCGAATCCAGCTTCTCCGTGGCGTCCGCCAGTTCGAAGACGACGTTGCCGCCGGCCTGCTTCTGCTTGGCCGTCGCGGTCGGGGCGACGAAGCCGCGCTCCGGGAACCACGTCTGCGGGAGTTTCTCGCCGGCCGGGACGGCGACCGTGAGCGACTTGCCGTCGCTCGTCGCGGTCGTCGTGAGGCGAGGGCGGAGCGTCGGGTAGAGTTTCGGGTCGTATTTATAGGCGACGTTGCCGGCGCCCACCTGGACGGTGAGTTCGACCTGCTTGTCATGTGGCCAGCAGCCGGAGTCATCGCACTCGAGCCATTCGGCTTTGCCTTTGAAGGTCAGCGCGCCTTTGGCGCCGGCCGGGACGGCGACCTCCATGAGCAACAGGGTCTCGTCCTCGTAGACGAAGTTATAGACGCCCGATTGATCGAGCATCTTGGGGCCGGGCCAGACGAAGTCGCCGACGGTGGCGCCGGACTTCTCCTGCCATTCGACCGTGGGGGACTGGCCGGCGTCGCCGGGGTTCTTCCAGTAGATGTGGAAGTGCGGGTCGCAGCGGAAGCGCATCGCGATCAGGGCCTTCTCACCCGGGCGGATGTCGGGGGTCAGGTTGACCAGGTCGACCTTGGTCCGGACGGCGGCCGCGAGGTCACCGAACAGGCTGAGGAGCGAGAGCAGACCGAGGGCGAGGAGTCTCATGGGCCTACCTTGGCCGTAAAGCCGGCCGGAAGCAAGGCGACGCACGCCCCTCAGCCGACCACGTGGCAGGGCAGCAGGGCTGCGTCGCTCATCCCGTGGATGATCTTCTTATCCGCCGGACAGAACGTCGCCAGGATGCCCGAAAGTTCGACCGAATCGCCATCGACGAAGAAATAGGGGCAGAGGCGGACGCGCCCTTCGGCCGGCGCCACCGTGCCGTCATCGGCATAGACCGGGTGGGTCAGGCGCGACGGCTTATGGTAGGCCTGCATCACGTGGAAGGTCTCGTTCTCCGGGTTCAGCGCGTCCTCGATGGCCTCCAGCCACTCGTCGCGGGAGACGTCGCTGCCCAGGGTCACGCTGCGGGCGCCCCAGGCTGTCTCGTGGAAGCCGCTCGCCTTGATGATCAGGTTGCGTTCGCGCTGCGAAGCCTCGGCGAGTTCGGCCCATTCGCGGATCGGCCGGCCGTTGACGCCCGGCGCGTGGAGCACGGCCGTCGGCGGGAGCTCCGTCTTCTCCATGATCCAGGTCTGCGGGACGATGCGGAACAAGGCCTCGTGGTGGTCTTCGGGCAGGTTCTCCTTCCAGAACTCGGCGAGCTGCGGATGATGGAGCAGGGCGAGGCCGAGTTTCTCTTCCTGGAACGCCTTCATCGGCGGCGTCAGCGTCAGCGTGCCGGCTTCGACCGCGTTGAAGATGCCGTCGGCGCCCTTCACGTTCGCGAGGTCGAAGAGCTCGAAGAAACGGTAGAGGATGTCGACGCGTCGCGGCGCGCCGTCGACGGGGACGTAAGAGCCGTCGCCCATCTGCATGACCTGGGAAGGTTCGACGACGTGCACGTCATGGCCGAGCGAGCGCAGTTTCTCGCCGAGCCATTCGAACTCCGGACGGTAGGTCGCGCCTTCTTCGCTGACGACGATGGCGACCAGCGGGAATTTCTCTTTCGGGGTCAGTCGGCCCAGCGCGGCCATGAAGCGGTCGGGCATGCCGGTACGACCGATCACGCCGGGATAATCCTCGGCGTAGACCTCGTTGAGGTAGGCCGTCAGGCCGACGCCGCCGGGGACGCTGTCCAGCTCGGTCATCGTGAAGCCCTGCTCGGTGATCAGGAGATCAGGGCGGAGCACCACCGGACACTGGTTCTTGACCGCGCGATGGCGGCCGTGGGCCAAGAGCCCGGCGGGCTTATAGCGATCGAGGTATTCGGCGACCCAAGGGGCGTAGACCTCGCGGTTGCGGAGGATCTTCTTTCCGGAGAAGGAACGGACGTAAAGGCGTTCGAGCGCGCGGTGGTAGCTCAGGCAGGCCGCGCCGATGCGCTTCAGGTCACGCAGCTGGGCTTCGGTCAGGGCCCACGGCTCCGGCGAAAGCTTCCAGATTTTCTCCGCGAACAGCGGGGTATCGAGGAGCTTCTGGCGGAGGATTTCCCGGGTGGGCATGGCGCGGAGGACTTAGTCCTCGATCTTGATGTCCTTGTTGCGCGTGCGCGGGCCGCCGGCGCGGAGCCAGCCGTTGATGAACGCGTCGATATCGCCGTCCATGACCGCCTGGATGTTGCCGGTCTCGACCCCGGTGCGGAGGTCCTTGACCATCTGGTAAGGCTGGAAGACGTAGGAGCGGATCTGGTTACCCCAGCCGATGTCGCCCTTCTCGCCGTAATATTTCTCCATCTCGGCGCGCTTGTCGTCGATGGTCTTCTCGTAGATGCGGGCGCGGAGGATCTTCATCGCCAGGGCGCGGTTCTTGACCTGGGAGCGTTCGCGTTGGCAGGCCACGACGATGCCCGTCGGGATGTGCGTCAGGCGCACCGCGGATTCGGTCTTATTGACGTGCTGGCCGCCCTTGCCGCTGGAGCGGTAGACGTCGACGCGCAGGTCGGCTTCGTTCACCTCGACGTCGATGTCATCGTCGATTTCCGCGACGACGTCGACGGAAGCGAAGGACGTGTGCCGGCGGGCGTTGGCGTCGAAGGGGGAGATGCGGACGAGACGATGGACGCCGCGCTCGGCCTTGACGTAGCCGTAGGCGTTCGGGCCTTCGAGGCGGAAGGTGGCCTGGCTGATGCCGGCGCCTTCGCCTTCGGCGATGTCTTCGACTTCGATCTTGAAGCCGCGCCGTTCGGCCCAGCGCGTGTACATGCGGTAGAGCAGGTCGGCCCAGTCGTTGGACTCCGTGCCGCCGGCGCCGGCCTTGACGGTGACGATGGCGTTGGAGCGGTCATGCAGACCGGAAAGGAACGAGGCAATCTCCAGGTCGGACACGGCGGCGAGCAGGTCGGTGGCGAGTTTGCGGAGTTCCTCGACTTCGGCGTCGGCGGTGCCGTCCGGGGACTCGGTGATCAGTTCGGCGAGGGTCTTGGCGTCTTCGATCTGGCGACGAAACGCGATCTGCGGGGCGACGATATTCTTGTAGCCGTTGCACTCCGAGATGACCTTCTGGGCGGCTTTCTGGCTATCCCAGAAGTTCTGGGCGCCCATCTGCTCTTCGAGCTTGGCGATCGCGGCCTGTTTGCCGGGGACGTCGAGGAACTTCCAGAGGTAGCCTGCGCGGCGTTCGATTTCGTCGAGATTGGCTCGGATTTCAGGCGGAATATACATCGAAAGGACTGGGGAGAGGGAGGGCTGGCCGCGGAGCGCGGCAAGCGAAGTTCGGTGATACGGAGGCCGGGCGGCGTTTTCAATGTCAGAGTGCTCCGCGGCCGCATCAGGGTCGCACTTGCGCCCCGGCGAGGGAAGGGCATACATCCACCCCATGTCCACCCTCGAAGGCCTGAGTTTCGCCCAGATCGCCGGCCCCGTGCCCGAACGTCGGGTGCTCGCCAACGGACTCGAGGTCATCTACTCCCACCGCCCGGGCATCGGCCTCTGCACCGTCCAGGCCTGGGTGCGCACGGGCAGCATCCACGAGGGCCGCTGGGAAGGCTCGGGGATCTCGCACTACCTTGAGCACATGGTGTTCAAGGGCACCGGACGTTTCACGAACCGCGAGCTGACCGACGCCATCCACCGCAGCGGCGGTTCTTCCAACGCCTACACGACCTTCGACCGGACGGTGTATTACGTCGACGCCCCGCAGGAAGGTTTCGAGACCGCGATGGAAGCCATCGCCGACATGGTCTTCGATCCGCTGATCACCGACGCCGACGCGCGGATGGAGCGCGAAGTCATCCTGCGGGAGATCGCCATGTGCGACGACGAGCACGACCAGATGCTCGCGAAGTCGGTGCTCGAGGAAGCCGTCCGCGCGCATGCCCTCCGCCAGCCCGTCATCGGCCACCGCGAGCTCTTCATCCGCATCACCCCCGACGACCTCCGCGCCTACCATGCCGGACGTTACGTGCCTGCCAACGTCGTGCTCGCGCTCGGCGGCAGCATGCCGCCCGAAGAAGCCTTCGCCTCCGCCGAACGCTGGTTCGGTCGCTTCGCCCGCCGCCCGCTCGTCGAAGCCCCGGACCAGTTCGAGCCCCCGCAGGGCGGCGTCCGCCGGGCCGACCTCGTGCGCGATGTCAGCACCGTGAAGGGCGTCTCCAGCTGGCGCATCCCGGGTTATTTCGACGAAGGCCGTCTCGCGACGGACCTCTTCCTCGGCGTGCTCGGCGCCGGTAACAGCTCCTTGCTGTGGAGCGAACTCCGCGAGAAACGTAAGCTCGTGCACGCCATCGACGCCTCCGGTTTCGGTATCCGCGACCTAGGCCTGGCCTGGTGCAGCTGGAGCGGGGAAGCCGGGTCGGATGCGGGTGTCGTGGAGCGCGCCATCGCCGAGGTCGTCGACGGCCTGCTGCAGCGCGGCGTCACGGCCGAGGAGTTCGCCAAGGTGCGCCGTCAGTCCGTGGTGGGGATGGTCAACGGCCAGAAGAACATCCATGGCCTGACCAGCCGGGTCGCCCATGCGGCGACGATCGGATATGACATCGCCTGGCCCCAGCGCGGAGTCGAACACCTGGCCCGCCTCGGCGCCGAAGACCTCACCCGGGAGGCTCGCAAATGGCTTCGCGCGGAGAACGTGACCCTCGGCACCATGCGCTCGGCGAAGGTCCAGGCCGTCGCCGCGACTGCTTCCGTCGTGGCCACGCCTGATCGGTTCGAGACTTTGACGCTGGATAACGGCGTCCGGGTGGTGCTGCAGCAGGACGATACCATCCCCAAGGCGGGACTCGGCGTCTTCCTGGCGGCCGGCGTCGCTTACGAGGACGAAGCCAAGCGCGGCACGACCGGGTTGCTCGGCACGCTGTTCGCCCGGGATACCGCCCGTCGCTCCAAGGAGGACGTCGCTCAGTTGGTCGACGGACTCGGCGCCACTTTTGCGGACCACGGTTCGCAGGTCTCCTGCGGGCTCTGGGGCGAGGCCTTGAGTTCCGACTTCGATCAGCTCGCCGAACTGGTGACGGATGGCGTCCTGACGCCTCAGTTCCTCCCGGAGACTTTCGCCACCGAACGCGCCGCCCTGATCAGCGCCTGCCGCGAAGCCGAGGACGATATCGTCGAGAAGGCGCGCCTGCGTCTCCAGCGCCAGTATTTCGGCACCCATCCTTTGGCGGTCGACGCGTGCGGCACGCCGGAGACCTTGGCACGGATCGAGCCGACGGACCTTGCGGAACTCCATCGTAAGCTCGTCGTGGCGGACAACGTCGTCGTCGGCGTGAGCGGCGCCTTCGACCGTAAGTCGGTCATGGACTTCATCCGCCGTCGTTTCGGGGCTTTGCCGAAGGCCGCGTTGACCCGTCGGACCTTGCCGCTGCACGTACCGGCGGCCGCCTCCCGCCTGCAGGAGCATGCCACCGGTGAGCAGGCCGTCGTGGCTTTGGCTTTCCCGCATTGCGGCTTCGCGCCCGATGAAGTCGTCGCGGCTAACGTCACCGAAGAACTCCTCAGCGGCATGGCCAGCGGCCTTTTCCGGCGCGTGCGCGAAGAGAAGGGCATGGCCTATTTCGTCGGCGCCACGCGCGTCGAGGTCGTCGACCAGGGTATGTTCTATCTTTACGCCGGCACCGCGCCGGCCTCCGCGGCGGCCGTCGTCGCCGAGATGCGCCTCGAACTGGAGCGTCTCCGCGCGGGCAAGTTCGGCGCGGACGAGATCGCGGATGCCAAGCGGCGGATGCGGGTCTCCCGCCGTCAGGGCCGTCAGTCCGCCGGCGCCCGCATGCAGGGCGCGCTCGTCCGCGAAGTCGCCGGACTCGGGGCCAACTTCGATGCCGAGTGGGATCGCCGTATGGCGCTCACCGACGAAGCCGCCGTGCAGGCCTTCGCCCGGCGATTCCTCGACGTCAAGTTCGAGCAGGAGCTCGTCGTCCTCCCGAAGGCCTGATCAGGCTTCCGTGAAGTGGCGTTTCGCCACCACGGCCGAGATGATGCCCGGGATGGCGAGGCTCAGCGCGAACAGGAAGTAATGCGCATAGCCAAGACGTTCGGCCAGCGCGCCGGCCCATAGTCCCGGCAGGTAGTTGGCGAGCAGGGCGAAGGTCGAGAGCGCGGCGTAGCGGACCGCGGCGCCGGGACCTGCGGCCAGCTTCATCATCGCGAGGATCAGGGCGCAGAGGCCGGCGCCATAGGCCACGTATTCGACGATGAAGACGGCCCCGATGACGCGGAGGTCGTGCGTGCCGTCATAGGCCAGCCAGGCGAAAGCCGCCAGCGGCAGGTGCATCATCACGCCGAGCGGCAGGAGCGAGCGGGCGAGTCCCAGGCGGGCGACGACGAGCGAGCCGATGACGCCGCCGAGCGCCAAGCCGCCGACCGCGGAAAGCATGCGCAGGAAGGCGTAGGTTTCGTTGTCCAGGCCGAGCCCGCCGTGCTCGGCGGATTTGGAGAAGAGCGGGATGATGCGGGCCATGTGCACTTCACTGGCGCGGTAGAACAGGATCAGGCCGAGCACGGCGTAAAGCCGCGGGTCGCTTCCGAGCGAGCGGAGGCCGGCCAGCATGACGGCGAAGCGCTCCTTCACGGTACTCTGGTCCGAAGCGGTGCGGGGTTCGGCCGCCAGTCCCCAGGCGTTGGCGCCGAGGGTGAGCAGGGCGAGCAGGGCCGCCGCGACCATCGCCCAGGACCAAGCATCCACCGTCTGGGGGCCTTCGTCCATGATGCGCCCGACGAGCCAGATGAGCCCCGGGCCGGCGAGCACGGCCCCGACCTTCGTGGCGACGTTCAATACGCCGGCATGCGTGGCGCGGCTCCGGTCGTCGAGCGCGGCGACGAAATAACCGTCGAGCGCGAAATCATGCGCGGCGGCGAGCAGCGACAACATGATGAGGCATCCAATGATGCCGCTCATCGAGGCCTCACCGGCGCCGAGGAACATGGCCAGCAGGCCGAACACGGCGGCGATGCCGAGTTGCGACGCGAGGATGAAGCGGCGCGGGTCGAAGCCCGCGACCAGCGGGGACAGGAGGATCTTGAAGCCTACGATCAGTCCGAAGATCGCGACGGCCTGGGTGTTCCGGGCGTCGGGATACCCTAGGTCCTTGAGCGCGACCGGGAGGGCTTCGTCGCGGACCGCGGCGGGGATGGCCTGGAACAGGTAGGCGGCGAAGACCCAGAGCCAGGCGCGGCGGGGAATCGTCGCGGGCTCTTTCATCGCTTAGGCGCCTTCGCCGAGCTGGGCGCGACCGAAGTGGTCGACCGAGCGCAGGAGGCCGTCGACGAACTTGGTGACGGTGATGTTGAGGCCGAGGAGCTCGGTGTCGGTCAGGTCGAGCATTTCGCCGGGCTTGAAGGTGCGGGTCGTGTCGCTCAGGCGGGCGATCGTCTTCGGCTTACCCGCTTCGCCGGCGCCATGGACCGTGACGCCGGGAGGCGGGGTCGGCGCGACAGCTTCGGCCGCGGGTTCGGGGAGGGCTTCGACGTCCTTCATCGCCTTGAATTCGAGGGTCAGCGAGCCGTCCGGCGTGATGTCGTCGTTGGTGACGAGGCCGCCGCGGGCGAGCACGCGCAGGGCGGCCGCGAGGCTGAAGATCCCGTCCTCAAGTTCGCAGACGATGCCGAAATCTTCTTCCAGCGCCGTGAAGCGCGACTGGAGGTTCATCTTGAGGAAGGCTTGGTGCTTCTCGCCGATGATCTTCTCGATGAGCGGGTCGCGGCGGGGGTTCTTGCCTTGTTCGCGGATGAAGAGGCAGAGCAGGTAGCACTGCGCCATGGATTCCGAGGAGAGCGTCAGCAGGTCGTTGATCGTCGTGCGGAGCATCAGTCCGCGGGCATAGGCGAGCATCTGTTCCGGCGGCAGGTGCGCCTGCGGGACCGGCATCACGCGCGAGACGGACGAGAAGTGCTCATAGACCTTCGGGTCCGCCGTATGCAGGCCGGCGATGCTGAAGGCGAGCATGTCATGCTGGCGCTGCAGGGCCGTGAAGAAGGTGCGGCTGATGTTCTGGAGCGAGAGGACGCTCTCGCCTTTGCCGGGAGGAGGTTGGGACATGGGGGTCAGCTAGCGGGATTGGAACCCTTGTCCTTGGCGTGGCGAGCCCTTTTGCGGGAGAGGAAGCCGTCGGCACGGGGTTGGGGCGTGGAGGCGAACCAGGCGAGCGCCAGGGGGGCGATTTCCGCGAGGCTGAGGGGCGGCTGGCCGACCAGGCCGGGGAAACGGTAGCAGTGTTCGACCCGCGGCTGGATTTCCGGGTCGAGGCGGCCGCCCGGGATGAGCAGGGCGAGGTGACGAGCGGGTACGCGGACGGGGACGGCGAGGTCGATCTTACGACCCATGTCTGGTGAGAGGGCCACCACGCAGCAACGGTCCTCGACGAGTTTGAGCAGGCCGCCAAGGGCGGCGGCGCGCATGAGGCGGAGCTGTTCCATCGCGCCGCGCGCGAGGTGCCAGGCTTCCGGATGGTGGGCGAGCTTCTCGGTGCCGCCCGAAAGCAGCAGGCGCTTGAGGCCGAAGGCGGCCATGCCGCGGGCGATGGCCGCGAGGTCCGCGGGATCGGTGACGCCGTCCGCGATGACGATGCTCTCGCGGCTTTCGCGCCATTCGGCGAAATCGGAGATGCGCGCCAGACCCGGTTCGGGGCGCATCGTCAGGGCGCACACGTCGGAGCACGGACCTTCGGCCGTCTGGGCGAGTTCCATCGCGCCGACGATGCGCGTCTTGACGCCGAGTTCGGCGAAGGTCGCGTCGTGTTCGGCGAGGTTCGGGGCGAAGGCGGCCGTCGCGATGACTTCCCGCAGCGCCTTCGGGTGATGCTTGAGGCAGGCGAGCAGCGGAGCGATGCCTCGGAGGATCAGGCGGTGAGGGTGGGGGTCTTGGGTGTTCACAGAATGCGGCCCTCGTCGAAGTCGATCATGTCGGCGAACGAGATGACGTCCGTGCGGTGCTCGGAGTTCATCTTACGCTTGGCGTCGAGGAGAGCCTCGCGGCCCATCTCGCTCATGCCTTTCTGGACCAGTTCGCGGTTCCAGACGTGGACGCGGAGATCGGCGGGGAAAAGGGCTTTCAGGCGGGCGTCGAGGTCGGCCTCGTCGCGGGCTTCGCGGACGCAGGTGATGACCTGTTCGGGATCCACGCCGAGGTGGAGGCAGAGGAAACGGTCGAAGCCTTTGCAGAAATTGCGCTGGTAGGATTTCGGCAGTTCACCCTTCAGGTGCTTGCGGGCCTTGGCCAGGAAGCGCGGCAGGTGCAGCAGGCCGGTACCGGCATGCGGGATGTAGGACGAAGGCAGGTCGTAGCAGATCTCGCCGGTGGCTTCGGAAAAGCCGTTGGGGCGAGGTGAGGAAGGCGTGGTCATTTCGAAGGAGAAGCGGCCGAAGCCTGCAGCCAGGGGGCGAGCTCGGCGGAAAGCGCCGCCAGGTTGGCGGACTGAGCCTGGACGAAGGCGGCGGCGGTGCGTTCCTTGAGTGGGCTGGCGTGGGTAAGGGTCTTGACGGCGACGAGCGTACCGTCGGCTTTCTCGAGGCGGCAGGACAGCTGGAGCGTGGCGGTGTCGGCCTTGTCCGTGCGGCCGGGCAGGGAGAAGATGGAGCGTTCGGGGCCGGCCGGGGCGAAGATCTCCATCTTGTCGACGGTCAGTAACAGCACCAGATGATCTTCGGAAGGTGTCTGCGTGGCTGTGACGACGCCGCTGAGGGCGCCGAGGTGACGTCCTGCCGCCTCCGGGATGGCGCGGTCGAGCGGGGCGAGCCAGCGGTGTGCGTCCTCGATCTGGACCCAGCCATTGTCGTCGAGGAGCACGACGTTGGGACGGCGGAGGGCGGAAGGAATGACGGCCCGCGGGATGAAGACCTGCGGTCCGGCGGAAACAGTCCGGTTGGGTTGGGCGCCCGGCGAAGCGAACTGATGGAAGACGACGGCCTCGCTCTTCTGGTCGAAGATGATGCAGCCGCTGAGGAGCGCGGACAGGCCGAGGATGGCGGCGCGCAGGATCATTTGGCAGGCGGCGTCTCCTTGGTTTCGGCGGCCGGCGTGGGGGACTTGCTACGACCTTGGATGATCGTCTCCGGGTTACGTTCGAGGAAGTCGGCCAGCGAACGGATGGCCTGCGCGGCTTCCGAGACGTCGGCGAGCGCCTGATCCAGGTCGCGACGCGCGGGCGAGCCCGGCTTGGTCAGCGTGCGGAGGTGTTCCGAGGTCTCGTTGAGGCGTTCGAGGGCCTTCCGGCCGGCGACCGCCATGCCCTTGATGTCGTCGGCGACCGGATCGATCTTGGAGGAGAGACGCTTCACCAGGGCGTCGACGCCCTGCATCGCGGCGGAGAAGTCGGCCACCGCGCGGGGGATGGTCGGGTCGCCCGTGATCTTGACGATGTTGGCCGACGCCGCGACGAGGTTGCCGTTGATCTTCTCGAAGTCGATCTGCGCGGCGCCTTGGTCGATGCGGCCGAGGATCGAATCGACCTTCTTCGTGATGTTGACGAAATCGATGCGGCTGAGCTGGTCGAGCGTCTGGGAGATGGCTTTCGTCAGGGCGCCGAGGTTTGAAGGCTGGGTCGGGATCTCCGGGAGCGGTCCGTCCTTGGCATGGAGCTTGAACGTCGAGTCGGGGAAGTAATCCAGCTCGACGTAAAGCACGCCCGTGACCACCGACTGCTGCTGCAGCTTGGCGCGCAGGCCCTTGCTGATCGAGACGCCGAGGCCTTCTTTCTGCAGGAGGGCTTGGTCGAGTCCGCGGCGCGTCAGCAGGTCAGGCGAGAACTCCATCACGACCGGCACCGAGTAGTCGGCGGCGGACTGGCCCGAAGTGTGGAGCAGGACCTGGCTGACCTTGCCGATCGTCACCCCGCGGAATTTGACCGGAGCGCCGATATCGAGTCCGCTCACCGAATCGTCGAAGTAGGCGATCGCTTCCGGCTTGGCGCCGGTGAAGGAACCCGCCCCGAGGAGGACGACGGCGGCGATGATGAGCAGGATCCCGCCGGCCACGAAGGCCCCGATCAGTGTCATGTTGGCGGAACGGCGCATGGTCAGTCGATACGTGCTTGGGTGAAGAAGGCGTGCACCTTCGGGTGTTGGCCAGCCTGAAGGAAGCTTTTCGGCGGGCCGTATGCGCCCATGGTGCCCGTCTCCGGGTCGAGGTAAATGCAGAAGTCCGCCGTCCGGAGGATGCTCGGGATCTCGTGGCTCACCAGGACGACCGTGGTGCCGAAGGCTTCGCGGAGGCGGAGGATGAGTTCGTCCAGTCGTCCGGAGCTCATCGGGTCGAGGCCGGCGCTGGGCTCGTCGAGGAAGATGACCCGGGGGTCGAGCGCCATCGCCCGGGCGATGCCGGCGCGCTTGGCCATGCCGCCGCTGATCTCGGAAGGCAGCTTGTCCATGGCGTCGGCCAGGCCGACCAAGGCCAGTTTGTATTCGGCGAGCTGGCGCATCTCCTTGGCCGGGCAGCGCAAGAATTCGCGCATGGGCATCTCGATGTTCTCGCGCAGGGTCAGCGAGGAGAACAAGGCCGCGCCTTGGAACAGGAAGCCGCTGCGGCGCAGGATGTCCTGTCGGGCGGATTCGTCCGCCGTGGCGAGATCGACGCCCATCAGGCGGGCGCTGCCGCCGAGCGGGGCGTCCAGTCCGCCGAGGGCGCGCATGAGCGTGCTCTTGCCGCAACCGCTGGGCCCGACGATGGCGAGGATCTTGCCGGCGGGCAGGGCGAAGGACAGCCGGTCCATGATGACCTTGCGGCCATGGCCGATGGCGAGGTCCGCGCAGCTGACGATGTCCGTCGGGTCGATCACAGGTTGAAGAGGTTGAAGATGACGGCGAAAATCGCGTCGGAGACGACGATCAGCGTGATGCCGAGCACGGCGGCCGAAGTCGCGGCCTCGCCGACCCCGAGGGCGGAGCGTTTCGCGACGGAGCCTCGGTAGCAGCCGGCCCAGGCGGCGATGAAGCCGAAGGCGATGGATTTGATGAAGCCGACCAGGAAGCTCTTGAACGAGATGGCCCGGATCGCCTGCGTGAGGTATTGCTCGACGCTCAGGTCGCCCGCGCAGGCGACGATCATGCCGCCGAACACGCCGACGAAGGTGGCGAAGACCGCGAGCAGCGGGACCATCAGCGTCACCGCGAGGATGCGCGGGAGCGCGAGGTACTCGACGGGTTGGATGCCGAGCGCGCGCAGGGCGTCGGTCTCCTGGCTGACGTTCATGCTGCCGAGCTGGGAGGCGAAGGCGGTCGAGGTGCGTCCGCAGGCGATGACGCCCGTCATCAGGGCGCCCATCTCGCGGGTCATGGCGAGGGAGACGAGGTTCGCGACGTAGACGGTCGCGCCGACCTGACGGAGCTGGATGAGGCCGACGTAGGCCATGATGAGGCCGGTCAGGAAGCCGAGCAGGGCGACGATCGGCAGGGCGTCGACGCCCGCGGTCTGCAGCTGCAGCGTGAAGTCGCCCCAGTTGACCTTGGCCCGGCCGATGAGCATGCGGGCGAAGCCGAGGGAGGTGTGCCCGATATGCTCGAAGGCCCGGGCCCAGGAAGAGCCGCTTTCGACGCCCCACGTGCCGAACTGCTCCAGCAGGCCCAGTTTCTCGTCCCCCGTCTCCTGGAAGGCGGCTTTCTCGGCCATGCGGACCAAGGACTGGAGGCGGGCCGGGAGGGCGGTCAGGTCGAACTCGCGGATGTTCTTGCCGTGCGCATGCAGCCAGGCGGGCAGGGAGGAGTCGAAGTCACCGAGGTCCTCGGCCACGACCCGGACGCGGTCACCGCGCACGACGACGGACGGGAGAGGGTCGTCGAGGTTCCAGCAGCCGCCGACCGTCACCACGGCGAGGCCGTCGGCGCGGACTTCCGTCCGGGCAAAAGGCGAGCCTGAGGGCGGTTGGGACATCCTGATGGTCAAATACTTGGGCAGCCTTGGCTTCACAAGTCAGAAAGGCGTTGTCCCTGCCTGCGGACGTCGCTTTGCTGTCGTTTCGTCGATGTCCTTCGCCCGTCCATTCGCCCTCCTTTGCCTCACCGGCCTCGCTTCGGCCGCCGAGTCCGCTGACACGCCTTGGGTGGTGGCCGTCACGGAGGAGAACGACAAGTTCACGCCCACGAATAAGGATCGATATTACACCCAAGGATTGAAGGTTTCGGTGAACCGCGGCGATGGCGTCTTCTTCTCGATGACGCAGGAGATCAATACGCCGGCCGATACGCTGAACCCCCCTTCGGTGTCTCCCCCTTACACGGATCTGCCTTATTCCGGCGCGCTCTATTTCGGTTACGGTTACGGCCGTGTCCTGGAGCGAAGCGGCCGGCGCGACAGCATGTTCTCCGTCGAGGCGAAGTTCGGAGTGATCGGTCCCGCGGCCGGCGGCGAGACGGTCCAGAACAAGTTCCACGACCTCATCAACACGCCTCAGGCGGTCGGTTGGGGCACGCAGCTGCCCAATGAGCTGCTCTTCAATCTCGACGGCGAATTTCGCCATCGCTTCGACCTTGATGGTCCGGACAAGGATACCCGCGATCTCATCGCGCGGGCGGTGCTGCAACTTGGCACCATGCGGACCGAGGCCATCTTCGGCGCTCAATTCCGCTGGGGTTCGGATCTGGGACGTTCCTGGGGGCACAGCTATATCCGCCATTCGAACGGTTACGACCCGTCCTCGGACCTGCGTGGCCCGGGCAAGGATGGCTTCGCCTTCTGGGGTTTCGCCGACACGCAGGTCGAGGTCGTCGTCCGGAATTACGCCACCGACGGCACTAACTTCCGCGACTCACGCGGAGTGGAACGCTCGCCGATCGTCCTGCAGGCCGCCCTCGGTTTCACCGCGCAGGTCTCGTCCTGTTCGCTGACCTATTTCTGTGCCGCCCGCACCAAAGAGTTCGAAACGCAGGATGGCTTCCATCTGATCGGCGGACTCAAGGGCCAATTCCTCTTCTGAACATGTCCGTCATCGCCGTCGTCGACGTAGGCTCCAATTCCATCAAGGTCGCGGTCGTCGCCGCGGCCGACCGCCGTGAACTCGGCCGCAGATCCGAACCCGTCCGGCTCCAGCCGGAGGGCGGACCCACCGAACCTTTCTCGCCGGAAGCGCGCGCCGAAGCCGTCGCGGCCATCGGTCGCCTGCTGGCCTTCGCGCGTTCGCTCGGGGCGACCCGTTGCTGCGTGCTCGCCACCAGCGCCGTCCGCGAATCCGTCAGCCGACAGGAGTTCGCCCGCCAGGTCGAAGCGGCGACCGGCGTGCCGCTGACCATCGTCTCCGGCGAAGTGGAGGCCCGCCTCGCCGCGGCCGGCGTCCGCTCCGATCCGGCTTACCAGGCCTACGCCGACATCCTTTCCTTCGACCTCGGCGGCGGCAGCCTCGAGGTTTCCGTCCTGCGCGGCCAGCGTTGCGTGCTCGCGCGCAGCTTCCCCTTGGGGTCGGTCCGTCTGACCCATGGTTTCCTGCGTGGTGGCAACGGTCCGGTCGACGAACTTGACCAGCTTTCCATCCGGACCCATCTCCTTGCTTCCCTCCAGACGGTCGTCCCGGCGGGCGCGGCGGAGAAGTTCCTGGTCGTCGGCGCCGGCGGCGTCTTCGCCGCGGTGGCCCTGCACCTTGAAGCCTTGGGCGAAGCTCCGGTCGGCGGACGACTGCCCTTGCTACGTATCCGTGAGCTGCGTGACCGCATGTGCGCGACCGACCTGGCCGGGCGACGGGCGATTCCCGGCATCCCGGCGGACCGGGCCGACATCATGCCCGCGGCTTTGATCACCCTTTGCGTGCTGGCTGACCTGACGGGGGCGGAAGCCTTCCATCTTTCGCACTACGGCGTTCGACATGGCATGATTGAGCTGCTCCTTGGTCCTTCCGGAGAACATCTCTGAACATGAACCACATCTGCTTCCTTTTCCTGGCCGTGGTCGGACTTTCCGCCGCCACCGAGACCGGGAAGGTCGTCTCCGTCGCCGCGGACGGATGGGCGAAGATCGTGCATGCGGATGGTTCGACTAACTTCCTTCGTCGCTTCTCCGAGGGCGACCGCAAGGTAGGCTGGACGGGTCGCTTGGTCCGCTATGACGCCGTGACGGAAGGCGGCGAGACCGTGGCCCGCGGCATCGTCTCAGCCGACCCCGAGGAACTCCGTCGGGTCGCCGAAGTCACCGACGTGCTGCGCCGTGAGACCGTCGACAAAGGCCGCTTGGTCACGCGGATGCCCAACGAGCTGATGCCGAACATGGCGCTCTGGGATCAGGACGGCCGCTTGGTGATGAAGAAGGATCTCCTCGGTCATGCCGTCGCGCTGAATTTCATCTTCACCAGCTGCCGGGTCGCCCGCATGTGCCCGGCCTCGACGGCCTGCATGAAGTCTCTGGGCGATCAGCTCGCCAAGGATCCCGCCGCCGCCGGCATCCGGCTGGTCACGATCACCTTCGATCCGGAAACCGACACCCCCGGCCAGCTTCGTGCCTACGCCGACGGCTATGGCATCGACCATGCCCGGCATCGGTTCCTCACCGGCGACGCCGGTCAGATCAAGGACCTCATGCGCCACTACGGCATCCAGACCCTGCGGGATGACGGCACGATCGTCCACAACGCCGCCCTTATCGTCATCACCCCCGAAGGTCGCATCGCCTACCGGAACGAAGGCGCATCGTTCGACGCCGAAGAAGTCGCCCGCCGATTGCTCGCCCTCGAAGGAGGCGCCGGCGCCCGCCGCTGATGTCGCCCCTCCGCCAGGTCGGGATCATCACGCTCGTCGCCGTCGTAGGTTTCTTCGGCCTGCGGGCCTTGCCCGATACCCAGTGCACGTTCCTGCACGCCGATCATCAGCCGGTCGTCGTCGACGGACTGGAGTTCTGCGGTCTCAACGAAGAGGCCAATTTTTACTCGCCGAAGGCCCTCCGTTTCCCGGTCGAACTCAAGGTCACCCTGGACGCCGCCGGGACGGCCGGTGAGCTCCGTCTGCTGAAGGATGATGGCCATCCGTATTACGCCCACGAGGTGGCCGTCTCCCATACGCAGCGCGTCCATCTGCATCTCCGTCAGCGCGGCGGTGAAAGGGCTTATGCCCACGTGCATCCTCAGCCCGCCGCCGACGGCTCCTGGCGATTCGAGCTACCCGCTCATCTGAAGGGCGTGCCTCTCCGGGCTTACGTCGATTTCACGGATGTGCGCACGGCACGGACCATGCTCGCCGAAACCGACGTGACGTCGACGACGGCGGCTTCCGCTCAGGCTCTCGCGACCCGCAACCGGATCGTCGAGCTGACCGCTTCGACCACCCAGACCGGCTCCTCGGCGATGATCCGGCTTCAGCTGGCGGGCCCGTCTGGCAAGACCCTCCGCCTCAAGCCCATCATGGGTTCGCTGGGGCATGCGGTCGTCTTTTCGGTCGATCGCCCGGAGGCGGGCTATGCGCACATGCATCCGACCCTCGAGGGCGGCGAATACGCGGATAATCCGACGTTGGCTTTCCGCCTGCGCTTACCGCCGCCGGGTACCTACGATTTCTGGCTGAATCTCAACGACGGCCAGGATGAGCTCCTGCGCGCGACGTTGGTCGTCACGCCTTGAGCTGTCGGAAGTATTCCACCGTCTCGGCTAGGCCGGACTGGACCGAAGACTTGGGTTTCCACCCCGCGGAAAGCAGACGCTCCGTCGAAGCCAAAGAGTGTCGGACATCGCCGGCCCTGGGAGGCAGGTGTTCGATCGCCGACTTCGAGCCGGTGAGACGCAGGATCTCCTGCGCGAGTTCGAGGATGGATTGGCTGCGGCCGTAGCCGACGTTGTAGGTGCCGGCCATGT
>ENA-UPTJ01000611-UPTJ01000611.1-marine-metagenome-genome-assembly--contig:-NODE-611-length-22148-cov-6.146291_pt1 | contig 22148 bp, 17 predicted proteins | sample MGYA00238168_ERZ767080 | MGnify/ENA primary metagenome ERZ767080 (study PRJEB28935, sample SAMN06266237) | marine metagenome | isolation source: Columbia River Estuary | place: USA:Columbia River Estuary... | reverse complement strand
TCGATTTTTATGTCGATATCCAACCATCTCTCCAAGTTCCACCAGCATTTCATTGTAAATTTCACCATCGCGTTGGTCTTGGTATTTTTGGGCAGCACCGCCCATCCTTATTATGTCGGCGTGACAGAAGTAAGCATCGAAACGGCCAAAAAAGACATCCGAGTAAGCTGCAAGCTCAATATGAACGATGTCCAACTAAATCTTTCGCAAACCGCAGGCAAAGCGATTGATTTAAGTACTATTACCCCGGCAAATCAACTATCATTATCGGCTTTAATTCAATCGGGTCTAACTGTACAGGTGGGCAGCAAACGAATCAACCTCGCATTTTTGGGTTATTCTGTTGAAGACGATGCCATTTGGTGTTTCTTGGAGGCAAAAAACATCAAATACTTCCCCAGGGTTGCCGTTTGCAACAATTTGCTATACAATCAATTTGAGTCGCAGACGCACTTCATTCATTGCATCGTAAACGGCGGGAGGAAGAGCTCGAAGATCACAAACCCTGAAAAGTGCGCAACGTTTGTGTACTGAACTCAGTTTGAGCCTAATTCATTATTGGTTTTGTAAGTTAATCGGATACTCAAACACCGATGAATTATCGATTTCATGTCAGGAATGAAAAAAATCAACAAATCACAAACCATCGGACAACAAAACTTATACAAAGAAGGTCTAACTTCGTGTTAGAGAAACAACTCATGAAAAAAACGATACAATTTTTATGTTTGGCCCTAGTATTTCTAATAGGAAATACAGCCCAAGCCCAGTCCGCTCCTCGCATGAAAGTAGGTGTTACAAGCAACTGCTTAAATGCGGTTTTTGTTGCGGAAGGCTCATTGGTAGCGGATTCTTGCGCATATGTTAAATGGACAATTAACAATGGAACATCGGTGGTTGCGATGGGGAAAAAAGTTTATTACACTTTTTCAGCAGCTGGTACTTACACGGTTTGCGCCAAGTTGTATAACACTTGTAAAAAGTTCGACACCACTGTTTGCACTACTGTAACTGTGGTTGCGTGTGATTGCAAGTTGACCACAGAATTTTCTTTCAAAAACGATTGCAAGAAAGGATTCTTCGTCGCTTCATCAAATCAAAAAGGAGCAACATATACTTGGAATTTTGGGGACAAAACAGATGGCAAAGGAACCGACCCAACCCATACTTACATGTCTGAGGGTGTTTACAAAGTTTGTGTTACCGCTACATGGAAAGATTCTACTGGTAAAGTTTGCACTGCTACGTTCTGTAAAGAAGTAAAAATAAGTTGTGGAAAGCCATGCGATCTTAAAGGCGAATTCGGATTCACCAACACCGGTGGGAAGTTCCGTTTCAAAGCTAGCAGCAATAGTGGTTATAATTACGAGTGGAGCTTTGGTGATGGAAAGACTGGCAAAGGCATCGACCCTTATCATGAATACGCCAAAGCGGGAACCTACACCGTATGTGTAACGATAACAGATAAAACGGGTAAATGCAAAATCAAAATCTGCAAAACCGTTGTCGTTACTAGCCCATGTAATTTGATTGGCTCTTACAGTTGGAAAAAACTGAACGATAGTACTTATAAGTTCTATGCAACATCAAACGGAGGAACAGGAACTACGTACAATTGGTCATGGGGTGATGGAACATACTCAACTGGGGTCTACGGAACTCACGTTTACAAAAAATCTGGTGTTTATGAGGTTTGTTTGAAAATCTACAATTCAACCAAAAAATGCTACACTTACGTTTGTAAAAAAGTTGAAATCGTTGTACCCTCAACTACCAAAAATTGCAAATGGGACAAAGCCGCCATTAAAGTAGGATACGGCAACAAGTGCAATGTTTACACGTTTGAAATGACATTGTTAAATGATAGTTGTATCAAATACCAATTGAGCATTTACGATAAAAAAGCTGGCAAAACATATACTCTACCCGCTGGCCGCACCGGAACTTATACTTTCTCAGATACAGGCAAATTTGTAATTATTGCAAAATACTCTAACAAATGCACAGGTTGCGATACCCAAACCAATTCAACTTTTAACGTCACTTGCAAGCCAACGCCATGCGCTGCAAAAGCAAGCTTCACCGTTGATAGCGTTGCATCAAATGGGAAAATGTATGTTAAGAACACAAGTACTGGTGCCAAATCATATGTTTGGAACTTTGGCGACAGTACTTCGGCAAGCAAGGACAAAACACCGGTTCACCAGTTCTCTGCTTCTGGAGCGTATACCGTTTGCTTAACTGCTTACGATTCTACTGGCACTTGTTCTACCACTTATTGCTACACCGTGAAAGTTATTAAAACACGCTCTAATAAGTCGAACAGCGACGCAAGTATTGGTAACAGCTACCCCAACCCAGCCGACGCCGGCTTCTACGTCAACTTAGGAAGTGAAAAATCCAACTATGTTGTATATAACGGCACAGGTCAGATCATTGCACAAGGCGACAATTCAGGAATCACTTTTGTAGATTCTAAAAATTGGGCAAATGGGATTTATCAGATTTCTATCAAAAACGCGACTGGCAACAGGACTGAAAGCGTAATGATTGCGCATTAATCAATTAAATAAACATTACACAAACAAGGGCGGTGAAACTTTCACCGCCCTTAATTATGCCCACATACCATGAATAAAATCATTTCAATTTTCTTTCTCGTATTAGGATTTGCCCTCCGATTAAATGCCCAAGAAACCATCGTAAATGGCCGTTTGAACAATTGGGACCAAACCCAGTTTAAGGTACCTAATAAATGGATGGTGATTGGATCGGCGACTTTGGATTCCTCAAAGACCGTTGGCAATTCTCGTGGAATCAAACTTTCGAACAGTGTTTCCGACCGTACAATCAGCTACGCGTTGGAAGTGGGTGCGGCGTATCCCAACGTATTGAATGGCGGATACCCCATCAGTGGCACACCCACTAGCATCAAAATTAACTACAATAGCAGCGCGTTGGGCAACGACACAGCAGTGGTTATCGTGGGATTCACAAAGGGCGTGGATCCGATGCCAATGATTTTGCAGCAGTTCTATCTATTTGCGGATGCTTCAGGGTCTGGCGACAACTCAATTACTGTCCCATTGACATATTTCCATGTGATACCAGGTTTGGTGGCCGATTCCGCATTTATTTACATTGCGAGTAGCGCAGCAGCGGGAACTCCAAATTCATCGGGTAGCATTTCCGTTTATAACATTTCCTTCCCCGATGGCAAAACAGCTCCTACAGCAAACTTGGATTTTGAATCTTGGGGTGGATTAAGCGTATTGAAGCCATCGTCTTGGTATACTTCGCTGGATGCCTACGAGGAGAAAGTCGGAAAAATTGCCGGTATTCAAGAATTTGCTTTACAGTCATCACAAGCTCGTACTGGCTACGCAGTCATCCTCAAACAACGTCCAGTTGTAATGCAGACAGGTACTGAGATTTTGCCTGCTTGGATGATTACTCAAAACCCATCCTATTCCGTTGGTGCGATGGACTTACCCAGTTTTAATGTCGATAAGCGCTTTATGAGTTTACGCGGTTATTGGAAAGGCAGCTTATCAGCCGGCGATAGAGTTTCCGTAATGGTCAACTTTTTTGATGCCGACACTTTGGTAGGCTCGGCGATGTTCTCACAAAATAGCGCTTTGTCTGTCCCTGCCAATTACACACTGTTTTCCGAGAATATAATTTGGGTGCCCGGATACACATCAACGCCACAAAAAGCAACTGTTGGTGCATTTCTTACCGATTCTACGTTTCAATTTGCAAGTGCTGCATCCAGTTTGATTTACTTAGAGGATTTGAGTTTGGACATGAATTCAACCAAAATCAACCCGGTGCTGTCTAATATCGGCATTACGCTTTTCCCAAATCCTAGCAGCGGTGACTTTTCGATTCGTAGCACACAGCCAATCAAAAGAATTTCAATGATTAATACGGTTGGACAGGTTGTTTATCAAACCCAAGTCGACGGATTAAATGAAGTAAATTGTTCGATTCCAGCGGGTGAGAGCAAGTTACTTTGGGTGGTAATTGAAGGCGATGGCTTCTGCACCACAAAAGGCTTGTCGGTTCAATAATACTATTGCGCAGAGAGCTGCGTCAACGTTTCTCGCAAAGCCGCCAATCGCTTAGAGAAATATTCGATATCGGCTCTTTCCTGCTTGCTAAATTTGGGACTTTCCAAATCTTCTTTATAACAGCTCAGAAACAGAGAGGATTTCATCAGGTCTTCACCAGATACTTTGCCTTTTACCCAGAGCAATATCATCGACAAGTGAATTCCGCCAAAAATGCTTTGTAGGAGTTCAACAACATAGATTTGATATTGATTGAAGTCGGCCGTGAATTCCTTCCAAAACCCAAGAATATTATGAGGCACAAATTCTATATCTGCCTGTTGCATTTCTTCAACCGTAGACGAAGGATTGATGGGGAGCGACACGTAGTTGTCCTTTAGCCTTTTCGTGATCCCTGCGATGCTCTGATGTTGTAAATTAGCAATCTCATCATCGTCTGACAATCTGTAGGCGGCATCCCACTGCAAATCGGTATCTAAGTACAATTGGAAGTTGGGCGATTCTTCGATGCTAAACGTGCTCAACAAACAAAAAACCAGGCTTTCGGTGAGTTCTGCATTGATAGGAAGTTCATTAATATCTTCAACCAATTGATGAACCACTTTGGTGGGCATTGGGATGAAGGCTGTTTTAAGATGCGTTTTTAATGGATTGCCATTTAAATCAATTACGACTGAGTGGTCGCTTCGCAGCGAACTCACTTTCAATCCATAGGGTGCACCAATATTTCTCATGATAGACTCATGGCAATGATAAAGCAGAAAATTGCTAAATCAAACAACGAAATTAAGCGCCGATTTGCTTCAAGTAAAGCAAGTGGGATTGAATCGCACTCAGCATGGTAGGAAATTCAGTATACATCACATTAAACTCCGCGCAGGTCTCTCTCACAATTTTATTGATTTTTGGATAATGGATATGAGAAATTTTAGGGAACAAATGGTGTTCTACTTGAAAATTCAAACCACCCAATAACCAAGCCAACGACTTGCTCTTGGTACCAAAATTCGCAGTTGTTAGAATTTGATGCGTAGCCCAGTCTGACTCTACGTTTGTAACAGGCGGAGTCTTTCCAACAAATGTTAAATCCTCTACTACGTGAGCCAACTGAAATACTACCGCAATAGCAAAACCGGTTGTTAATGCCATGATAGAATATCCGATCAAGGTACTACCCAATCCAACGTAATACATTGGAAATCCGATGAAGATAGCAATATATCCCAATTTCGTTACCCAGAAAACAATATGATCTGTAACGGTCAAAGGCGTACTAATATCTCTATCCGCCACTTTTCCGGTGAAATACTTCACGAAATCTTGATAAAAGATCCACATGATATAAGATAGAGAATAGAGCAACAAACCATAGATATGTTGGAATTTATGAAACCAATATTTGGGTTGATATTCACTCACTCTCATGTAAGGACTCACATCAATATCCTCATCAGCGCCCTCAATATTGGTAAATGAGTGGTGAGATACGTTGTGTTTTTGGTTCCAAAAAAAAGAATTCCCACCCAACATATTTAAACTCAAAGCCATCACTTTATTTACCCATGGCTTGCGAGAATAACTACCGTGAGAACCATCATGCATAACATTGAATCCTATAGCAGCAAAGTTCACACCCAAGAACATACAAAGCAATACTGAAATCAACGCCGATGGCGTAAAAAATACTAGTAGAATATACGAAGCAACCAATGTCGACATTAAAATCAACGTCTTGCTATACAATTTCCAATTGCCAGATTGCTTGATATTATTTTCTGTGAAATATCCGTCAATCCTACTGCGCAAAGTCGAAAAAAACTGTGCATTTCTGCCTTCAAATCTGATTTGATTCATAGTTCTACAAAGATAGTCACGCAATCCAAAGGGCAAAGAAAAAAAAGTTCGACAAACCCCCGATTGTAAATCCATGGTATTTCCGTACTAATTATCTGTTGCCACCTGAATCTGAATCGTTTTTAGGCAATTCCCAGCCTCAATTCTAATGTAATAAACGCCCGTTTTGAGTTGCGATACATCCAAATCCCATTGCTTTTCATTCAATGTATGGGAATTTGAACTACCGATGGTCAGCTCTTTTAATGGAACATTTACCTTTCTCCCCAGAACATCGAGCACCAACATTTCTATATTCTGCGCGGGTGATTTCATTTTCAATTGTATAGTAATATTGTTAGAACTCGGATTTGGAAACGCCTTCACCCCTATCGTTTGGTTCTTCTCTAAATAATCAGCCCCAAGGATATCGCCTTTTTTGACAATTTTGGCCGAGAAAATACCATTGCCATGCGTTGCCAAGCCGATAGTTCCGTCGCTCACTCTAACATCAAACATATCACAGACCATATTCCCAATTTCACCACTGGCTTGTTGCACCCATTTGGTATTCAAACCCATCAACGTATCGCTTGCGAAAAACCCTGCACTTGTTGCGGCCAAATAAACCGTTCCATCGCTCACCGGCAAAATGGAAAGCCAACGCACCGAAGGACCATCGCCCAACCCTGTTGCAAATTGCTCTAAATTCCCGGCCGCCTTATTGAATGTCTTGCCCCCGTCCACAGAATTAAAAATGCTGTACACATTGTAATTGCTAAAGGAGACCATCAAACGATCTGCATTTCTAGGATCCACAGCAACACAGCTCACATAAGCCGAAGGAAACGCCAACGCCGTAATATCTTTGGGCTTCAAGGTGGTGCTCAAATCGGCACTATCTACGCGATACAATTTTTTCATTGTCGACCCATAATAAACACGGTGAGCGGGATTCGAACTAATCCCAATGGCCGAAATAAACTCATTTCTTAAGGGAATTGAATCTGTGCCTTTTGTCCATCCAAAGGTGATACTGTCGTTATTGCCAGCCAAAGGAATTGTTCTCAATTTGTTATTGCGCCACAAATACTTGCCACCCGCCAAATACATCGTATTGTTATCGGTTGGATCGAGTAAGTAAGGATTGATAAACAAGTATTTCGCACCCCCTACTGGGTCAATTCTGGCATAGGATGTACGATTTCCGCCGGCGTCTACCGTTGCTTTAATCATCTTACCTAGCTGCTTAGAAAAGTAATGGAGTTTTGCGCCATCTTCCATCGCACAATAAGAACCGTCGCCAAAATACACCGTAGTCCATGGGGCTTTTGAATCCATAGAAACCGTCATCAACTGATTGTTATCCTGCGCTCCTGCCACCAAAAGCGGACTCTCGGGCGTACCGTGATCCAAGGCAACCGTATAAAACTGCGTCGTTAAGTATCCATTATTCAACGATTCCCACTCAAATGGAGCTACGGCCAAATTCACCGACCTAAAAACGCCCCCATCATTGGCACTGAGCAACTTACTACCATCGTTTGGATAGAACAATAAATTGTGCTGATCTGGGTGATGGTTGGGCCAAACACCAACATCAGGGAACTTTGCATTCATTTTATAGCCACCAATTTTCTCGACGTGCGTGGAGTCTGAGAACCCTGTAAATGAGCGATATACATTTGTTCCGCCGATATAAACTTCATTGGAATTCCCTGGCCTCACGCATACCAACATATCATAGGAACCTTGCACATTCCAACGATCAAAAGCACTTCCACTAGGTAAATTCATCGATAAGTCTTCCCATTTGCCACTGTCGCCACTGCCATCACCCGCTATATAAGTATATCGATACAGACCATTCCACTCAATGTCCCCTCTATAGTTCGCACTTTTTCGTCCAAACCCATCGGTATTCAATAAAAAGTAAACTACATTTTCATTGTTCGGATCAATGCCAATCACAATTCGCTTGTAGGTTGTGCCCAAGAATGATGGATTGATATTCACGAGTTTTCCATCATTGTCCGCACGAAACATTCCCTTTTTCGCCCCATCAGAACTCGAAGTTGCATACACAACACCTTTACTGCTTACAGCCACATCGGTAAAATACCCGCCAGACAATTGACTAACCCATGTTTTACCCCCATTTGAACTACGCTGAATTTGATCATAAATGGCCGCATAAATCTCATTCGCCGTATCATGAGCCGATTGGTCTACCACCACATTCCAAACCAATTGCCAGCCCGTTGTAAACGTCAATGGATTCCCACCCGATGTAGATGCGATGGCCTGCCACGACTTGCCTGAATCATCGGAAGAAAACAAGCCATCGCCCAAATAATAGGCTCCTCTGGCACCGGCGCTCTGACCGTAAGCTTCCCCGGTTCCCATATACCATCTTTGCTGATGATTGGGTCGGATATCTTGAGCGATGCACGTTGCACTTCTAAACTCGTTTGTTGCTTGTGTCGGACGCCAAGTTTTCCCATCATCCGCACTCAACCACATTCCTCCAGAAACCGAACCGGCAAGAATTCTTTTGGTGTTGGCGATGTCTATTCCAAGAGCGCGAGTCCTACCCCCAATAAAATAGGGGCCTCGATGTATCCAACCGGTGCTTTGTCCCATTGCCAAGGGGTTGACATCGGTATTTTTTGGCAGTGTAGATACATACATGAGTTCTCTCTGACGCATATTCAAGGGGATATTGCCAGTTTCAGGATCCGCCAATCGCTTCAATTCCCATTGCCAACGAGCAGATGCTCCGTGTTCCATGGCTGATACCTGGCCGATGGCCGAACCACTCAACGACAGTAAACATCCAATTAAAGTTAATTTTACCAATTGCAAAAAGCGAGTCATAGTTTACAAATTTACTAGAGACGATGGGAATTGTTGTTACTTTGCCTACATGAATCACCGCGCAGTGATAGTTTTTTCGATTTTTACAATTTCAGTTTCGTATTTGATTGCGACCAAACTCCCAAAAGCGGGGTCTACGGACGTATCTCACTCATCTTCTCAAGTCAGCGTAACCGCCAAAGACACATCGATTACCGAGGCCTTTGTGATGGGGCGATTTCTTCCCCAAACGCATGTCCGATTTCAACTGGTCCCTGCGCATCTCTGCAGCAAGTCGATGTATCTTCAGAAAGAAGTCATTATCGCTTTTCAGCAACTGAAATTGGCCGCTGCTAGCGAGGGGGTATCGTTAAGAATCATCAGTGGAACACGAAATTTTTGGGAGCAAAAAGCCATTTGGGAACGAAAATGGAATGCCAATCTTCCACAATTTGGCGCTTCGGCAAACAATGCGCGGGAAATATTAAAATATAGCAGTATGCCGAGCAGCAGTAGACATCATTGGGGCACCGACATTGATATTAACAATTTGAGTCCTACGTATTTCACAACTGGCAAAGGACTGAAGGAAGTACTTTGGTTACGCAAGAATGCAAACAAATTTGGCTTCATCGAAGTGTACTCCCCACGCGCGAGTGGTCGACTCACTGGCTATGAACCCGAAGCCTGGCATTGGTCGTACAGCCCACTTTCATCCCAATATTTAGAATTCTACAATCAGAACATCCAATATGATGATATTAAAGGATTTACCGGCTGCGAATGGGCCAAGGAATTAAGAATTATTGAAGATTTTGTAAGCGGGGTTTCGAAAAAATAAATAAAAATACGAATTATCATTGAATTGCACTCAACGTTCAATCCAAACTGCGATTTTTCAAGTATTGAGTCGCTGCGAAATTAGCAACGAACAAACCCGAGACATCAGCGAAAAAGTCGCCCCATTCAGCACTTCTATAATTGGTTACATACAATTGTAATAATTCAATGCCACCACCAATCAATACTCCAATTATTAAAAACAAAGTCATCGAATTTCTAAAATTGGAATTCTCATAACTCCATGCAAAGCAAAGCATAAAATATAGTCCGAAATGCACCCATTTATCTATTCCCAACCACCCAAACAACTCTAATCCTGAAACATGGGGCATGGTGGTCAAACATAAATATAAAATCAGTACAAGCAACCCTAAAGTATACTTGTACTGAAAGATATATTTCATTAAATCAAATATTAAATTACCCAACCATCGCAACGTAATCGGCATGACTCATCAAACCATCTACTTCCGATGGGTTGCTCATTTTCACTTTCACCATCCAACCATCACCATAGGGATCGCTGTTTACTGACTCAGGTGATGCATCCATGTTGGCATTCACTTCAATGACTTCACCGCTTACGGGCATGTACAAATCGCTCACAGTTTTCACTGCTTCTACTGTACCAAAAACCTCATGCGCAGCAAGTGTATCGCCCTGAGAAGAAATGTCAACGAATACGATATCACCCAATTCACTTTGAGCGAAATCAGTTACGCCAATTGTGGCTACATCGCCATCAACCAAAACCCATTCATGGTCTTTGGTGTACTTCAAATTATCTGGAAAGTTCATAGTTAGTTATTTTATGCTGTTTTTTTGGTCCAAATCATGCGCAACAAATTCGAAACCTTTGATTTCAAATCGTTACGATCTACTATAAAATCTAAAAATCCGTGTTCAACCAAGAATTCAGAGCTCTGAAATCCTTTTGGCAAATCACGACCGATGGTTTCACGAATCACCCGAGGACCGGCAAAGCCAATCAATGCTTCGGGTTCCGCGATATTTACATCACCTAACATCGCAAAGGATGCGGTAACTCCACCCGTTGTTGGGTTTGTAAGCAATGAGATATAAGGGATACCTGCGCGATCGAGCAAAGCCAATTTAGCACTGGTTTTTGCCATTTGCATCAGCGAGAATGCCGCTTCCATCATACGAGCGCCACCCGATTTTGAAATCATCATAAATGGTGTGCGTGTTGCCAACGAGTAATCAATGGCGCGGGCAATTTTCTCACCCACAACACTACCCATAGAACCACCGATGAAGTTAAAATCCATACAAGCAATACAAAGGGGCTGACCGTCGATGTTACCGTGCGCTGTTCTTACCGCATCTTTCAATCCGGTTTTGCGTTGCGCAACAACAATACGATCGGTATAGGGTGCTGAATCAGTAAATTTCAGTGGGTCTCCGCTGCTCAAATCCGCGTTGATTTCAGTGAAATGATTTTCATCAAAAAGAATATCGAAATACTCCATTGAGCCAATGCGCTCATGATAGGAGCACGACGGGCAAACATAGTTCTTTAATATCCATTCTTTGGTAGGCGCCACCTCTTTACAGCGCTTACACTTTTCCCACAACCCATCGGGCGTAGGCTTTTTGTCCTTGGTTTTAGTTAAAATCCCATTCCAGGTTCGTTGGTACCATTTTGGTCCATCGCCTGCAAGGTCTTCGTCGTCTTCGAAATCAAGATTCATGACCGACAAATTACGCCAAATCGATGCTGCTATCCAAATAAACGCTTTGAACAGAGTTCAGCAACTCAACACCCTCATTCATAGGCTTTTGGAACGCTTTACGACCCAAAATCAAACCAGAACCACCGGCACGTTTGTTAACAACAGCTGTAAAAATCGCTTCTTCGATATCTCCTTGACCTTTAGATTCACCACCAGAGTTGATTAGACCGGCTCTTCCCATGTAGCAATTTGCCAATTGGTAGCGCGTTAAATCGATGGGGTGATCTGTAGATAATTCAGAATATACTTTTGGATGTGTTTTACCGTGTTTGGTAGCCAAGTAACCACCATTATTTACTGGCAATTTTTGTTTGATGATATCGGCTTGAATGGTTACTCCCAAGTGGTTTGCTTGACCTGTTAAATCCGCACTTGCGTGATAATCAACACCATCTGCCTTAAAGCCATTATTTCTAATGTAGCACCAAAGGATGGTAGCCATACCCAATTCGTGAGCGCGCTCAAAAGCTTTTGCCACTTCAACAATCTGACGTGCGCTTTCTGGGCTTCCGAAATAAATGGTAGCTCCTACTGCGGTAGCACCCAAGTTCCATGCAGCATCAACTGAACCAAACATGATTTGGTCAAACTTATTGGGGTACGACAAAAATTCGTTGTGGTTTAACTTAACGATAAATGGGATTTTGTGAGCGTATTTGCGAGCATGCATCGCCAAAACACCATAGGTTGAAGCAACGGCATTACAACCGCCTTCGATAGCCAACTTGATGATGTTTTCAGAATCAAAATAAATAGGATTTGGAGCAAAAGAAGCGCCTGCACTGTGCTCAATTCCTTGATCTACAGGAAGAATACTCAAATAACCAGTATTAGCCAAACGACCGTGACCGTACAATTGTTGCAAACTCTTCAATACTTGAGGGCTGCGGTTTGTTTGCGAAAAAATGCGGTCTACAAAATCAGGCCCTGGAGCGTGAATCATAGATTTATCGATGGTTTTACAGTTGTGATCCAACAAGAATTCTGCTTGTGAACCGAGCAAAGATTGAATTTGAGATTGAGCCATTGCGTTATAATTTGTATTAAGTTTGATGCAAATTTAACCATTTTTCTCATGATACATGTCAAACCGATCTCAAACCCCACCGATTTAGCCCAAGCTTTTGATATACGTCGTAGAGTTTTTGTAATTGAACAAGAATGTCCGCCCGATGAAGAGTACGATGAGTTTGAATCAACCAGTACGCACTACCTCGCTACATACAATGGACTTATCGTGGGTACATGTAGGTATCGCACAACGGACAAAGGCTATAAATTGGAGCGATTTGCGGTATTAAAGGAACACAGGACTGCGGGCATTGGCGCGGCATTGCTGAACAATTGTTTGGAAATTGTAACACCTTTGATTAGCCAAGAATTGCCCTTCATTTATCTACATGCCCAAGAACACGCCATGAAATTCTACGAGAAATACGGATTTGCGACTCAGGGAGAAAGATTCTACGAGGCGGGAATCCCCCATTTCAAGATGGTATTTGTCGCTTAACGCGGCTGTAAAAATGCAAGCAAATCCGCAGTATTTCGTTTGAGGTTATGGTTTTGTTCCACATAAACCCGCGCTTGTTGCGTCATTGCTTGAGAGGCTACCGGATTCAAAAGCAATTGAACAATTCCATTGGCAAAAACAGCGGGATCATCCGCAATTATCATCTGTGTACCTGATTCAACCGCAAGCCCCTGTGCACCGATTGAAGTAGACACCACGGGAACTCCCAACGCCATCGCTTCCAAGGATTTTATCCGAATCCCACTCCCCGCTTGGATTGGGACGATCATAATTCCATGACTCTGCATAAACACTTCCGCATCATCCACTTCACCGTGATTTACGATGCCCGTTTGAAAAAATCTAGGATCCGTCTTACTCAACCCCTTTCCGGCCAAATGGAATTTCACGTTTGGTTGGGCCGACAAAACCAGTGGCCATACTTTTTTCAAAAACCACATCACCCCCTGCTCGTTGGCCTGCCATTCCATGGATCCGATGTGAAAAATCGAGAGCGGACGATGCACGAAAGCAAACGGACTTTCTATTGCTATTCCGGGTTGATAGACATGAATTTGCGGTTGGTTCAAAACCGAATACCCACTATTCAGTTGATTGTTTTTCTGAATTTCAGAAACGGTAGCCTGGATAACGGTTGAATCTGTTTCTACGATGGGCACAATGGCATCCATCTGACACCAAGCATCGATTTCGTAACGCTTTAAACGTTTTGATTGTAGAGCGAAATACCATCGCTTCAGAGGCTGCTGCTCGGAAATCGCCAATCTTTCCCAAATCTGATATTCTAAATTATGGGATCGATACACCCATTTTATTGATTTCTTTTGGACCGATTCGTTGCTATTTTCGTGGATTTCGTTCGATCCCAATCCATCTGCTTTCACAGACAATTGCTTCATAACGCGCAATGCGATAGGCATCGAATACAAACCTTCAGCCATCACGCAGTCGTAATTGCTGGACTGAATCAAATCGTAAAGTTCAACGGCCGCATCTAAATTATCGTATCGCTCCATGTGATAACTACCGCCGAAGAGCAAATTCCATAGGGCCTTCAATGGCTTAATGCTGGCATCCAACGACACCAAATGTACCTTACAAAATCCAAAATACTTTTCGATAATTGCGTTTTCCGCAAAGTGTTTTTTTGTATTGAAACTAAAAAAATCGACCTCCGCGCCATTTTCCGCCAAAGACCGAAGCATACCATACGTGGCAATGGCTCCCCCATCATGCAGCGGCCAGGGCACTCGATTTCCTAACACTAATATTTTCATACGCCGGTATCGTCCGTTTTGGATTCAGTTACTGCCGAAGTTTCAACTTTTGTTTCTGATGACTCAACCGATTCGCCCTTGGGCTCTTCAATTGTGGACGTCGACTTTCTACGCTTCAGTTTCTGCCACATCGAAACGAACCAATTTTTTAGCGGATTTGTACCCTGAAAACTCTTGTCGATGCTGGCGCGATAGGTAATAACCACCCCAATAGGCAAAAGCAACATCGAGCTCATCCAACTACCAACCCAAACGGGGACAATTCCTTCTTTGCCCATTTTCTCTCCCGTAAGATTCACCGCATAAAACAACACAAAAAGGACCACCGAAATCACCAATGGCATTCCGATTCCGCCTTTTCTAATGATGGCACCTAGAGGCGCTGAAATCAAAAACAGCAAGATCACCAAAATCGAAAACGCGAATTTTTTATGCAACTCGGATTTGTATAAATTGATATCCGTTTCTTCAAATTCTAGCGATGTCATCAAGCCTTCCACGGTGCTTTTTATACTCCGCGCGTGGTTAATGGCACTCGCCGCTATGGTTGCTTGCTGGGTTTCTGGGTAATTCTTCAATATTTTCTTGTCCGTGAGCGGATCAAAAACGGTAGTGCTTCTCTTGAAAGCTGTCAATTGGGTATCAACGGTCATTACGCCTGGGGTGTGTAAATACCGACCCAAATAGCGACTATTATCGGCCTTCAGCGAATTGCATTTCAAGTTAAAAGTATCAATTTCTTTAAACAATTGCGATACATTTTGAAGTCGATAATCCGATGCAATCAAGTCTCTGTCAGAAAACTGATAATCCAAACTAGAGAGGTCGATTTGAATCTGCTGCTTTTCAAAAAACATCTGATTAAAGGGCTGTGTTTTCCGATACTCTGGGCTATTGGTCATTTCTTCATATCGCACACCTTTGTACAACGTAAAATTCAACACCCGCTGATTGTCGGTCAGCTTCATTGTACCCCATTCCGCTCTCACCACATTTAAACGTTTAGAATCGTCTTTTTTGTATTCATAAATCAGGACATCTCTCACAGTTTGATTGTCGGACTCCTTTTTTCCCACGCGGATGGCGAACCCTTCAATTTGATGATAGAAAATCCCTTCGGCCAGATTAAAGGTGGGCTTTTTGGAACGCATATCAATCAGCATCCCGGCTTGTTCGAGTTTGGCTTTGGGGATTACATAATTGAGGAACATGAAATTCATGACTGCAAGACAGCACATCAATAAAAATATCGGTCGGAGCGCACGCAAAAGGGATATTCCATTGCTTTTCATGGCTACCAATTCAAAGCTTTCGGAGAGGTTTCCAAAGGTCATTAGGCCGGCGACCATTATAGTAAGGGGCATGGCCATAGGAACCAAATCAGCCAAGGAAAAGAATATCAGTTTGGCCAACAAATCCGGGGCGATGCCTTTGCCGACGAGTTCATCGATAAATTTCCAGAGGAACTGCATCAAAAACAGGAACATCGACAAAAAAAAGGTGACGGCGAAGGGTCCCACATAGGAACGCAGTAGCAGCACATCGATTTTTTTGAGCCCAGGGATTTTGAATTTCATGCCTTAGGGTTCAAATATAGCAAAAGAAAGGGCAAGGTTACGAGGGGCGGTTTGGAAAGCGCATTAGGGTAACAACACAAAACCAGACGGGTTGACACCGGTGGAGAGCGTAGTTTTTTGACTGGGTTGTTGGAGTGGATACCGAATCACATCACCGTTGCTTACGAAGTCTTTGGCATCAGCGAGATAGAAAACCTGGTTTAGGGGGTTGAAACAATAGCCATAGAGTTGTTTCAGGGCTGGGTTGAAAAGGATGGATAGATCTGCCTGAGACGTTGCTGTGATGGGAAAGGTAAATATTTTGTTTTGCGAGGAGACGTAGAGTGAATTTCCATCGGCTGAGGGATAGATATTCCCCAGAGGGGCGTTGGTTAGCCAGCGCGCCTTCGGCGCGCTGGCTGAGGCTCCAAAGGCGGCTACGCCGCCTTTGGAGCCCACCGAACTCACCACCCACAACTGATTCTTTCCATCCACCGCCAAATACAATGCCCCCGAATCCACATCCATCGAACGCTTATACACCCCACTCAAATAATCATATACCAACACCTTGCCCGAATAACAAGCCACCGCAACCTCATCACCCCACTTCACCATCTGCTCCGTCCACCCTGGCACCACAATCTCCCGCTTCAAATGCAAATCCTGCGTATCCAAAACCGAAATTCTGTTCGCATACAAATCAGTCACCCACAAATCACCCACCACCATCATCAAACATCGTGGCGATTTCAACTTGGCATTCATCTTCTTCTGCTTAAACGTATAAGGATCCAATCCCAACACCTTCCCGCTGTTATTAATGCTCAAAAACAAATTGTTTCCCGCAACCAAACCCGATTGCAACACATCCCCAATGGGCTTATTGTTGGCCTTCTCGTATACGTTACTCAGCAGTTGCGATATCCCAGAATCTGTCTGCATCAAATCCAAACGAGCATTCGCCCACATAAAATTGCCCTCACACAATACCGCAACCCGCTCCCCACCTTTGGGAAGATCCTTCTTGTCTGGAACAATAATTTCGTCGGTGCAGCCTGCAAAAGCCAACACCAACAAATATGCAAAATGGACGAATCTCAATCTCATCGTTTTACGATCACACTCGACTCCGCGCCGTTAACGGTTGAGGCAGAAATCGTGTAGACACCCTCAGCCCATGACTTGATATTGATTTGGTGTATCATTCCACCGCAATTCTTCGTTTGATAAACCAACTCACCTATCGCATTATGAACCTGCAAATCCAAAATAGCACCCTTCGTTTCAATCGAAACAACATCATACGCTGGGTTGGGATAAACCTTCGCAGTAATTCTATTTACCGCATTTACACCAAGCCAACGCGCCGCTATTACCTCGTCGATAGCGAAAAATCCTGGTGTATTCATTCCAAACTGACCGTTGTCAGAACTCATCAACTCAAAAACAAAGCTGTCGCGCGGACCCACTTCCTTTTGAGGCATCGACAAATCAACGGTTGTCCAACTATCTAAAATATAATCTTTTGAATTATCCGCAAAACGAAAATCCGCCAAAACCACTCGCTTGCTAGACAAAAACTGACCCTTATGAAATGCAGAAATTTTCAAAACAAAACTATCCGGATCGTTCCCCGAAACACCACCAAACTTCTTGGCAAACGCATCGCCCGATTTCATGCTATTGTAGGCAAAAGTGGTATTGGCGATTTTAAAGCCCAAAATTCCACTGCTAGGACCCGCCTCAGAAACAAAAAAGGAACCATTCATCCCAATCGCATAAGCCTTGCCATCGTATTTGCCAGCCATATTTTTCTCAGAACCATAACCCGGCTTGGCGCAATACAAGTGTTTTGCGAAATCAGATGCTCCACCCGAACCATCCAACTTCCTAGAAACCGCCCATCCCGCAGCCCAATAGCCACCGAATGAAGTATCCCACAAAACAGGCATGTGAGAAGCAAATGGGCCTTTGGGATGCAATAAAATATCGCGTTCTCCGCGACTTCCGTTCAAGACAGTTCCAGAATCCATAGGCATCGTTTCGAAACCCTCTGTAATAGACTGACCGCTAACGGCCGAGGCACCCATAAGGGCAATGAATAGCGACAAAGCGCGCATTTTGATACAATTTTTCATATTTATTTTGTTTGATTTGATTTGATAAGTAAGGTCATTCTGATAGCGCGTCCAGGCATCGGCCGACCTGGCATATTTATATACTCTTGGTTTAACACATTCAACACCTCCAACTTGCACTGCATCCCCAACCCCATTGGCAGCGTGACCTTTCTCAACCCAAATTGCAGATTGACCAAAGCGAAAGGATTTAACGATTGTTGATTGTCCGTCTGAATGAACCTACGTCCCGTATAATCAACCCCAATTCCCGATTCAAAGCGCAGATTCTCATATCCTAAATACGCATTCCCATTCCAGTCAGGAACAAAAATCTGCTGATAAGCCAAGGCCTCAGGCGTCTGCTTCACCCGACTACTCACTCGGTCCACATTCGATTTTAGCACTATAGCTCCTTTGTGTTCAATTTGATATTTCAGCAAAGCGCTAACCTGACATCCCGCATACTTTCCGCCACCCGACAAATTCGTCGCAAACCAATACGTACCCTTAGGCACCCACAAAATGGGCTGATCCACCGTGCGATAATAAACGGTTATTTCAGACTGGCCAGACCAAGGACTCGAAGAACGATGCCATCGACCCGCACCATTCGTCAACGACTTAAACAAATATCCGACCTCCGCTCCCATGCCTTTTTCTGGCTTTAACCCCTGCGCCATAGCGCCTGTTACCCAAAACAAATCATTCAACGTTGGGCGTCGGAAACTACTGTGCACATTGGCTTTGATCGAACCTTGTTTTGATGCTTGATATACCAACGACAAGCCCATGGTAGGCACTTTTTCATGCCATTCATAACGACCATTAAAACCATATGACGCTTTTCCTTTGGCAGCACTCAGGCCCACCAATGTAGCCGGCAGAACTCGCGTAGACCAACCCAAATAAAACTCCGAATGAGCCTGCTGATATTGTAGGTCATTCCCCAAAAAGGCTTTCCAAATTCCCCAAATCCGATAAAACTCACTTTGAAAATGTACCGTCTTCCCTATGCTCAAACTGCCTTTGCTATCGCTAGGCGATGAAAAATAATTGATTTGATCCTTCACATACCCCAGTCGATGCGTAGCCGAAAACCCTCGATTGGGCTGATAAATATACTCCAAAACAGTTCGCATGTTATTGTCGTCCTGTCTACCCAACGCCTGAAACGAACCCAACGCCAAACCCAACTGACGTTGCATTGTTGCAAATTCCGACACCGCCTTTAAATAATGTGAACCTCTATTATATGCTAGCACCGAACGAAACATCGACTGCTCACGTTGGGCATTTTCCATCAATCGTGCGGGCAAATCCAATCCCAAATCCGAGAAATGGAATGTGTTGTTCGACATAAATCGCATCGCCGAAACCTGAACCATCAAATTACGGTTGTGTACGGAAACATCGGCAGCCACATTGCGCTCGCCAAAACTCCCTATGGTACTAAGCAACTTGGATTTTTGTTCAAATGCCTTGGTAGATCCAAAAGCGACACCATTTCTTAAAAACAACGTCCCGCCCATACTTCCGCTTCCCACACTGGCCGAATTTCCGCCTTCAACAAGGAACATTTCTGTATTTCCCCAATTCAACAGCGTATTGAAATCCGTCATTCCTAGCATGGCATTGTTCACCGGAAGGCCATTCCAATTCACTTGGGTTTGATTTGCATCGGCGCCACGACGAGAAATCGTACTGGAACCGGCAACACCATATTGCTTAAAAAACACACCCGCACCGCCCAAAACTGATGTCAGCGATTTATCATCGCTCCCCGCCTGATAATCCCTCACTACCCTACCCAATGTGGCAAAATCAATCCGCTGAACATGGACAAATACTGTGTCGGTAGGCTTAATGACCTCCATTTTCCTTGAAACAGAATCTAACTTCGGAATAATTTCCGAAACCATAGAAAGGAGCGATATGGCGCACAAGGCAAACATAGATTGCGTTGGCACAAAAACGAGAAAAGTGAGAGAAGATACGGGAACGCAAAAGCAAGCCCGATTCCTCGCTGCGCCTTTATCCCGAAAGCGTGCAATGTGGTTATCAGGCAGGTCTTCTGACTTCTCCATCTTGGGCGCCTTCCCGTTGTTACACAGTGGCGTTAGATGCCCAAAATATAAATCAAACGATGTTTGATCTGGAGTTACAGCTGCGGGTACAGTCTCGGTTTTTCACCGAAGTTCCCTTTTAATCAATGTGAATTAGCCATCCACTATTGAACCTAGCAACGTGACAAAAATAGTGTTTTGTTTAAGAATCCCAACCCACAGGTTGGTATTTTGTGTAAAAATTATTTCTTCTTTTTTAGTCGATCCCCATCGTTCAAGGTCTTGGCAATTGCCATACTTGGACCCGAAACCACCTCATCGCCCACTTTTAGGCCCGAAATCACTTCGTAGTAATCCAAATCCTGAAGTCCCGTTTTCACCTCAACCGCCTTCGCTTTTCCGCCGTTGTAGAGGAACACCCATGTCTGGACACCCGATGTTGGCGTTTTTGACGTGGCATTCACCGCACCACCCTTTATTGAAGCATCAATAATGGGATTTCTGGTTGTTACCGCTGCAATAGGAACCGCAATTACACCCGCCTTTGTATTGGTCTTGACATCCACACTTGCCGTCATCCCGGGCAAGAAAGGAAATTCTCCTTTTTTAATTAAATCAGCGTAACTGCTCGGCGCCAAACGAATTTTAACCACAAAATTGGTCACCTGATCGCTCATATTTTGCGCTGAATTGAACACCGCTGAATTCGCAATTTCTGTCACCACGCCCTTAAAAATACGATTGTCGTAGGCATCCACCTTCACATCAGCACTGTCGCCACGATGAATCTTCACAATGTCGTTCTCATTCACATTCACCTGCACTTCCATCACATTCATATTGGAAATGCGCATAATTTCCGTACCTGCCATTTGAGCCGTTCCCACGACCCTTTCACCCTTTTCCGATGTCAAATGCGTCACCGTACCCGAAGCCGGCGCATAAATACTGGTCCTTCCCAAATTTCTTCTACCCTCTTCCAATCTCGCCGCTACACTTTGAACATTGTAACGCGATCCCAACACCGACTTCCCTGCAGATTCGAAATCCGCTTTGGCAAATTCGTATTGTGATTGGGCCGTTTCCCACTCTTGCTCTGATATTACTTTTTGCTCGTGAAGGGTTTTCTGACGTTTGAATGTTAGCCCCGCCTGATCATAGGCCGCTTTCGCTTTAATCAACTGGGCTTCAGATCCCGCCAACGCTGCTTTTGTATTGTCCAAATTGGCTTTCAACTGCGACATTGCCGTTTCATATAACTCAGGGTTGATGCGCAACAACAGCTGTCCTTTGGTAACACTATCGCCCTCATGAACCATCATGTCGATGATTTCACCACTCACATCTGCACTGATTTTGACTTCGCTTTCGGGCTGAATTTTACCGGTCACACTTACAATTTCCGTGATTGTCCGATTTTCCACCTTTACCGATTCAACTTCTAAATCTTTTTTACCGCCTTTCATCACCATGGCAGCAACCACCAACACAACGAGTGAAATTATGGAAATCCAAAGAATGCGTTTTTTCTTCATGTTATTTTTGGGTAGGGATGATTGATGTTTGATATTGATCGGGTGATAAATAGAACTCCAATACCAACCTTCGGAAGGTAAGTTCGTATTTGGCAGAAATATAATTTTGATGCGCCGCAGAACTGGTCATTAAGGCCAATTGATATTCAAAATAAGAGGCCGCGCCAGCATCGTATCGCTGTTTAACAAATTGCTGATTTTGGGCCTGTAGATTCTTGTTTTCCAGGTTTGATGCGTATCGTTTTTCGGCATTTTGATAATTGTTAAATGCGGAAAGGACTTCATTTTGCACGTTTTGCTGAATCCGATCCATATTCAACTGCGCCCGTAAGACAGCCAAATTTGCCGTTTTTACTTGATTCTGTCGTGATAGACCCGAATAAATGGGGATATTCAAATTCACACCCAATGATTTACCAAAGTTGTCTTGGATCTGATCGCCAAACCCCTTGGTTTTCATTGTATATGCAAACTCTGGCGCCTCTACCACCGCATTGCTCCCTTGCACCCTTCCCACAGGAGAAAACCCCGTAACCGTCACATTTTCAACTGTTTTAGCATTATCGGAATAGACCGTATTCAGATTCCCACCCACACTTAACGTCGGCATCGTTGCACCTTTTGCCGATTTCAATCCAAATTCAGCCGCAGCTACGCGATATGCCGCAGCTTGATAATCTGGGCGCTTGACTAAAATTGTATCT
>ENA-UPTJ01000609-UPTJ01000609.1-marine-metagenome-genome-assembly--contig:-NODE-609-length-22169-cov-8.693904_pt1 | contig 22169 bp, 16 predicted proteins | sample MGYA00238168_ERZ767080 | MGnify/ENA primary metagenome ERZ767080 (study PRJEB28935, sample SAMN06266237) | marine metagenome | isolation source: Columbia River Estuary | place: USA:Columbia River Estuary... | reverse complement strand
CTCAGATCTTAAAAGTTGCTGAGTCGGGTATTAGTAATCGCCAGCAAGTTGCATTAGTTGAACAATTAGGGGCAAAAGCAGTCCTGGTTGGAGAGAGTTTGGTTCGGGCAGGTAATCCAGTTCATACGATAAAAGAACTTCTAAACCGCTAGAGACCCAATAAACTACAACCATGAGTGCAGGCAAAAAAATTGAGGAATTAACTTCCTCCGTACTTGGACATTTTGGACCTTATGGAGGTCGCTTTGTTCCAGAAGCTTTAATTGCAGCACTAGATGAATTAGCAGCCGCACACACAGCAGCGCTTTCTGATCCAAAATTTCAAAGTGAATTATCTGAACTTCATAAAACTTATAGCGGTCGTCCAAGTATTTTGACTGATGCAAAAAGATTTTCAGAACATGCCGGTGGAGCAAGAATTCTTTTAAAGCGAGAAGATTTAAATCACACTGGTAGTCATAAAATTAATAATGTTCTTGGTCAAGCTCTTCTTACTAAGCGAATGGGTAAGAAAAGAATTATTGCCGAAACTGGTGCAGGCCAGCATGGTGTTGCATCGGCAACAGCTGCGGCATTGTTTGGTTTGGAGTGTGTGGTCTATATGGGAGAGGCTGACACAAAGCGACAAGCTTTAAATGTTGCGCGAATGAAGTTATTAGGTGCCACCGTAGTGCCGGTAACGCAAGGATCAAAAACTTTAAAAGATGCCATCAATGAAGCAATGCGTGATTGGGTTACCAATGTTTCCACCACTCATTATTTGCTTGGCACCGTTGCAGGTCCTCATCCATTCCCAACGATGGTTAGAGATTTTCAAAGAATTATTGGGGTTGAAGCTAGGCAACAAGTTCTAGATTTAACTGGCAAATTACCGGATGCGGTTTTAGCATGTGTTGGCGGTGGATCAAATGCAATTGGGATCTTCCACCCATTTATTGAGGATTCATCTGTTCGGTTAATTGGTTTAGAGGCGGGTGGTAAAGGCATAGAAACTGGAATGCATGCCTCAACTATTTCTGGTGGCAAGCCAGGTGTTTTGCATGGAACTCGTTCATATGTTTTACAAGATTCAGATGGGCAAACTGTTGAGTCACATTCAATATCTGCTGGTCTAGATTATCCAGGAGTTGGACCTGAACATGCTTATCTAAATGATATTGGTCGCGCTGAATATAGATCTATTACTGATGATCAGGCTATGTATGCATTCTCATTACTTTGTAAATCAGAAGGAATAATTCCAGCAATTGAAACAGCACATGCCCTAGCGGGAGCCTTAGAACTTGGAAATGAGTTGGGTAAAGATGCAACTTTGTTGATCAATCTTTCTGGCCGTGGAGATAAAGATGTTCAAACTGCGGCTGAGTACTTTGGTTTACCGCTCTAATGAGCACTGCACTTGAAAAACTGTTTGAAAAGACAAAACAAGAAAAAAGAGCAGCACTAATTGGCTATTTACCAGCGGGGTATCCCAATCAAAAAAGTTCAGCCAAAATCATAAAAGCCATGATCGACGGTGGTGTGGACGCGATTGAAATTGGTTTTCCTTATTCAGATCCAGTTATGGACGGACCAGTTATTCAAGCCGCGTCAGAGGAAGCCATAAAAAATGGCGCAGGAGTAGATGAAGTTTTTGATCTACTACAAACTACAGCAGCACTTGGAACTCCATCGGTAATCATGAGTTACTGGAGTCCAATTGAAAAATATGGTGTTGCAAATTTTGCAAAAAAAGTGGCTCAAATGGGTGGCAGTGGAGTAATCACACCTGATTTAACTATTGAAGAATCTCAGGATTGGCAAACTGAATCCACCGGTAATTCAATAAATCGAATTTATGTAGTTGCGCCCAGCACAACTGATCAACGTCTAGCTGATGTAACGGCTAAATGTTCTGGCTTTATATATGCAGCAAGTCTTATGGGTGTTACTGGAACTAGGGACGCCGTTTCTGGAAATGCTAGATCTTTAGTTGAACGCATTCGTAAGGTGAGTAAGACACCAGTTGCTGTTGGACTTGGTGTCTCAACAAAGACTCAGGCACAGGAAGTCGCTCAATACGCAGATGGCGTAATAGTAGGATCTGCCTTTATTAAAATTATCCAAGAGCATGGTTCTGGCAGGAATGGATTGAAAAAAGTTAAGCAACTTGCCAAATCATTATCTGAAGGAGTTAGAAATGCGAGCTAAGTTTTATATTTATCAGCCATGGCTAACATTGGCAGCGCGACTAATTTTGGGCGGAGTGTTATTAGCCGCAGGCGGATTGAAAATTGGAAACCTTCAAAAATCAGCAATGGCGGTACGGGCTTATGAAATGTTGCCGGTTGGTCTAGCTAATTTTCTCGGTTATGCCCTGCCATGGGTTGAAATTGGAATTGGGTTACTTCTTATAGTTGGCGCGGCTGTAGCGATCTCAGGTTTGCTTGGCGCATTCACAATGCTTGCTTTCATTATTGCGATCTCTCAAGCATGGGCTCGCGGGCTGAGTATTGACTGTGGATGTTTTGGTGGTGGCGGAGCAGTAGACCCAGAAGATACTAAGTATTTGTCTGAGATAATTAGGGATATAGGATTACTGGCATTGGGTATTTACCTTTACTACTTTCCAAAAGGTAAATTTGGATTGGATAAATAGGGAGAAATTATGGCAACTACATCTGGTGGAGATAAAGGAACTCGAAATTTAGTGATCGTAATGATCTCCTTCATTGTGGTTGTAGGAGTTGTTTTCTCGCTAATTAGTAGTCGCTCAAATTCAACTGCAGCAATTCCTGCCACAGTTTCAGAGGCTGATGGTTATGGCATAGTTCTTAATCCCGAGAGCACTCCGAGAATTGATGTGTATGTTGATTATCAATGTCCAGCCTGCCGCGTGTTTGAAATAATTAATGGTGGATATCTAAATGAAGTTATTGCTCAGAAAAAGGCAAAAGTAGTATTTCATCCAATGACATTCATCGGGCCTGAATCGATATTAGCTGCGAACTCAGCAGCGTGCGCAGCAGATGAAAGCAAATTCGTAGATATGAATTTAGCGCTATTTCAAAATCAATCAGATTCTGAAAACTCTGGAAAATGGTCAAGTGAGTACCTTGTTGAACTTGGAAAATCAATTGGCATTAACTCCGGTACCTTTGAAACCTGCGTAAATGATGGTAAATATATTAAATGGACAAGCAATGTCGCAGCAGCTTCAGCAAAGGCTGATGTAAACGGAACTCCTACAATTTTTGTAAATGGTAAGCAATTGGACAGAAATACTGAGTATGGCGATCAAGCCAAGTTCAGAGCTGCACTTGCTGCCGGTGGCGTTAAGTAAATTTACTTAACCTTAAATGGAGCAATTAATTCCTAGCCCATCACTTTCTTCATTTTCAGTAGGCCCATTAACTATTCACTTCTATGCCCTTTGCATAATCACGGGCATTGCCGCTGCAATTTGGATTGGTCGCAAACGTTATGCAAATCTAGGTGGTAATCCAGATGATGTTTCAGAGGTTGCCATCTGGGCAGTGCCATTTGGAATTATTGGTGGACGTATTTACCACGTAATTACTTCACCAGCACAATATTTTGGTGCAAATGGAAATCCAGTAGATGCACTGCGAATTTGGGAAGGTGGATTAGGCATATGGGGGGCAATTTCACTTGGTGCGGTTGGTGCCTATTTATATTTTAGAACTCATAAAACCACTTTAAATTTTCGCCAACTTCTAGATTCTCTAGCTCCTGGCGTTGTTGTAGCGCAAGCAATTGGAAGAATTGGAAATTACTTTAATCAAGAGGTGTTTGGTAAACCTACAGAACTACCTTGGGGCTTAGAGATTGATCCAGTTAATAGGCCAGATGGGTTTGAAAGTTATGCCACTTTTCATCCAACTTTCTTATACGAATTATTATGGTGTCTAGTAGTAGCAGTGCTCTTAATTAAGCTACCTGGATTTCTAAAGCAAATTACTTCAAAGCAGGGAGATATTTTCGCCCTCTATATTCTTGGATACACATTAGGCAGAGTCTGGATTGAATCCTTGCGCATTGATGAGGCCAACTTGATTCTTGGTTTACGTCTGAATATCTGGGTTAGTTTAATCGTTCTAATCACTGCCTCTGCGTACCTGATTGCAAGCAAGCGCCGTGGCAATACCAAGGAAAATCACATACCAAGTTAGTATTTAGCAATGGGTTTAGAAGATGTCCAAATGAGAAATCTAGAGCACCGGGCAAATCGAGCAGGCTGGCTACGAGCGGCAGTTCTTGGATCAAATGATGGCTTGGTTTCAACTGCAAGCTTGATGATTGGTATTGCAGCTGCGAATAAAAGTGAATTTATAATTACGGCTGGTTTGGCTGGAATTGCAGCCGGATCGATGTCCATGGCTGTTGGTGAGTATGTTTCAGTTAAATCGCAAAATGATATTGAAAAATCTGATCGTGAAATTGAGATCAAACAACTAGCAATGGATCCAGAAGGTGAATTTGAAGAATTAGTTGATATTTATGTTAAACGAGGATTAACAGAAGAGTTAGCAAAACAGGTTGTTACATCTATGCATAAGAAGGATGCTCTTGCAGCCCACCTTCGAGATGAACTCGGACATTTTGATCACACAAGAGCTAGACCAGTTCAAGCTGGCGTTGCATCCGCTATTGCATTCACCGCCGGGGGATTAGTGCCACTAATCGGAGCCTTGATAGCCACCTCTAATCAAGTAAGTGCGATTCTTCTGTTTACGGCAATCGGTTTAATTGCAGCAGGGTTTATCTCGGCCAAGATCGCGGCATCTCCACTTCTTAAAACAATTACAAGAATTTTTCTTGGTGGTGCCTTAGGCGTTGCAATTACTGCAGGAATAGGTTGGTTAGTAGGCCTTACTGGGGTTTGATAACCCTGATACTATTTACCTTGTAACTTGTTTTGAAGTTGGGCCATTGTCGTCCCGACCCTTAGCGGGATCGGCCCTTTAAATTGCAATCTAAATTCTCAAGCGTGCCAAAGGCAGTTGGTTTATATGACCCTGCAAATGAGCATGACGCCTGCGGTGTTGCGATGGTTGCTACTTTAAACAAAACCAAAACTCATGAGATTGTCAGCAAAGCTTTAACTGCATTAAGAAATTTAGAGCATAGAGGCGCATCTGGTGCTGAACCAGATAGTGGTGATGGAGCTGGAATTTTAATTCAGATTCCAGATGAGTTTTATAGATCAGTAGTTGATTTCAAACTACCAAGCTTAGGTTTTTACGCGACTGGTGTATTTTTCATTGAAGCAGGCAACTCAGATTATCTAGAGCAAATCTCACAGATTGCAACCGAAGAAGGCTTGTGCATAATTGGTTGGCGAGATCTTCCCATTAATTCAAAATCAATTGGTAAGACAGCTTTGTCAGTTATGCCCTCCTTTAAGCAAATATTTGTTGCTGGCCTTAAAGATGAGAGTGATCTTGTATTGGAGCGGATGGTCTTCTGTCTACGAAAACGGATTGAACACACCATGCCAATTTATGTGGCATCCCTTTCTTCAAGAACTATCGTTTACAAGGGCATGTTAACTACCGGCCAACTTGAGGAATTTTTTCCAGATCTTTCAAACCCATTGGTAGTTTCGGCAATGGCACTAGTGCATTCAAGATTTTCAACTAATACATTTCCTTCTTGGCCATTAGCCCATCCATATCGGTTTATTGCTCATAACGGTGAAATAAACACAGTAAAGGGAAATCGAAATTGGATGCGAGCACGCGAAACTTTATTGCAAAGTGATTTAATCCCAGGTGACTTAAAAAGACTATTCCCGATAGTAAATAACTCAGGAAGTGATTCGGCATCCTTTGATGAAGTACTAGAGCTTCTGTATTTAGGTGGTCGAAGCTTGCCGCACTCAATTTTAATGATGATTCCTGAGGCGTGGGAAAACCATGCAACTATGTCGCAGGTTCGCAAAGATTTTTACGCTTTTCACTCCGCTCTGATGGAACCTTGGGATGGACCGGCTTGTGTGACATTTACCGACGGCAATCAGATAGGTGCTGTATTAGATCGCAATGGTTTACGACCATCAAGATTTTGGGTTACAGATGATGGGCTAGTGGTATTAGCTAGTGAGGTTGGAGTTTTAGATTTTAAGCCAGAATCAATTGTGCGAAAAGGAAGATTGCAACCAGGCAAGATGTTTTTAGTTGACCTAGAAGAGGGTCGAATAATTGAAGATGATGAGATTAAAGATACTTTGGCAGCAGCTCAGCCATACTCTGACTGGCTACATGCTGGCTTGGTTAGATTAAGTGATTTACCTTCCAGAGAGCACATTGTTTATCCGCACTCTTCTGTAGTTCGTCGTCAGCGCGCATTTGGTTATACCGAAGAAGAGTTACGTTTAATTATTACTCCGATGGCTAAGAATGGCGCTGAACCACTAGGTTCTATGGGAACTGATACTCCAATTGCTGCATTATCTGAAAAACCAAGATTGTTATTTGATTACTTTGCTCAATTATTTGCACAAGTAACTAATCCACCATTAGATGCAATTAGAGAAGAGTTAGTAACCTCACTTGGCGGTTCAATTGGGCCAGAACACAATCTCTTAGATCCAGGTGCATCATCATGCCGGCAGATTTCCCTTCAATTTCCAGTGATCGATAATGACGAATTAGCAAAAATAATAAATGTAAATGCAGATGGTGATCAGCCAGGGTTTGAAACTCATGTCGTACGGGGATTGTTTCCAATTGCAGGCGGCGGCAGATCACTTGTTGCCAGATTAGAGCAAATTAGATCAGAAGTATCTTCAGCAATTAATGAGGGCGCAAGAATTATTGTTTTATCAGATCGCGATGGTGATGCTGAAAATGCACCGATTCCATCACTACTGCTTACCTCTGCCGTACACCATCATCTGATCCGTGAAAAAACTAGAACTAAGGTGGGCTTAGTTGTTGAAAGTGGTGAGGTAAGAGAGGTTCACCATGTTGCACTTCTAATTGGCTTTGGCGCAGCGGCCGTTAATCCTTACCTAGCTATGGAGAGCGCTGAAGACTTAGTAAGACAGGGAGTTATCACAGGAATTACTCCAGAAAAGGCAGTTAGGAATTTAATAAAATCTTTAGGCAAAGGCGTATTGAAAGTAATGTCAAAAATGGGAGTATCAACTATTGCTTCCTATACCGGAGCTCAAATTTTTGAAGCAATTGGTTTGTCATCTGAAGTAGTTGATGAATACTTCGTAGGCGCCACCTCACGTTTAGGTGGGGCTGGTATTGAAATCATCGCGCAGGAAACTATAAAACGTCATCACATTGCATATCCACCAGGAGGAGAGATTCCTGGTGCTAAGAAATTACAAATTGGTGGTGAGTACCAGTGGCGAAGAGAAGGTGAGCCGCACCTATTCGATCCAGAAACTGTTTTCACTCTCCAGCATGCAACACGTTCAAAGAGATTTGATGTTTTCAAGAGATATACCAACAGAGTTGATGATCAATCTCGTCGATTAATGACCTTACGGGGATTGTTTAATTTTAAATCTGACGTGCGCAAGCCAATTTCAATTGATGAAGTTGAACCTGCCTCTGAAATTATTAAAAGATTTGCCACTGGCGCCATGTCCTATGGCTCAATTTCACAAGAAGCTCATGAAACACTCGCAATTGCCATGAATCGAATTGGTGGAAAATCAAATACTGGTGAAGGTGGTGAAGATCCAGCTAGAAATAAAGCAGATAGCAATGGAGATTTACGACGATCTGCTATTAAACAAGTTGCCAGCGGAAGATTTGGTGTTACAAGTGAGTATTTAGTTAATGCCGATGATATTCAAATAAAAATGGCACAAGGAGCGAAACCTGGTGAAGGTGGGCAATTACCTGGCAACAAGGTTTACCCATGGATTGCAAAGGTTCGCTACTCAACTCCTGGAGTGGGATTGATTTCACCACCACCTCATCATGATATTTACTCAATTGAAGATTTAGCGCAGCTAATTCATGATTTAAAGAATGCTAATGATCAGGCCCGAATTCACGTTAAGTTGGTGGCCGAGGTTGGCGTTGGCACAGTTGCAGCCGGAGTAAGTAAAGCCCATGCTGATGTTGTTTTAATCTCTGGACATGATGGCGGAACCGGTGCTTCACCATTAACCTCACTAAAACATGCGGGTGCTCCATGGGAATTAGGGTTAGCTGAAACCCAACAGACTTTGTTGCTTAATGGTTTAAGAGATCGAATTGTTGTGCAAGTGGATGGCCAAATGAAAACCGGTAGAGATGTGTTAATCGCAGCCTTGCTCGGAGCTGAAGAGTTTGGTTTTGCTACCGCGCCATTGGTTGTTTCTGGTTGCGTAATGATGCGAGTTTGTCATTTAGATACCTGTCCTGTTGGAGTTGCCACACAAAACCCTGAGCTAAGAAAGAAATTCACTGGAAAGCCTGAGTTTGTGGAAACTTTCTTTGAATACATAGCCGAGGAAGTTAGGCAGTTGCTCGCCCAGTTAGGCTTTAGAAAATTAGAGGATGCAATCGGTCAAGTAGAAATGCTCGATACTAAAGCTGCAACAGATCATTGGAAGGCAAGTGGATTAGACCTTTCACCAATTTTGAAAGCACCAGCAGGTAATGGTGATCGCAAAAATACAACAACGCAAGATCATGGTTTATCAGGTGCGTTAGATAATGAATTGATTAAGTTATCCAAGGATGCTTTAGAAAATGCAAAGAGCGTACGATTAGAAATACCAGTCAGAAATGTCAATCGCACAGTTGGCACCATGCTCGGCAGTGAAATAACGAGAAAGTTTGGTGGGGCAGGGCTCCCAGCAGATACGATCGACATAACTTTTCACGGTTCGGCTGGGCAATCATTCGGAGCTTTTATTCCGTCTGGCCTGACACTACGTCTTTATGGCGATAGTAATGATTATGTGGCAAAAGGTTTATCTGGCGGTCGAGTAATAATTCGACCAGATGAAAAAGCCAGCTTTAAATCAAATCAAAATGTAATTGCAGGAAATGTAATTGGATACGGAGCTACTTCGGGAGAAATCATGATCTCAGGAGTGGTGGGAGAAAGATTTTGTGTCCGAAATTCTGGCGCGCATGCAATCGTGGAAGGTGTGGGCGATCATGGTTGTGAATACATGACTGGGGGATCAGTAATTGTGCTCGGAGCTACTGGGCGAAATTTTGCAGCTGGCATGTCAGGTGGAATGGCGTTTGTCTTGGATTTGCAACCATCGCTAGTTAATACCGAGATGGTGGATTTACTTTCACTTCCAGCAAATAAGGAAGAGTTTGTGAAAAGCAGTATTTCTAACTTCTTCGTAGAAACAGGTTCCCAGATTGCTAAAGATGTACTAACTGATTGGGAAAAGAGTAAGAGTCGAATTACTCTGATTATGCCAAGAGATTATGCAAGAGTTTTGGAAGTTATGGCTAAAGCACAACGCGAAGGCTTGCCAGTAGATAGCGCAGTTATGGCGGAGATAAATGGCTGATCCAAAAGGTTTTATTAATACACCTCGCGAAGTACCAAAACGTAGACCGGTAGATGTACGCATAAAAGACTGGAAAGAGGTTTACCAGGATCAAGAGTTTTCACATCTCCAAAAACAAGCTGGTCGGTGCATGGACTGTGGCATACCTTTTTGTCATCAAGGTTGCCCACTAGGCAATTTGATTCCAGAATGGAATGACCTGATTTGGCGCGGAGAAAAACCAGAAGCGATTGATCGGCTTCATGCAACAAATAATTTTCCAGAATTCACTGGTCGGCTTTGTCCAGCACCGTGTGAGACTGCATGCGTTGTGGCAATTAATGCTGAAGCTGTGACTATTAAGCAAGTAGAGCTAAGAACTATTGAAGAAGCATTTCTTGAAAAAAGAATTGTGCCACTGATTCCAGATCGCTTGTCAGGAAAAACTGTGGCAGTAATTGGCTCAGGACCTGCTGGATTAGCCGCTGCGCAGCAACTAACGCGAGCTGGACATACCGTGGTGGTTTATGAACGAGCTGAAAAAATTGGCGGCCTATTACGTTATGGAATTCCCGAATTTAAAATGGAAAAATCAATCGTCGATCGAAGGTTGTATCAAATGGAGCAAGAGGGGACAAGATTTAGAACCGGTGTAAATGTTGGTAAAGATTTAACGGGTTCAGCACTAAGAAGTAAATATGATGCGGTAGTACTTGCAGTTGGCGCAACAAATTGGCGTGATCTAGATATTGCTGGACGTGATGCAAAAGGTGTTTACCAGGCTATGGAGTACTTGCCTTGGGGAAACAAGCAAGCACTTGGCGAGTTGACTGCTCCGGCAGAGATTAATGCGGACGGAAAGCATGTTGTGATTTTAGGAGGTGGGGATACTGGCGCAGACTGTTTAGGAACAGCAATAAGGCAAGGAGCTGCATCAGTTACCCAATTAGAGATTATGCCAAGACCATCAGATGAAAGAGTTGAAACTCAACCTTGGCCTACGTACCCAATGTTGTATCGAGTAAGTAGTGCTCATGAAGAGGCTGGTGAGCGGATTTACTCTGTCTCTACTCAAGAATTTCTGAAGGATGCTAATGGCAATTTAAGAGCAATAAAGTTAGTTGAAACTGAATTAGTTAATGGAAAATTTCAACCTGTTGCAGGGAGTGAAAAAGAGATTCCTGCTGATTTGGTATTTCTTGCACTCGGTTTTACGGGGCCAGAAAAGAATGAATTACTTGATCAGCTTGAAGTGAAGTTGGATGAGAAAGGAAACATAATCCGAGATCATGAGTACTCAACCGCGAGTGAAGGAGTTTTTGTTTGCGGGGATGCCGGTCGTGGTCAATCTTTGATCGTTTGGGCTATTGCCGAGGGGCGAAGTGCCGCTGCAGCAATTGATAAGTACTTAACAGGGAACACGCAGTTGCCTTATCCGATTGAACCAACTGCTCGCCCGTTGATGGTTTAAGGTTTTTCTTATGCGTCGCGCGAAAATTGTCTGCACTATTGGACCAGCTGTTGAATCGGTTGAGAAAATTACTGAGTTAATTGATGCTGGTATGAATATGGCCAGATTAAACCTTTCACATGGCGGCCATGAAGAACATCAGATTAGATTGAATAATGTTCGTGAAGTTGCAAAGAAGGCGAATAAGGCGGTTGCAATTTTAGTTGATTTGCAGGGACCAAAAATAAGGTTGGGTAGATTTAAAAATGGTCCACATGATTTAGCCCGTGGCGATAAATTCACTATCACTACTGAAGATATTGAAGGAACAAAAGATCGAGTAAGTACTACCTATAAAGGTTTACCTGGTGATTGCAAAATTGGTGACAAAATAATGATTGATGATGGCAAAGTTACTGTTGAAGTTTCTGAAGTAAATGGAAATGATGTGGTGACAAAGGTTATTCACCCAGGAGCTGTGAGTAACAATAAGGGATTGAATTTACCAGGAGTCGCTGTTTCGGTGCCTGCCATGTCAGAGAAAGATGTAGCAGACTTAAGGTGGGGTCTAAAAGCAGGGGCCGACTTTATTGCGCTTTCATTTGTAAGAAATGCAAGTGATGTTAAGGATGTCCATAAGATTATGGATGAGGTAGGAATTCGAATTCCGGTAATTGCAAAAATTGAAAAACCACAAGCGGTCGCCAACCTGCAGGAGATTGTGGATGCATTTGATGGAATCATGGTTGCACGTGGTGATCTAGGTGTTGAACTTCCAATTGAAGATGTACCAATGGTTCAAAAACGTTGCATAACTATGGCTCGTGAATCTGCAAAGCCAGTTATTGTGGCAACCCAAATGCTTGATTCAATGATTAGTAACTCCCAACCAACCCGCGCTGAAGCAACAGACTGTGCAAATGCAGTTTTGGATGGTGCGGATGCATTAATGCTTTCAGGTGAAACTAGTGTTGGTGAATTCCCAATTGAATCTGTCAAAATTATGGCTCGTATTATTGAACGAACTGAAGAGATTGCATTAGATCAAATACCACCTTTAAAGCACTCACCAGCTACAAAAGGTGGTGCAATTACTAAGGCCGCTACCGAGGTTGGCCTTACAGTTGGTGCAAAATTTTTAGTTGCTTTCACGCAAAGCGGGGATTCGGCAAGACGTATGTCCAGGTTGCGTTCACCTATTCCAATGTTGGCCTTAACACCAGATAATGGAACATATAACCGCCTTGCACTTTCTTGGGGCGTTGAATCTTTGTTAACACCAGTAGTTAATCACACTGATGAAATGGTTATGCAGGTTGATACTATTTTGATTAACTCCAAACGAGTAAACCTTGGCGATCTAGTTTTGATTGTTGCTGGTTCCCCTCCGGGTATACCTGGATCAATAAATGCGATGAGAGTTCATAAAATTGGTGACGCAGTTGGTGGCGTCGCGCCTGCTTATCGCAAGTAATTTAGTATAAAAAGATATCCACTATAAACTACTACGGTAATTCGCCTCGGTACTCCAACGGTAGAGAGGACGGTCTCAAAAACCGTATAGTGTCGGTTCGAATCCGACTCGAGGCACATGAACACAGAAAATAAGAAAATACGAATTCTAGTTGCTGAAGATGAAACTATCATCCGACTAGATCTTGTTGAGATGCTTACTGAATCTGGTTACGAAGTAGTAGCGCAGGCTGAAAATGGTGCAGTAGCGATTGAGTTAGCTAAGAAATTTAAACCTGATTTAGCGATTTTAGATGTGAAAATGCCAGAGATGGATGGCATTACTGCTGCTGAACAGATTATTACTTTGGCGCCAGTCCTAATGCTTACAGCATTTAGTCAGCGAGAACTTGTTGAGCGCGCACGAGATGCTGGCGTTATGGCTTATGTAGTTAAGCCCTTTTCCATTTCTGATTTAGTGCCGGCAATTGAAATTGCTATCAGCAGGCATCGACAAATGAAGAGTTTGGAAGATGAGGTTGCAGATTTGTATGAAAGATTAGAAACTCGCAAACTCATTGATCGGGCAAAAGGGATATTAATGAAAGCTATGGGTTTATCTGAGCCTGAAAGTTTTAGTTGGATTCAAAAAACTGCGATGGACCGTCGTATATCAATGAAGCAGGTTGCTCAAGCGGTTATCTCGCCAGAGTCAGCCCCAGATAGATAGTTACCTGTCGGCCAATATCAAGCAAGTAATACGTGCACTACAAGTGCGCTCACCCTTGTCATTTGTAATTTCTACTTCATAACAACATAAAGTTTTTCCAAGAGTCACTGCAGTTGCAACGGCAGTCACAATTCCTGAAGTTGCTGATTTGTGATGTGTGGCATTTATATCAACCCCAACAATTCTGCGATTTGGACCAGCATGTAGTTGTGTGCCAATGGAACCTAAACTTTCTGCAAGAACAACATTTGCACCCCCATGGAGTAATCCAATTGGTTGCGTGTTTCCTTCAACGGGCATGGTTGCCACTAATCTGCTTGGAGAGGCCTCGATTATTTCTATGCCCATCTTCTTATCTAGGGCACCAGATCCTCGTTCGCGAATCAATTCCAAATAGTCCGTCATATGATCAAGTTTAACCTGAGATGGCAATTAGAATCCCAATATGAGTACGGATCAGAAGCGTTTATTGCTAATTGATGGCCATTCCATGGCTTATCGAGCATTTTATGCTTTACCCGCAGAAAACTTTAAAACCTCAAATGGCCAACCGACTAATGCAATATATGGGTTCGCTTCAATGTTGATAAATCTAATTAAGGAAGAGAAACCTTCACATATTGCCGTTGCTTTCGATGTTTCTAGGAAGACATTTCGAACCCAACTATTTCCTGAGTACAAAGCGAATCGTGCTTCCACTCCCGATGAATTTCGATCCCAGATGTCATTTGTCAATGAAATGATTGATTGTTTTGGAATAAAACATTTTGAAATGGAAGGTTATGAAGCCGACGACATCATCGCCACCTTTGCAAAATCTGCTGAGAAAAATGGTTATGAGGTTCTAATTTGTACTGGTGATAGAGATTCCTTTCAGCTTGTAAATGCAAACACCACAGTTCTTTACCCCAAAAAAGGTGTCACTGAGATGTCAAGAATGACACCGGATGCAGTATTAGAAAAATATGGATTAACACCTGCGCAGTATCCAGATTTTGCCGCACTTCGCGGTGATCCGAGTGATAATTTACCTTCAGTACCTGGTGTTGGAGAGAAGACAGCAACTAAATGGATTTCTGATTATGGAAGTTTAGAGAAATTACTTGCTAATACTCAAGAGATAACGGGCAAAGTTGGGGATTCACTTCGAGCTAATGTCGAAGCAATTAAGTTAAATCGTGAACTTACACAGCTTCTAGATGATTTGGACTTGAAAGTTAAAATAGAAGACCTTAGCTGGTTGGGATTTGATTCAAATTTGATGAGTAACTTCTTCGAAAAAATGGAAATCCGAGCATTAAAAGAAAGACTTAAATCACTCCCACAGGCTGGTGGCGCAGTTGCTAAAGAAGTATCAATAAAAGTTTCAGAGGTCACGGCTGAGGAAATAAGTAAATTAATCGAAAAACATGCAAAACCGATCGCAGTTGCATTTGATTATGTAGAAGAGGCATTACTTGGTTACTCAGTGGCAACAAGTGAAACAGAAGTTTTCTATGTACAAAGCAGCAAAATGGGTGATTGGATTTCTAAACCAGAAATTGCCAAACATGTGCATTCAGCGAAAATAGCTTTGAAGAACTTAGGACTATCTGGAGTGAAATCAGATATCGAATTGCTGGCTTACCTGTGTAATCCCGGAAGCAGAAACTTAAGTTTAAGTGATCTTGCTGAAAGAATTTTAGGTGAAGTAGCCAATTCAGAGGATCTCTTCTCGCAATTCGATCCTAAGCAGGCTGCTTGGATATTTGCATTAGAAAAAGAGCTAAGTAGTGAAGTTAAATCTAAAGGCATGCTTAGTTTATATGAGGATTTAGAACAGCCTACGTTGGTTTTGCTGTCCCAAATTGAAGAAATTGGTATTGCAGTTAACCAAGAAAAATTGAATCAATTATCCGGTCATTTTACAAAAATTGTGGCTGATGAAACCGCGATGGCATATAAAGAAGCAGGACATGAATTCAATGTAAGCTCGCCAAAACAATTACAGGTGGTTTTATTTGATGAGTTAAAACTACCAAAAACTAAGAAAATCAAAACAGGATTCACAACTGACGCAGAAAGTTTGGAGTGGCTTGCTGGAAAAACTAAGCATCCTTTGCTCAAGCATTTACTAAGAATTCGTGAAACCAGCAAATTAATGACAACTATTGATGGGTTGATAAGTGCGGTTGAATCCGATGGCAGGATTCATACTAATTTTCAGCAAACCGTGGCAGCAACTGGAAGATTGTCTTCTACGGATCCGAATTTGCAGAATATTCCAATTAGAACAGAGGAAGGGCGAAAAATCAGAGATTGTTTTACAGCTCAAAAGCCGTACTTAGATTTATTGACTGCAGATTACAGTCAAATTGAAATGCGAATAATGGCTCATTTATCAGATGATAAGGGATTGATTTCTGCTTTTGAATCAGGCGAGGACTTGCACTCAACTGTGGCATCTCAGGTTTTTAATGTTAAAAAGAATGAAGTTGATGCTGAAATGCGAAGAACTATTAAGGCGATGTCTTACGGCTTGGCATATGGATTGTCTTCATTTGGTCTTGCGCAACAACTAGATATTGATCCTGCGTCAGCAAGTGAATTAATGGGCAAATATTTTGAAAGATTTGGTGGAATAAGGGATTATCTAAAGACAGTCGTTGAGCAGGCGCGTGAACTTGGTTATACCCAAACAATTTTAGGTAGAAGAAGGTATTTGCCGGATCTAAATCATGAAAACAGACAACGCAGAGAAATTGCAGAACGGGCGGCACTAAATGCACCGATCCAAGGTTCAGCCGCAGACATCATAAAGATTGCGATGCTAAAAGTAGACTCTAAAATCAAGTCAGAAAATCTAAGATCTCGATTGCTCCTACAAGTGCATGATGAATTAATTTTAGAAGTTTCACCTGGTGAGCACGAAACGCTTTCAAAAATAGTTAAAGAGCAAATGTCCAATGCTTATGAACTAAATGTTCCACTTGATGTGAATATTGGCGTAGGTAAAAGCTGGGATTTAGCAGCGCATTAATTTTATTTATTAGTATCTAAATTCGCTTCCAGAGCTTCAGTGTCTTCTTCTTCAGAAGGAATGCGATCAGCTGCTTTAAGCAAACCAGCACCGCCACGCATAATTAGGTATCCAATTCCCACACAAATTGTTGTTAACGCCAAGCAGTACCTAGGTGAATAGTGTTCGGAGATAAACCCGCCAAGTGCTGTTCCTAACGAAGCAAATGTTCCCTCTACAGTCCATAGCCATCCTAAAGCGGCTACCGCCGTTCCTTTTGGTCTAACAGCTTCACTAATCTCTAAGTAAAATACTTGCAAACCACCCGCCATTAAACTCATAAGTGCGGTCACGATCATCATTGACCAATCTGGGTATGTAAAGGCCAGGGGTAATGAAAAGATAAACCAAAAAAGGTAGATCCGTTTAAACGCGGCAAAAGATGAGGTCTTCTTGGAGACCATGCCCGCTACAAGTCCGCCAATAACATTTCCTGCTGCCATGATCGCAAAAAGGATTCCAGTTCGGTGCGGGATATTTTCCAAGGTTGTAAACGCAGGAACTGCAATATCAAATGCACCCCATCCTAAGCCGATAAATACACCTTCTAGCATTAGTAATTGCATAGCTGGCGTTCGCCAAACTGCCAGATCTTTTGATGTTTTCTTTTCAGGTGCCCATCGCTTCAATTGCGGTGAAAGAGAGAGAGCCGCTCCGCCAATGAAAATAAGAGCTGAACAAATCTGTAAAGATAATTCTGGCGAGTAATTAAGCGCAACAGTCGTTGCAACCAATGGGCCAAATACGCCAACCGAATTCATAACTGCCGTATCGATTGCGTACGCGGTTCTGATTTGATCCCTAGGAACAGTTACTTTCCAAAGAGGACGTATGGATAAATTAATTGGGGGAGCTGAGAAACCTAAAACTCCTGCAAAAACTACTAATTCTGTACTTGAATTGCCAGTTGAAAATAAAAGAATTAAAACTGCATAACTTGGGGCAAAAACCCGTAATGGAATCTTCATTCCAAATTTATCTATTAATGTGCCTCGCAAACCTGCCGTTGTAGCTCCCGTTATGCCATTCACGCCCGTTGCAAGTCCTGCGACAGCGATTGAACCAGTGGTTTGTTGCACTTTGAAAAAGATACTCAACGAGATCATTCCGTAGGCCATTCGAGCCGGAAAGGAACTAATAAGCAGATATTGGCCAGATTTATTACTCAAAACCTTGGAATACCTACTCATTGGCTCATCCTAGTCATCGCCAGTTTGACCCTACTGTCTATTCGAAAGTAACCTTGCCCGTCCCTGTCCCTACTAGTTGATTTACCCCCGGAGTACACCTATCTAATGACCCCCTCTCAAATTGCTGTAAACGATATTGGATCTGCAGAAGATTTTTTAGCCGCTATTGAAGGCACAATTAAGAATTTTAATGACGGAGACTTAGTCTCTGGAATCGTTGTTCAAATCGATCGCGAAGAAGTTTTATTAGATATTGGTTACAAAACAGAAGGCGTTATTCCATCTCGTGAATTATCAATTCGACATGATGTCGATCCGAGTGAGTTAGTTAAAGTTGGCGACCGTGTTGAAGCTCTAGTTCTTCAAAAGGAAGACAAAGAAGGTCGTTTAATACTTTCTAAAAAACGTGCGCAATATGAACAAGCATGGGGAGATGTAGAAGGAAAGAAAGAGCGTGACGAAGTTGTTACAGGAACAGTTATTGAAGTAGTAAAGGGTGGACTAATCGTTGATATCGGCCTTCGCGGATTCTTGCCAGCATCTTTGGTTGAAATGCGAAGAGTTCGGGATCTAACTCCTTACATCGGGCAACAGGTTGAATGTCGAATTATCGAACTAGATAAGAATCGCAACAATGTGGTGTTATCTCGTCGAGCATTCCTTGAGCAATCTCAATCTGCTTCAAGAACAACTTTCTTAAACCAACTACAAAAGGGTCAGGTTCGATCTGGAGTTATTTCTTCAATCGTTAACTTTGGCGCATTTGTTGATCTTGGTGGAGTTGATGGCTTGGTTCACGTATCAGAGCTTTCATGGAAACACATTGATCATCCATCTGAGGTAGTAGAAGTTGGAGATGAAGTTACAGTTGAAGTACTTGAGGTTGATTTTGAAAGAGAAAGAGTTTCACTATCTCTTAAAGCAACTCAAGAAGATCCATGGCAAGCATTTGCCCGTACTCACACAATCAATCAAGTTGTGCCAGGTGAAGTAACCAAGCTAGTTCCATTTGGTGCATTCATTAAAGTTTTTGAGGGTATTGAAGGATTGGTACATATCTCAGAATTAGCAGAACGCCATGTTGAAATTCCAGAGCAGGTAGTTCAAGTTGGCGATAAGTTATTTGTAAAGATCATTGACATTGATCTTGAGCGTCGACGTATTTCACTTTCATTAAAGCAAGCAAATGAAGGACAAGAAGTTGAGGTTGAAGCATTCGATCCAACTCAATATGGAATGCCAGCTCGTTACGATGCAGAAGGCAAATTCATTTATCCAGAAGGTTTTGATCCTGAAACTCAAGAATGGAAACCAGGATATGAAACTCAACGCGAAGAATGGGAACGTCAGTACGCTGAAGCCCAATCTCGTTTTATGGCTCACAAGAAGCAAAAGGCAGAGGCAAAAGCAGCTGATGCTGCCGCTCCTGCTGCCGAGTAACCGATTATTAACTATGGCCTCAGGAAACTGGGGCCATTTTTTTATTGTGTAGGGTTTAACTTATGTTAATCGTTGCGCTAACCGGGGGAATCGGTTCTGGAAAATCTACCGTTGGGCAAATATTTGAAGATCTAGGCGCCATAGTTACTGACTCAGATCAACTTGCCCGTGATGTAGTCGAACGTGGAACGAATGGTTTTGATCAAATAATTGCAGCATTTGGCGATGAAGTTCTAAAGAATGGTGATTTGAATAGAGCGGCTTTAGGTGAATTAGTTTTTAAAGATCCAGATAAACGTAAGCAGTTAGAGCAGATAACTCACCCATTGATCAGAAAAGCATTTTCAAAGATTGTTGAATCATCGAAAGGTGATTCGATCGTGGTTAATCAGATTCCACTACTCGTTGAATCAAACCATGATTATAAATTTGATCATGTAATTACAATCTCAGCCTCAGAAGATGTAAGAATTGAACGTCTGCTCAAACGAGGCATGAATCTAAACCAAATAAAGCAACGATTACAAGCGCAATCTACTGATGCTCAGCGGGAGCAAATCTCAGATTCGATTATACGAAATGATAAGAGCCAGACCGAGCTATTGCCTGAAGTAGAAAAAGTTTGGGAGCTTCTTCAAATAAAAAATAAGAATAAATCATGAGGCCAATTTCAGATTTAACTCGTCGAGTAGAGCCTTTTCAGGTTATTAGTGATTATGTACCTGCTGGAGATCAACCAACTGCGATTGCTGAATTAGTTGCTCGTTTGGCTAAGAAAGAACAAGACATAGTTCTGCTGGGCGCAACAGGCACAGGAAAATCAGCAACTACAGCCTGGATGATCGAACAAGTGCAAAGACCTACTCTTGTCATCGCTCCGAATAAAACCTTGGCAGCCCAATTAGCGAATGAGTTTAAGGAATTACTTCCAAATAATGCTGTTGAATATTTCGTCTCATACTATGACTATTACCAGCCAGAGGCGTATGTTCCCCAAACTGACACATTTATTGAGAAGGACTCATCCGTTAATGATGAGGTTGAGCGGCTAAGACACTCAGCAACTAATTCATTACTTACCAGACGAGATGTGATCGTGGTTGCAACAGTTTCCTGCATCTATGGCCTAGGAACACCTCAGGAATATATAGATCGCATGGTTAAATTAAAAATAGGTGATTCAATCGACCGTAATACATTGTTGCGCAAATTTGTTGACATTCAATACAAGCGAAACGATATGGCATTTGAACGTGGAACTTTTCGCGTTCGCGGGGATACGATCGAGATAATTCCCATGTATGAAGAGCTTGCACTGCGAATTGAAATGTTCGGCGATGAAATTGAGAAGATTAAGACTCTGCACCCCTTAACTGGAGAAATTGTTAGGGATGAGACTGAAATGTATGTATTCCCTGCAACTCACTATGCAGCTGGCCCTGAAACGATGGAACGTGCAATTAAGGAGATTGAGGCGGAGCTTGAAAAACGGGTAGATGAATTTGAAAGATCTGGAAAATTACTTGAAGCACAGAGAATTAAAATGCGAACAACTTTTGATATAGAGATGATGCGTCAATTGGGTTTTTGTTCTGGAATTGAAAACTACTCAAGACATTTAGATGGACGTGAGCAAGGTTCGGCGCCTAACTGTCTTTTAGATTACTTCCCTGAGGATTTTTTAGTTGTAATTGATGAGTCTCATGTAACTGTTCCGCAAATAGGTGCAATGCATGAGGGTGATGCAGCTCGAAAACGAACACTTGTAGAGCATGGCTTTAGATTGCCAAGTGCAATGGACAATCGCCCACTTAAGTTTGCTGAATTCCTTGAAAGATGCGGACAGAAGGTTTATTTGTCTGCAACTCCTGGCAAGTATGAACTAGAAAAAACTAATAATGATGTAGTTGAACAGGTTATTCGTCCTACTGGATTAGTCGATCCTAAAATTGTCGTAAAGCCAATTAAGGGACAAATAGATGATTTGATTAAAGAAATCAAATTACGTGCAGATCGCAATGAGCGTGTGTTAGTAACAACTTTGACTAAGAAAATGTCAGAAGAACTTACCGATTACATGTTAGGTCTTGGAGTCAAGGTTAGATATTTGCACTCAGAGGTTGATACTTTAAGAAGAGTTGAATTACTAAGAGAGCTTCGAACTGGTGAATATGATGTTCTAATTGGTATTAATCTTTTGCGAGAAGGCTTAGATTTACCAGAAGTGTCTTTGGTCGCGATATTAGATGCAGATAAAGAAGGATTTCTAAGATCTGCAACATCACTTATTCAGACTATTGGTCGCGCTGCTCGAAATGTTTCAGGTGAAGTGCATATGTATGCTGACAACATGACCAAGTCAATGACTAAAGCCATCGATGAAACCAACAGGCGCCGAGCTAAACAAGTTGCTTACAACAAAGAACACGGGATTGATCCAACCCCCTTACGCAAGAAAATTGCTGACATCACGGATTTAATCGCAAAAGAGGCGGATGACACAGATGATTTGGCCGCAAAAACAAAGAAAATCGGATTTACTAGTGGGGTTCATAGTAAGAATGCACACTCCCTGCCACGTCAAGAACTTGTGGCATTGATTGAATCACTTACTGATCAAATGCGATTGGCAGCATCGGAGTTAAGTTTCGAATTAGCAGCAAGATTAAGAGATGAGATAAGAGAATTGAAGCGGGAGTTAAAAGGGATGCAAGAGGCGGGTAACTGATGAACGATCGTTTAATTGTGCGTGGAGCCAGGGAACATAATTTAAAGGATGTCTCGCTGGATATGCCTCGAAACTCCCTCATAGTTTTTACAGGGTTATCTGGTTCAGGAAAATCTTCTTTAGCTTTTGACACCATATTTGCAGAAGGTCAACGCCGATATGTGGAATCACTGTCAGCTTATGCCCGGCAATTTTTAGGGCAAATGGATAAACCAGATGTTGATTTTATTGAAGGATTATCACCTGCAGTTTCAATTGACCAAAAATCTACGAATAGAAACCCTAGATCTACCGTGGGAACTATTACTGAAGTTTATGATTATTTAAGATTACTTTTCGCCAGAGCAGGCAAACCTCACTGTCCAAAATGCGGGAAAGCGATTGCTAAACAAACGCCTCAAAATATTGTTGATCAGATTCTGCAGATGCAAGAAGGTCTTAAGTTTCAAGTTCTAGCTCCTGTTATTCGTGCCCGAAAAGGTGAATTCCTAGATCTTTTCAAAGATTTTATTACGCAAGGCTATTCTCGAGTCAGAGTTGATGGCACCACTTATCAAATAGCTGAAGTACCTAAACTTAAAAAACAAGAGAAACACACAATAGAGGTTGTGGTTGACCGCCTAAGTGTGAAATCGGAAAGCAAGTCTCGTAT
>ENA-UPTJ01000603-UPTJ01000603.1-marine-metagenome-genome-assembly--contig:-NODE-603-length-22323-cov-16.471214_pt1 | contig 22323 bp, 19 predicted proteins | sample MGYA00238168_ERZ767080 | MGnify/ENA primary metagenome ERZ767080 (study PRJEB28935, sample SAMN06266237) | marine metagenome | isolation source: Columbia River Estuary | place: USA:Columbia River... | reverse complement strand
CCATGCTGAACGCCTTGAACGAAGTCCTGCGTGACGACTACATCAAAGACAGCGTCGCCGGCGTTGAGCGTTGGAACAAGGTTTTGACCAAAGCCGGTATCCCCTTCCAGTTGCGCGTACCGCACAAAGCATTCAACCGCAACATTGGCGCGTTGGCTGGTGCGAACGTCACACCTGAAGGGCAAGTCGTGAGCGAGACCGAGTGGAAAGCCCGCGCTGGCGAGTGGTTGCCATCGACCGAAGACCGTGCGTTTGTGGCGAGCCTGATGGGTCGCGTGGTCGAACCCGGTAAGTTTGCCAACTGGATCGCGCCACCGGCCATGGGTATCAACCGCATGCCTGTCGAATTCGACTACGTGCGCTTTAACTAAAAACCTGAAAGCCATTGCACCATGTCTGATCTTGCTGACGCCACCATCATCAATCAACATCTGATTGATCCCGAGATCTGTATCCGCTGTAACACCTGTGAGGCGACCTGCCCCATTGGTGCCATCACGCACGACGATCTGAACTACGTGGTCGATGCCAGCAAGTGCAATGGCTGTATGGATTGCATTTCCCCTTGTCCCACGGGCTCCATCGACAACTGGCGCAAAGTCTACAAAGCGCAAGCCTATTCAGTGGAAGAGCAACTGACGTGGGACGAGTTACCCGAGCAAGCTGACGTCGAAGGCGACGCCGTCTCTTTAAGTGAGGCAGTCGACACGCCGACGTCAGGCAGTGACACCTCAGCAGATGGCGCAGGTATCGTAACGGCGCCTGTTGCCAACCTGTCTGCGACAACAGCGCCATGGTCTGCCGCACACCCTTATACGCAACTCTTTGGCCCCAAAGCGAACGAGACGTTCATTGAGGCCAAGGTGGTCGGCAACCACCGTGTGACCGAGGTGGGGCACGACTACGACACCCACCACATCGTGCTCGATTTTGGTGATCGCGCATTCCCGGTTCTTGAGGGACAGTCATTGGGCATCTTGCCGCCTGGCACCGACGCCAATGGCCGCGCACACCACGCGCGGCAGTACTCGATCGCCAGCCCTCGTGATGGCGAGCGTGCGGGTTACAACAACGTGTCACTCACCGTCAAGCGCGTTTTAGAAAACCACGCGGGCGAGCCGGTGCGGGGCGTTGCCTCTAACCATCTGTGCGATGCAAAGGTGGGCGACACCGTCAAAGTCATCGGCCCCTTTGGCAGCAGCTTCCTCATGCCCAACCATGCGAACAGCCACATCGTCATGATTTGTACAGGCACGGGCAGTGCGCCGATGCGTGCAATGACCGAGTGGCGCCGACGCCAGGTCGCCAAGGGTGTGTATCAAGGCGGGTCACTCCACCTGTTTTTTGGCGCCCGTTCAAAGGCCGAGCTACCCTACTTTGGGCCGCTGCAAAAGTTGCCCGCTGACTTCATCACCACGCACTTCGCGCTGTCACGTGAACCCAACCAACCGAAAACCTACGTGCAAGATCGGATGCGCGAGCAAGCCGAGACATTAGCGAAGCTGATCACCGATCCCAACGCCTACTTTTACGTTTGCGGACTCAAGGCAATGGAAGACGGCGTGATCGCTGCGATGCAGGACATCTGTAAAGCCAACGGCATTGACTGGCTCGCGACGGCCGCAGAGATGAAGCGCAGCGGTCGTCTCCACTTAGAGACCTATTGAAGTCCGGCGCTGGACGCTTTGGTCATGAGCTGATGCGCTCGCGTTTTACGAAAACGCGACGCACCACCACGATGAACCCAAGTGCTACAGCGATACCGGACATGTCACCAACCGTCATTGACCACATGCCCCTTAAGAGGGGGTACTGTGGATCGTGAATACCGAAAAAATACAGCTGGGTTCCCAGCGAACTGACGATCGAGGCGATCGAGGCCAACACCACCAGTTGGTAGGTGGTCAACGCTGAGAGATCCTGCGTGAGGTGGTTCTTTACCAGATATGTACGCAGCAGCGCGTATGGCAGCAACAGCCAAACGAACAGGTGGGGTAGGACGGTGAGCAAGTCAAAGGTCGTGCCTTGGTAACGTTCGACCAGCTGCATGCCGATGGCGATCCCCATCACGCCCGCCCCCTGTCCCACGACCATTGCAATAAATTTCACGCCCGCTGGCAAGAACAAAATACTTGCCATCGGCAGAAAGTCAAAGTCGGTCAGAACCTGGACCTGTACTTGGAACAAAAGAAAGTACATCACCGCGAAGAAGGCGGCGGTGATGAACGACTCAAATAAAAACGATGTTTTCATGGCTTATGGCAGATTGCGCCTCATTATCTTTCGGGAATCCTTACTCCACGGTGACGGACTTTGCTAGATTTCGCGGCTTGTCGACATCGGTCCCTTTCGCGCAAGCCGTGTGATACGCCAACAACTGCAGCGGCACCACGTGCAGCAGCGGACTCAAGAGACCATAGTGCTCAGGCATGCGAATGACATGAACACCGGCAGAGCCCTTGATGCGGCTATCGCCATCGGCCAGCACATACAGAACACCGCCGCGCGCGCGCACCTCTTGCATGTTGCTTTTCAATTTCTCTAGCAATTGGTCGTTGGGTGCGACCGTGACAACAGGCATGGCCTCGGTGACCAGCGCCAAAGGGCCATGCTTTAACTCGCCAGCGGGATAGGCTTCGGCATGGATGTAGCTGATCTCCTTCAGCTTCAGCGCCCCCTCTAAAGCGATGGGGTAATGCAGACCACGCCCCAAGAACAACGCGTTATCCATTCGCGCGAAATCTTGCGCCCAAGCAATGAGTTGCGGCTCAAGAGCCAGCACGTCTTGGAGGGCCGCTGGCAGATGGCGCATGGCCTTCAGGTGCGTCGTCTCATCCTCGACGCTCAGTCGTCCCTTGGCTTGTGCCAACGCCAGCGTCAACAAAAATAGGCCCGCCAGTTGCGTGGTAAAGGCCTTTGTCGAGGCGACGCCGATCTCAACACCCGCACGCGTGATGTAAGCCAATCGACACTCGCGCACCATCGCCGATGTCGCCACGTTACAAATCGTGAGCGTGTGATGCATACCCATTGACTGTGCGTGTCGCAGTGCCGCCAGCGTGTCGGCGGTCTCGCCACTTTGGCTCAGCGTCACCACCAACGTATCTGGGTGCGGCACGCTGGTGCGGTAGCGGTATTCACTGGCAACCTCGACCTGCGTGGGAATGCCTGCAATCTGCTCTAGCCAGTACTTCGCTGTACAACCGCTGTAGTAGCTGGTGCCGCAGGCCAGTATGAGGATGCGATCTATGGCCTTGAAAGTCGCGTGCGCATTTTGGCCGGGCGCTGGTTGCGTCAGGCCATCAAACAGTTCAGGAACGATGCCCTCGATACCTTCGAGCGTGTCGGCAATGGCACGCGGTTGTTCAAAAATTTCCTTTTGCATGTAGTGCCGATAGGGGCCCAGCTCTGCCGCACCACTGTGCGCATGCACGGTCTTGATTTCACGATCGACCGATCGCCCGTTGGCGTCAACGATCCAAAATTTGCCGAGTTGCAAATCAACACGATCGCCCTCTTCCAAGTAAACGATTTGGTCTGTCACGCCCGCAAGCGCCATGGCATCACTGGCCAAAAACTGCGCTTGCGCATCCTGCCCACTGCCCACCCCCAACACCAATGGCGAGCCCAAGCGCGCACCCACAATGCGATTGGGCTCATCCTTGTGGAATGCAGCAATGGCGTAGGCGCCTTGCAGTTGCGAGACCGTCGCTTGCAAGGCCACAAACAAGTCACCGTCGTACAACGAGTCGAGCAGATGCGCGATGACCTCTGTATCGGTCTGGCTGCTGAACACATAGCCTTTGAGCTGCAGCGCTTCGCGAAGCTCATCGTGATTTTCGATGATGCCGTTGTGCACAAGCGCGATACGCCCAGCGCGCTCTGGTTGGGCATCGCTGGCGTCCACGCCCGGTCCATGGCTGAAGTGTGGGTGCGCATTGTGAACCGCTGGCGCGCCGTGCGTCGCCCAGCGTGTGTGCGCAATGCCAGTGCCGCCGATGAGCTGTGATTGCTCAATTTGCGTCAGGAGCTCGGACACCCGCGCCGTACTCCGGCTGCGCCGCAATCCCTGCGCATGCACAGCGACACCGCAAGAGTCGTATCCCCGGTACTCAAGGCGCTGCAAGCCCTGAACCAGGATCGGAACAATGTTGCTACGCGAAACCGCGCCGACGATGCCACACATATGAAACCTCACGAAAGAAAAGGGCCGATGGTTGCTGAGCTTACCGGCCTCCTCTAAAAATAAAATTTTGTATTCGTTAGTTTTTTGAAATTTTGAGTCACGTAAATTCAAAAATGAAATAAAGTATCTTTAATATTAATTTTTTGAAACATTTAACCATGCTTGACACCACGGACCTCGCCATACTCGCCGCCTTGCAAGCCGATGCGGCCATTTCTAACGTGCAGTTGGCTGCGCATGTCGGGGCATCACCCGCAACCACTTTGCGGCGTGTCAACCGCTTAAAAGCCGATGGCATCATCCACCACACCACCGCCATCTTGGATGCCGATGCCCTAAAAGCATTGATCGGCGCGGGTTTGCAGGTGATTGTTGAGGTCACGCTCGACGTTCAAACCCATGAGATGCTGACCGCTTTCGAGACATTGGCGTGTCACCATCCGAGCGTTCAACAGTGTTACCGCACCAGTCCGGGCCCTGACTTTGTGCTCATCATCACCGCAAAGGACATGCCGAGTTACCTCGACATCACGCAGGAACTCTTCACCGCGCAGGCCAATGTGCGCAACGTCAAGGCCTTTTTCAGTGTGAAACGGGCCAAGTTCCGGACCGATTTGCCGCTTTAGCGCTCTGCACCGAATACCCTCAATCATCAAAATGCCTAAGGATGTCCTAGACATAAACTTTTAATCACTAACTAGGGAAATTACTAGCGATTATTCGTCATAAAAGTATCACTATCATTTTTTTTGATATCGAAGTGACTCATCGCGGCGCCTCAAACTGCCAGTCAACGGTTATCTGACCGTTTGTTTGAACGTGTTCATATTCCTTCAATTAACAGGAGACTGGAATGAAATTTCGCATTGCTTCCGCTTTAACCGCGGCTTTAATGACCGCCGGCATGGCACACGCAGCCACCGAGCTGGTCGTTGCAACCGTTAACAACGGTCACATGATCGAGATGCAAAAATTAACCAAGCATTTCGAATCGGCCAACCCCGATATCAAAATCAAGTGGGTGACTTTGGAAGAAGGTGTCTTGCGCCAGCGCGTGACAACTGACATCGCTACCAAAGGCGGCCAGTTCGACATCATGACCATCGGCATGTACGAAACGCCGATTTGGGGCAAGAAGGGCTGGTTGCAGGAACTCAAAACTGACGCTGCATACGACGCCGACGACATCCTCCCCGCCATGCGCAACGGCCTGTCTGTTGACGGCAAGATGTACGCGGTCCCCTTCTACGGCGAGAGCTCAATGCTGATGTACCGTAAAGACCTGACCGACAAGGCCGGTATCAAGATCCCGAACAATCCCACATGGGACTTGGTTCGCGAAACGGCAGCCAAAATCCACGACCCCGCCAACGGCGTTTACGGTATTTGCTTGCGCGGCAAGCCAGGCTGGGGTGACAACGCGGCATTCTTGACCACGGTTGTGAACACCTACGGCGGCCAATGGTTTGACATGAAGTGGAAGCCACAGCTCGAATCCAAGCCATGGAAAGACGCCATCGGCATGTACGTCAACCTTTTGACCAAGTACGGCCCTCCCGGCTCAGAGAACAACAGCTTCAACGAAATTTTGGCGCTCTACAACGAAGGCAAGTGCGGTATGTGGATCGATGCCACCATCGCAGCCTCCTTCATCTCTGACCCACGCCAGTCGAAAGTGGCTGACAAAGTTGCCTTCGCTCAGGCCCCCACACAAGTGACGCCAAAGGGCGCTAACTGGCTGTGGGCATGGGCGCTGGCGATTCCATCAGGCTCTAAGAAAGTCGACGCCGCGACGAAGTTCGTGACATGGGCAACGTCAAAAGAGTACATCGAGTTGGTCGCCAAAACCAACGGCTGGGCGTCAGTCCCGACTGGCACACGCAAATCAACTTACGCGAACCCCAACTTTGTGAAGGCTGCTCGCTTTGCTGACGCCGAGAAAGCTGCGATTGACACTGCCAATCCTGCTGACTCAACCCTGCCAAAGAGCCCCTATGTTGGCGTACAGTTCGCTGCGATTCCTGAGTTCCAATCCATCGGTACCGCCGTTGGCCAAGAGCTGACTGCCGCTTTGGCCGGGAAGAAGTCGGTTGATGCCGCATTGAAGGCCAGCCAAGTGATTGCTGATCGTCAAATGAAGAAAGCCGGTTACTACAAGTAATTCGGTCTTGTTGGTCTGAAGACGCCGCCCCTTCCAGGGGCGGCCCTTCCATTGCATTGAGCCTCCAGTTCAACGAGGTGGCTGAATGGTTACCTCGTTTTTTTGCTCACTGTTTGATTGAGATCAGGGAACCCTATGTCCCAAAAGTCTGCGCCCCGAACCTTACCCCGGCTTCTACAAGCGCCTGCTGTTGTCAGCCTGCTGCTCTGGATGATCGTCCCATTGGTGATGACGATTTACTTCAGCACCATCCGTTTCAACCTGATGCAGCCCGAAAACACGGGATTCATCGGTCTTGAAAACTACGAATACTTCATTACCGATCCCTCGTTCTGGCCCGCCGTTTTAAACACCGTCTTATTGCTCGGCTGGGTAATCGTCATTACTGTCGTCTTGGGCCTCTTCATTGGCCTCATAACAGACGCCCCCTTTCCTGGTCGCGGCTTAGCCCGCGTGCTGTTGATTTCGCCGTTTTTTGTCATGCCCACGGTCAATGCACTGCTGTGGAAACACATGATGATGAACCCGGTTTACGGCGTCCTCGCCCAAGTTTGGATATTCTTCGGCGCCGAGCCGGTGAACTGGCTGACCGACTACCCGTTGTTCTCAGTCATCTTGATCGTCAGCTGGCAATGGCTGCCCTTCGCCGCACTGATTTTCATCACCGCCCTGCAAAGCATGGACCGTGAGCAGCTCGAAGCGGCCCGCATGGACGGCGCCACCTACTTGCAGCAACTGCGCTATTTGTATATCCCACACCTCAGCCGGCCGATTGCAGTGGTTGTGATGATTGAGATGATTTTCTTGCTGAGTATTTTTGCTGAAATTTTCACCACCACACAAGGTGGCCCAAGTGATGCCAGTACCAACGTGACGTTCTTGATCTTTAAGCAAGCGCTGCTTGACTTCGATTTCGGCGTCGCCTCCGCTGGCGCACTGTTCGCCGTGATCATTGCCAACATCGCGGCTATTTTTCTGATCCGCTTGGTCGGCAAAAACCTGAACTGAAGCGAACCTGCACATGAGACACCAACGCCCGACCTTCACCCTGAGCATGATTGTGCGAACCATCATTGCATGGTCTGTCACCTTGCTGCTTTTCTTCCCACTCGGATGGATGGCGCTTACCGCATTCAAGACGGAACTACAGGCTATTGCTGTACCACCACTGGTGCTCTTTGAGCCCACGCTTGAGAACTTCACCATCGTTCAAGAGCGCAGTGATTACATGCATTACGCGCTGAACTCACTCATCACCAGCGTCGGCTCAACACTGCTCGGACTGGCCATCGCGGCACCCGCCGCGTATGCCATGGCGTTTTACCCCAGCAAAGCAACCAAAGACGTTTTGATGTGGATGCTGTCGACCAAGATGATGCCCGCTGTCGGCGCCCTGATGCCTATCTATGTCTTGGCGCAAAGCAGCAACATGCTCGACAGCCTGACCGCGTTGGTCATCATTTTCACGTTGGCCAATTTACCCATCATGGTGTGGATGCTCTACGCGGGCTTCAAGGATATTCCAAAGGAAATTTTGGATGCCGCCCGCATGGACGGCGCCACGCTGTGGCAAGAGGCACGCATGGTACTGCTGCCACTGGCCATTGGCACGATCGCGTCAACGGGTCTGTTGTGCCTGGTTTTGAGCTGGAACGAGGCCTTCTGGAGTTTGACCCTGACCGCTGCAAAGGCAGGCACCTTGGCGGCGCTGATTGCGCAGTACTCCAGCCCCGAGGGCCTTTTCTGGGCCAAGCTTTCTGCGGCATCCCTGATGGCCATTGCACCCATCGTCGTGTTCGGCTGGTTCAGTCAAAAGCAGCTGGTGCAAGGTCTGACCTTCGGCGCTGTGAAGTAAGTAGCCGCCCTGTTTGAATTTATTTGAGAGACCCCCTATGGCCTACCTGGAATTAAAAGGCATTGAGAAATTTTTTGGTGAACACCGCGCGATCAAAGGCGTTGACCTGGATATTCAACCCGGTGAGTTCATTGTCTTTGTTGGGCCTTCCGGTTGTGGCAAAAGCACCCTGTTGCGGCTGATTGCCGGCCTCGAGCACATCGATGGCGGTCAACTCAACTTGGATGGGCGCGATATCACCCACCTGCCGGCATCAAAGCGCGATTTAGCGATGGTGTTTCAAAGCTACGCCTTGTATCCCCACATGAGCGTTTACGAAAACATGAGTTTTGCGCTCAAGCTGGCGGGTGAATCGAAGCAGGTGATTGAGGAAAAAGTGACGCGTGCAGCCAGCATTTTGAACCTCACCGACTACCTCGATCGCACCCCTGGCGCCCTCTCGGGCGGCCAGCGCCAGCGCGTCGCTATTGGCCGCGCCATTGTTCGCGCGCCAAAGGTCTTTTTGTTTGATGAGCCCTTGTCCAACCTCGATGCCGCGCTGCGTGGGCAAACGCGCGTGGAGATTGCACAACTGCACCGCGATCTTGGTGCCACCACTATTTACGTCACACATGATCAGGTTGAGGCCATGACCTTGGCTGACCGTGTCGTTGTCCTGCGTGATGGTCTGATCGAGCAAGTCGGATCCCCTCTTGATCTGTACGACCATCCCGTCAACCAATTCGTCGCGCAATTTATTGGCACGCCACAAATGAACGTCTCACCCCTCAACACGCTACCCGCCGCGGTACAGGCGGCTGCGCCGGCGGCGGCAAAGGGCGGCAGCATCGGTCTTCGCCCGGAGGGTGTTCGCCTCACAGATGTGGCAACCGGCGTGCCTGCCAAGGTCGTGTTGGTCGAGGCGCTCGGCGCCGAGACGCTGATCTACGTCAAGACAAACGAAGGCGCGCAGATGGTGGCACGCCAAGCGGATCGTGCGCATGTCCAAGTCGGCGCCGAGGTTGGTTTGCAACTTGACATCTCAACCGCCCATTGGTTTGACGCAAAAGGCCGCACGGTTCGCACCCCCAACTGAGACCAACTACCCCCTCACATCATGACAACCACAGACACCCACACACACTGGATGCTGCACTTGGGCTTGGGCTCATTTCACCGCGCACACCAAGCGGTCTACCTCAACGAATTGCACGCGCTGGGGGACACTCGCTGGGCGCTGGCCGGCGGCAATATACGCCCTGACATGGCACAGACCATCGCTGATCTGCAAGCCCAAGACGGTGCCTACACACTCGAAACCGTCACCCCACAGGGGGTTTACGAATACAACCGGATCACGGCCATAAAAAAGGTTGTGACCTATGACGATGCCCTAACCGGCTTGGTTGCCATCGCAAAAGACGCTTCGACGCGCATCATCAGCTTCACGGTAACGGAGGCTGGCTATTACTTGGATGCCAACGAACAGCTCGACCTGTCATTTGCCGACCTGACAGCCGATATCACCCGTGTCAAAGCGGGCCTGGCTGGTCACACCATTTATGGTGCCCTTTGCACTTTGCTACGCGCCCGCATGAACGCGTGCAGCGCCTCTGAGGCGGGAATCACACTGCTCAACTGTGACAACCTGCGGCACAACGGGGACCGTGCCCGCTCGGGTCTTCTGCAGTTCATCACACTGATTGATGACACCGCGCTGGCCACTTGGGTCCAGCAACACACCACCTGCCCCAACGCCATGGTCGACCGCATCACACCACGCCCCACACCAACGGTCGCTGAGCGCGTGAAGGCCGCGACCGGTCGGGACGACCCGGCAAGCCTAATGGGTGAGTCATTTATCCAGTGGGTCATCGAGGATAACTTTGCCAATGGTCGCCCCGCATTTGAGCGCGTTGGGGTCGAAATGGTGACGGATGTGGCGGCCTACGAGGAGGCAAAAATTCGCCTACTCAACGCCACACACAGTTGCATTGCGTGGGCGGGCACCTTGCTGGGAATGACCTATATCCACGAAGGTACGCTACACGCGCCCACCCGCCAACTGGCCTATGACTACGTCACCAACGATGTGATCCCCGTGCTCACGCCCTGCCCCATCGACCTTGCGCGTTACAGGGACGTGGTGCTGGACCGTTTCAGTAACCCCGCAATCGCGGACACCAACCAACGCGTGGCCATGGATGGGTTCTCTAAGATCCCGGGCTTCATCGCACCAACCATTCGCGAGCGCCTGACACGCGGAGAATCAGTAGCCGATGTGATGGTCCTGCCGGCACTCTTTTTGGCCTACCTCCAACGTTGGCACCGCGGCGAGCTGCCATACACCTATCAAGATCAAGCCATGAACCCCGCCACCGCTCATGCCATTTGCAGCAGCGCTGACCCCATCGCCGCCTTTGTTGCTGACGATGTTTTGTGGGGCGACCTCGCGGGTAGCGCCGCACTGACACAAGCCATGACAACCGCCTACGCGAAGGTTCAGGCATTCGTCAGCGCCAACAGCCTTCAAGCCGCTTAAGGCGGTTAAGCGGTTTTCCTCACTTCAATCCATTGATCACCATGAGTCAAAAACTAGCCAACCAACATGCTTTGTTAACCGGTGCAGGCGGCGGGATCGGTGCCGCCGTCGCTCGTGCGTTTGCCACGGAAGGCGCGCGTTGCAGCGTTGTCGACATCGGCTCCGCCCCCAGCGCGGATGTTCAACAACTCATGGCTGACTTTCCATCCGCCATTCAGTACATCAGCTGCGACGTCACCGATACGGGCGCTATCAAGCAAATGGTTGCAAAGGCCACCAGCACCTTTGGCGCAATCCATACCTTGTTTAACAATGCGGCCATCTTCGATATGGCGCCGTTGCTCGAATCAAATGAGGCGATGTACGACAAGATTTTTGCGGTCAACGTGAAGGGCGCCTTTTTTGTGATGCAAGCCGTCTTACAACACATGGTTGACGCTGGCACAAAGGGGGCCGTTATCAATATGGCATCGCAGGCCGGACGGCGCGGCGAAGCCTTGGTCTCCCATTACTGCGCCAGCAAGGCCGCGATCGTGAGTTACACACAATCGGCGGCGCTGGCCATGGCACCCCATCACATCCGCGTGAACGGCATATCACCTGGCGTGATCGATACCCCAATGTGGGCAAACGTCGATGCGTTGTTCGCGAAATATGAGCACCTCCCGCTCGGTGAAAAGAAAAAGCAAGTGGGGCTTGCCGTACCCTTGGGTTACATGGGGTCCCCCAAAGACATTTGTGGCGCAGCCGTATTTCTGGCGAGCCCTGACGCCAGTTACATCACCGCTCAGACACTCAATGTTGACGGTGGCAATGTGATGAGCTAACTTACGGGCTTTCCAGAATCGCTCAACATGCCAACCGCGACCAAACGATCCCTCACACGCCCCAGGCAAATCAAGCCGGAACTTGAGCACGTCTATTCGCGGTCACCCAAACTGGGATACGAGCCGCCCGAGGAGCCTGGCTTTGTTCGTTGCCTGAAGCACGGTTTTCCCACCGAGCTGGACCGCTGGCATTTTCACGATGAGTACGAGCTTCACCTCATCACGCAAACCACGGGGAAGGCATTTGTGGGCGACTGGATCGGGCCGTTCTCTCCCGGTCATCTGGTGCTATGCGGTCCGCGCCTACCGCACAACTGGGTGTCGATCGACACACCGGCTGGGGGTGTCAGTGAACGCGACTTTGTCATTCAGTTTGACCACGCGCCCATCGCCGCCTCAGCGGCCCACCTACCAGAACTGGCTGATCTGTTACCGCTGCTGGAGCGGTCAAAGCATGGGATTGAGTTTTTCGGTCTTGGTGATGCCGCCCTTGAACACTGGTACCGCGTCAAGGCGGGCAAAGGTACGGCTCGTATCGCGGCGTTTTTCGACTTCCTCGCACTGCTGGTGTCTTGCAGTGACTACCGTTTGCTGTCCAATGTGCAACTTCAAGGAGCGGCCAACGACGAGCCAGGTATGGACATGATCAATGAGATCGTGAACCGCATCACCGACAACCTAACTGAACCCCTGTCGATGGCTGAAGCCGCCGCCCAGCTTGGCATGCCAGAGACCCGGTTCTCACGATTTTTCCGCAAAGCCACAGGCAACAGCTACACGGACTTCGTCAATCGCATTCGCATCCACCGGGCCTGTCATCTGTTGATGGAAACCGAGAAATTGGTTGCGGACATCTGCTACGAGGTGGGCTTCAATAACGTTGCCAATTTCAACCGCCGATTCCTAGAAGCCAAAGGGATGACCCCATCGGAATTCCGCCGCCAGTCCGTGCGCCGCTTTGGCGTGCGCCACCTGGCCAACTAACCATTTCATTGGCATGTTTCTCGGTTTAGATCTGGGCACCTCAGAGCTCAAGGCCCTGCTGCTCAACGCACAGCACGCCGTCGTCGCAACTGCGCACGCCCCTTTGACGGTGCAACAACCGAAACCATTGTGGTCCGAGCAAACGCCGCAGGCTTGGTGGCAAGCGCTCGAGACCGTCATGGATACGCTGCACGCAACGCACCCCGAGGCACTGGCCCAACTACAGGGCATTGGCCTGTCGGGGCAGATGCACGGCGCTGTTTTACTGGATGCACAGCACACCGTTTTGAGGCCTGCCATTTTGTGGAACGACGGCCGCAGCCAAGCCCAATGTGAGGCGCTCACAGCGCGCATCCCCACGCTGAGCGACATCGCAGGCAACTTGGCCATGCCCGGTTTCACAGCGCCTAAGTTGTTGTGGGTCAAAGCGCATGAACCCGATATCTTTCAGCAAGTGCGGTTGGTTCTGTTGCCAAAGGACTGGTTGCGCTTGAAGCTCTGCGGCGACGCGGTCAGTGAGATGTCGGATGCCGCTGGCACCCTCTGGTTGGATGTCGCCAAGCGTGACTGGTCCGATGCGTTACTGGCCGCCTGCGACCTCAACCGCGGGCACATGCCACGCCTGGTCGAGGGCAGTGCACCATCTGGACATTTGTTACCGGCGCTGGCCCAGCGCTGGGGTATCCCCGCTGGCGTCGTGATCGCCGGCGGCGCGGGCGATAACGCGGCCAGCGCCATAGGCATGGGTGTTGGTGTCAGTGCCAGCGGCGAGGGTTTTGTATCGCTCGGGACATCCGGCGTCGTATTCACCGCCAGTGACCGGTACACGCCCAATCCAACAAAAGCCGTACACGCGTTTTGCCATGCCCTGCCCGACCGTTGGCACCAGATGAGCGTCATGTTGAGTGCTGCCAGCGCCCTCAGCTGGGCAAAGCGGGCACTGAACCTTGAATCTGAAGCCGCGCTTTTGGCGCTGGCGGCGAGCCTGCCGACTGCCGATCGGGCAACAGCACCCATTTTTTTACCTTACCTAACTGGCGAGCGTTCGCCACACAACAACGCCAGCGCGCAAGCGTCGTGGTTTGGTATGAGCGCCTCAAATGATGCGGCATCCTTGGCCTACGCCGTCGCAGAGGGCGTTGGCTTTGGCCTGCTTGATGGTCTGCAAACCCTGTCATTGGGAAATGCCAGCGGCCTCTCAGTGGTGGGCGGGGGCAGTCGCAGCGATTGGTGGTTGCAGTTGTTGGCAGACATTTTCCAACTTGACCTGCACCTTCACAGTGGTGCGCAAACCGGCGCCGCACTGGGCGCAGCCCGGTTGGGCTGGTTAGCGACGGGCCCTCAAACACCTGAACGATTCAAAGCGATTTGTGTTCGACCACCCATTGAAAAAACGTTCAGGCCGACCCCGGGCAACACCCAAGTACACGCGCTCTTGTTAAAGCGCCACCAACGGTTTCAGGCGCTTTACCGCGCAACCGCGCCATTGATGGGCTTTATGTAACGAGCGGTTTTTGGTCAAACGTCAGTTTGATGGCTTTTTCTTGCTTGGCCGAGACCAGTTGGCAATTGACACCTGTTTGCCTCGCGCCACTGTCAGTGCTCCCGGGGCCGTGCTCTTTGTGATGGTCGATCCGCCGCCAATCGTTCCGCCCGCGCCCAGCGTGACGGGCGCGACCAAGACGCAATTGCTGCCGACATGGACATCGGCCTCGATGGTGGTTCGGTGTTTGTTTGCGCCGTCATAGTTGGCGGTAATGCTGCCAGCCCCATAGTTCACACGCTCGCCAACATGGGCATCGCCGAGATAGGCCAGGTGGTTGGCTTTTGCGCCGTCAGCCAAAGTGCTGTTTTTGACCTCGACGAAGTTGCCAATGTGCACCTCACGCCCCAACGTGGCACCGGGCCGTAAGCGAGCGAACGGCCCAATCAACGCGCCCTCACCGACGGACACACCGAGTGCCTCACCATCAATGTGGGTGAAGGGATGAATCACTGCGCCCGCCGCGATGGTGGCATTGGCGATGACACAATTGGCACCCACCCGTACCCCATCCCCGAGCGTCACGTGACCTTGGAAGATGCAGTTAACGTCGATCTCAACATCCTCACCGCAGGTCAGTGCACCGCGCACATCGAAGCGCGCAGGATCGGCCAAGCGTACACCGGCTTGCATGTGGGCATCGGCTTGATTGCGTTGGTAAACGCGCTCCAACTCGGCCAGTTGCGCCGGACTGTTCACGCCAGCCACCTCCCATGCGTTCGCGATGCAATGCGCCTGCACGGCTAGGCCATCGGCCACCGCCCGCGCGACGACATCGGTGAGGTAGTACTCACCTTGCTGATTTTGATTGCCCAAAGTCGACACGGCGTTGCGTAGCCATGCGGTTGGCACTGCCATGATGCCGCTGTAAATTTCGGTCACCTCGCGCTCTTGCGGTGTGGCGTCCTTTTCCTCACGGATCGCCCGTACCTGTTGTGACGCATCGCGCAAAATTCGGCCGTAGCCCGTCGGGTCAGGCAAGTTAACCGTCAAAAGTGCCATCTGCTCGCCGCCGCACAAGCGGACCAAGGCAGCCAAGGTATCGGGCTGCGTTAACGGCACATCGCCAGACAAGACAAGGGTCACACCATCGTCTTTCAATGTGGGCAAGGCCTGCATCACCGCGTGGCCGGTGCCCAGCTGGGGCTCCTGTACCACGCACGTTACACCGGCGCGCTCGGATACAAAGGCCTGTACCCGCTCCTTTTGGTGCCCTGTGATCACGACCACATCGCGGGCGCCCAGCCCTAGTGCCGTATCAAGTACATGGCTCAACAGGGCACGCCCAGCCAAAGACTGCAATACTTTCGGCTTCTGGCTACGCATTCGGGTGCCCTTTCCGGCCGCCATAACGACGACGTCCACCGGCTTATTGAGCGTTGCAAAGGCTTTAGTTGACATGATCAAACTTTCAAAAGGTTTTCCTATTATCGCCAAGCGCACCGTGACACTGGGCCTTTGTACATTGTTGGTTGCCTGCAGCGCGCTCAAGCTTTTGTACAACCAATTGCCCACGGTCGGTTACTGGTGGCTCGACGGCTATTTCGATGTCAGCGACCAACAGGCACCCGAATTGAAACGGGGGCTTCGCGAGGTTTTGGCATGGCACAAAACGACCGAATTACCCGCCATTGTGGCGCTGCTTAACGACGTCGAGCAACACCTTGAGAAGCCCATTACGGGCGATCAGATGTGCGGATGGTTCACCCGATTTGAGCCGCGCATCAACGCGGTGCTCGACCGCACGGCTGTCATGGCGGCGCCGATCTTGGCGCGCTTGACACCCCAACAACTCACTTACTTTGACAAAGCCATCGCAGAGAAAAACAAAGAATGGCGTGAAAAGTGGCTGGATCCGCAGGCCGATGACCTGTTGGACGCCCGCCTCGAACGTGCGATTGAAAATCTGGAAAGGGTCTATGGCTCGGTCAGCCGTGAGCAAACACAAGCCGTCAAAGCGCGCTTGGCTGCAGATCCTTTTGACTTTGAGCGGAGTTGGCAGAATCGGTTGCGTTATCAAACGGCTTTTAGGGGCTGGCTGGTGGCCTACCAAGGCCGCGCGCTGGCAACCCCTGAGGCCAAGCAAGCCGCGATCCAAAGCCTGCAAGGTTTGTGGCGCGCCGCCGCTGATTGGCGGCTGGAAGACCGGATCCAGACCTGCCAACTCTTGGCGGACTTCCATGGGTTGATGACACCTGCCCAGCGTTTAAACGCGGTTAAAACCTATCAGGGTTATCAAAAAGACTTACAAAGCCTTCATTTAGAGGGCTAACCCGGGGCACGCATGGGGATTTTGCACCCTGTCCCCTTGAAATACATTTAATCGCCCTTATCATTAGCACTCGACGGACTTGAGTGCTAACAATGGCTTGTCGAACTGACAGGCCACGGTCGTTCAGGCTCCGCACCCTGGGATGAATCTCACGGGTCAATTTTATTAACGTCGTTACTCTCTAAGGAGAAATCATGAAACTCACACCGTTGCACGATCGCGTGATCGTTAAGCGTTTGGAAGTCGAAACCAAAACCGCTTCTGGCATCTACATCCCTGACAACGCGGCAGAAAAGCCTGACCAGGGTGAAGTCTTGGCCGTCGGCCCAGGCAAGCGCAACGACAAGGGCGAAATCTCTGCCATGTCCGTGAAAGTTGGCGACCGCGTCTTGTTTGGCAAGTACAGCGGCCAGTCCGTCAAGGTCGACGGCGACGAGCTGTTGGTCATGAAAGAAGACGACCTGTTTGCCGTTGTTTCTTAATTGAATCAACGCCACTCGCGCACTTCAGAAAATACATTTAAAGGAATTTAGAAAATGGCAGCAAAAGACGTAATCTTTGGCGGCGAAGCCCGTGCTCGCATGGTTGAGGGTGTCAACATCCTCGCCAACGCTGTAAAAGTAACCTTGGGTCCTAAGGGCCGTAACGTGGTTCTCGAGCGCTCATTCGGCGCCCCCACCGTGACCAAAGACGGTGTTTCAGTTGCAAAAGAAATCGAACTGAAAGACAAGTTGCAAAACATGGGCGCACAGATGGTCAAGGAAGTGGCCTCACGCACCAGCGACAACGCAGGTGACGGCACCACAACCGCAACCGTTTTGACACAGTCAATCGTGCGCGAAGGCATGAAGTATGTCGCCGCAGGCATGAACCCCATGGACCTGAAGCGCGGTATCGACAAAGCGGTTTTGCGCTTGATCGAAGAGCTGAAGAAGTCCAGCAAAGCCACCACAACCAACAAAGAAATCGCACAGGTCGGTACGATCTCTGCAAACTCTGACGAGTCAATCGGCCAGATCATTGCTGAAGCCATGGACAAGGTTGGCAAAGAAGGCGTGATCACCGTTGAAGACGGCAAGTCACTGCAAAACGAGTTGGAAGTTGTCGAAGGTATGCAATTCGACCGTGGCTACCTGTCACCCTACTTCGTGAACTCACCCGAGAAGCAGGCGGCGTTGCTTGAGAACCCTTACGTGTTGTTGCACGACAAGAAGATCAGCAACATCCGCGACCTGTTGCCCACATTGGAGCAAGTGGCGAAGTCAAGCCGTCCGCTGTTGATCATTGCTGAAGACGTCGATGGCGAAGCCTTGGCGACTTTGGTGGTCAACACCATCCGCGGTATCTTGAAGGTGGTTGCCGTTAAGGCACCTGGCTTCGGCGATCGTCGCAAAGCCATGTTGGAAGACATCGCCATCCTGACCGGCGGTAAAGTGATCGCTGAAGAAGTTGGCCTGACACTCGAAAAAGTGACTTTGGCTGACTTGGGTCAAGCCAAGCGCGTTGAAGTGGGCAAAGAAGCCACCATCATCATCGACGGCGCTGGCGATGCGGGTGACATCGAAGCACGCGTTAAGCAAATTCGCGTTCAGATCGAAGAAGCCACCAGCGACTACGACCGTGAAAAGCTGCAAGAGCGCGTGGCCAAATTGGCCGGCGGTGTTGCACTGATCAAGGTCGGCGCGGCAACAGAAGTCGAAATGAAAGAAAAGAAAGCACGTGTTGAAGACGCGTTGCACGCGACCCGTGCAGCCGTTGAAGAAGGCGTGGTTTCTGGTGGTGGTGTCGCTTTGTTGCGTGCCCGCCAAAACGCTGGCGAAATCAAAGGCGACAACGCTGACCAAGACGCCGGTATCAAGCTGGTGTTGAAAGCCATCGAAGCACCTCTGCGCGAAATCGTTGCCAACGCCGGTGGCGAGCCCAGCGTTGTGATCAACAAGGTCATGGAAGGCAAGGGTAACTTCGGCTTCAACGCCGCAAACGACACCTACGGCGACATGATCGAGATGGGTATTCTGGACCCAACAAAGGTGACCCGCACGGCATTGCAAAACGCCGCATCTGTTGCCAGCTTGATGCTGACAACCGAGTGCATGGTCTCTGAGACCCCCAAGGATGAAGCCCCCTCAATGGGCGGCGGCGACATGGGTGGCATGGGCGGCATGGGTGGCATGGGCGGCATGGGCATGTAATTGCCAACCGTCTCGCTACGCGAGCAATCAAACCCGCAGGGCTTCGGCCCTCGCGGGTTTTTTTTCGTCTACCAACAGCAGCGATTGAGTACCTTTGGCGTCGGCCTGATAACTAAATGTTGTCACGCTCATCAAAGTGGTGTGTGCCTTTGTGGCGGCGCCACAGCACCGATTTATCCAGCGCTGATCGGCGCATCAAACTGGCCACTTTTATAAGTGCTTGCCTTCGATGTACCACACGTTTTTTTTGACTGCCAAAGGGGTATTGAATCACTGAATAAATGAACTTTTGCCGGCTTGTACGCGGCTTCCCGGAATTTGAAGATTAAGAAACGGTCAATTTTTAGACCGCCGATTGATTTGCTCATTCAGGTTGAAACCGCCATGCACCGCAAAGTATTCATTGCCATTCTTCTCTGGGTCGTCGCCACAGGTTTGGCGCACGGTCAGGCCGATGCACCGCTCACCGACACAGCGACCGATGCGACGAAAGAGGTGTTTAAGGCCAAATTAAGGGCCGCTTGGGCAGAGGGTCTCGTGCGGGCGCCCGACGTGTCAGGCCGCTTGGCCAAGCAGGGCATGGCCACTGACGGCCTCAGCACGATTGCTGCTTTATCGGGTGGCGCTGTTGAGCTCAACCCCTTGCTGGGCGCATCACCCAGCGCACTGACGCTGGTGGGATTCACGGCGGTCAAATTCATGCACGTTGACCGCATCAACAATGACAACACCCAACGTGCCCAAGACCGCGCCAACCACCTCTGCACCCTTGCCGCGCTCGGCGACGCGGCGACCTCTAACAACATCGCGCTGTTGATCGGTGCCAGCACCGGTGTGCCACTCTTGATCGGCGCCGTGGTGGCCAACACGCGCTACAAAGACTGCATGCAATCGGCCAAGAGGGCCTACCTTACCGAAGTTGCGCCAGCGCTTTGGGCCGAGGCGCAACAAGCGGTCCGCTTACAGCGCTGATTGAATCAACGCCTCAAGGGTATGCGTGTCCTTCACGAACGCACGGATTCCCTCGCTCAACTTATCGGTCGCCATCGCGTCTTCATTCAGTGCAAAACGGAACGCCGCCTCAGACAAGTGGGACCGTGTGAGGTCCTCTGGCAAGCCCGTGGTCTGTGGCGCTGCCGCATTGAGTACTTGCGGCAAAGGCTCACTCGCGTCGCGCAATTGAGCCAATAAATCGGGGCTGATGGTGAGCAAGTCACAGCCGGCGAGCGCCTTGATTTGGCCCACATTGCGGAAGCTCGCCCCCATCACCTCCGTCGCAACCCCATGACGCTTGTAGTACGCGTATATGCGCGCCACCGACTTCACACCGGGGTCATTGGCACCAGCGCTGGCCTGCTCGTCCCAAGCGGCGCCTGCTTGCTTTTTGTACCAGTCGTAGATGCGGCCCACGAACGGGGAAATCAACTGCACCTTGGCATCGGCACAGGCAACGGCCTGCGCGAACGAAAACAACAGCGTCAAGTTGGTGTGGATGCCCTCAGCCTCGAGCGTTGCGGCGGCCTGAATGCCTTCCCATGTGGCAGCCATCTTGATCAAGATGCGGTCATTGCCGATACCGGCCGCGTTGTACAAACCGATCAACTGACGCGCCTTGGCAACCGTGGCCGCCTCGTCAAAGCTCAACCGCGCATCGACCTCGGTGGATACGCGGCCCGGAATGAGCTTTAAGATTTCGCACCCGAAGCTGACCAACAACTCATCCATCACCGCATCAACCGTTGCCGTACCCGCCCCCTTGGCTTTCGCCGCTGTCACGGCTTGAGCCAATAACGGCTGATAAGCGGGCATCTGCACGGCTTTCAGAATCAACGATGGATTGGTCGTCGCATCCTGCGGCGCGTAGCTTGCGATTTGCTGAAAATCCCCCGTATCCGCGACCACGGTTGTGAACTGTTTGAGGGCTTCGAGCTGATTCATTTTTGGCTTTCAGTTGTAGAAATTATGAAATAAAGTTACAGTTGCACGCAACACAACCTTCCTAACTGGGCTCAATTTTAGCCCAGCCAACCGCCATGCTAGACCGCATCACCGCATCCCTTCCCTCTCTTGCGCCAGCTGAACAGCGTGTCGGAAAGTTGGTCCTGCTGGACCCCCGAAGTTTTGCCAGTTTGCCAGTAACCGAGTTAGCGGCACGGGCGCACGTCAGTAAACCCACCGTGGTGCGCTTTTGCCGCAGCATGGGCTACGACGGCCTCAGCGACTTCAAGCTCAAGCTCGCAGGTACTGTCAGCGAGGGTGTGCCGTTTATCCACCGCAGCGTTGACCTCGATGACAAAGTAAACGACGTGTTGGTCAAGGTCATCGACAACAACGTGGCTGCTTTTTTGAAGTACCGCAATGACGCCTCCACCGCCGCCATCGAGAAGGCGGCAGGTGCGTTGCTGAACACCTGCATGCTCGGCAAACGCATCGAGTTTTTTGGTGCGGGGAACTCTGGCATCGTGGCGCAGGACGCGCAGCACAAATTTTTCCGCCTTGGCGTCTCCACCGTCGCCTACAGCGATGGCCACATGCAAGTCATGAGCGCCTCCATGATGGGGCCGGGCGACTGCGTGGTCGTCATCTCTAACTCCGGCCGCACCCGTGACCTCATGGACGCCACCGACATCGCCCGAAAGCACGGCGCAACCACCATCTGCATCACCAGCAGCGGCTCGCCGCTGGCCAGCGCCGCGCACATCCACCTCGCCGCCGACCACCCCGAGGGCTACGACCGCTACAGCCCCATGACCTCGCGCCTGCTGCACCTCACCATCATCGACGTGCTGGCAACCCTGGTGGCCTTGCGCATGGACGGCGCGCAGTTATTACCCCGCCTGAAGGATATGCGGACCAATTTGCGCAGCAAACGCTACGCCTAAACCCCGCGCCTCGATGCCTCGCGACAGCAGCTGCTATGGCTGCTGTTGCAGTCGCAGGCGCTGCGTCTGCTCAAGTGTCAATTACCGGTAACTTGGGCTACGGCTGGGAAACATCTAGCCAAGGTAATGGTCCCTCGACAAAGGGCCTGAAGGTCACCGACGGCAACGTCAAATTCTCAGCAACCGAAGACCTCGGCGGTGGCATGTCAGTCGCTACAGCGATGGACATCCAGAGCCGCGGTCGTGACACCACTATCGCAGGTCGCGATGCCTCTATCACCCTCGTAACAGGTGCTGGTGGCTTCACACTGGGCGCGGTTGAGGCTGGTAACGGCATCATCGGCTTGGGTGGCGCAGGTGCCCCAACCATTGGTTTGGATGGCAATGCAGTGTCTAACGCCGACGCGACCCAGAATAAAGGTGTCCTCGATAGCGCATCCAACGTCAATATCGCGCAGTACAGCTTGCCAGTGGGTAACGGTTTCGGCATCAGCATCGCGCGCATCGATGACACCGCAACGGGTGAGGGCGCAAATCCTGGCAACGTTTACGGTGCCACATACGCAATGGCAGGCTTCAATGCCAAGGTTGATGTCACCAAGGCCCAACTTCTTAACCGCACACGTTTGAGCGCTTCTTATGACTTGGGCAGTGCAGTCATTGGCGCTGGCTACCAGACGCGTAAGTCAACCACCGCTGGCTTGGCCTCAGGCGGTTGGGAGGCTGGTACCAACAAGCAAACCATCATTGGCGTCGCAATGCCTGTGGGCGCTTTGACTGTCGGCTTGAACTATGCAATCAACAAGAACAGCACAGAAAGCGTTTCTAACAAAGGTACCGACATCGGCGTGAGCTACGCACTCAGCAAGCGCACCGCGTTGTACGCACAAATGCAACGTG
>ENA-UPTJ01000601-UPTJ01000601.1-marine-metagenome-genome-assembly--contig:-NODE-601-length-22374-cov-9.208746_pt1 | contig 22374 bp, 12 predicted proteins | sample MGYA00238168_ERZ767080 | MGnify/ENA primary metagenome ERZ767080 (study PRJEB28935, sample SAMN06266237) | marine metagenome | isolation source: Columbia River Estuary | place: USA:Columbia River Estuary... | reverse complement strand
ATTATTATTAAGAAGGACCTAAATTAAGGTAAATTACGGCAATTTTTGATACCTACCCCCCTAAAAAGGGTGAAAAAATGCATAATCGGCGAAAGGAATCACAGTTTAACGTCTCATTTGATGCGTAGCACCTATGAAACGTTCTAGGGAATTCGATAAGTATCTACAAAAACGAATATTTTTGATTTAAAAACTTATTTTATTTATCAAAAAAGATGGTAGAGCAGTATGATGAACCTAAACTAGTTGGTGGACAAACATTGAAATACAATGTAGTTTCATATTTACAACAAAATAATGATTTGGCAAAAAAAGTTGCTAAATCATTTGTTATACCATTAGAGGTTGCAGTTCAAAATATTAAGTTTACAAACAATACTGCAATGATAGCAAGAACTTTAGCATGTTTAGGTATTCCTAAATTACATTTATTAGATGATAAAGCATGTGATTGGAGACCTGCTCTAGGTTCTAAAAACTATATCGATATTGTAAAATCTGGAAAGATTGATCCATCAACTTATTTTCAAGAGAATGATTTAATACCTATTCTTATTGAACAAGGTGGCATACCATTAGAAGAATTTAATTTTAAATCTTATATTCGTGAAGGTAAAAAAATATGTTTAGTTATGGGAAATGAATCTACAGGATTATCATCTGATTATTTAAAACAGAAATTTCCAATTGTATCAATTTCTCAATATGGTGTATTAAGAAGTTTGAATGTACAAATTGCTGCATCCATAGTAATGTATGAATTTACAAAACAATGGAGACAAATTGAATTAAGTAAATTATAAAAAGAATTTTCATATATACATATGAAAAATAAAATATATAAATGAAATTTAGAAAACGAATTTTTAATTTAATATTTATAATTTTAGAAAAAGAAAGTTACAAATGAACCAAATAATTTTAGAACATAAAGATGAATTTAATTCTCAATGTTATTTCTTTGGAATTTTATCACCTAATAAAGGAAAACTACGATTTTGGAATGATAAGACCGGTCTTATGAATTATTATGATTATATTGGAAAGACAGGTTATGAAAAGATTGAAGATTGGATTTGTGAGATGGGATATAAACCTGAAGAAGTTTATTTTGGGTCAACTAAATACACTATAGAAAAAAACTTGAGTTTAATGGATTTTATTGATAAATATGATAAAATGTATAAGTTTCCTGAAGAAGAAGCTATTCATCAAGATGAAGAAATGAAAGAATTATCTTCAAATTTTGGTAAATGGTGTTTCTGTTGTAAGCGAACATGTTTGACATGCTCAAAGAAAAACATGTAAGTAAATATTATAACTTTTTTTAAGTTTGTAAAAACGGACATTTTTTTATAAGAATTAGTGTTTAGTAGAAATTTCTTGTGCGTATCAAAAAGAGCGTATTGAGAAGATGAGCTTTCTTGTGTCATTTGCATCCATACTTCCCGGAACAAAACGGGGAGAAAATTGGGCGAAGGCGATGAAGGCGATTGCAGAAGCAGACGCAGCGGCGAAAGCTGTGCGGATAGCGGAGAAGAACGCCGAGGAAGCGTTTCTTGCGCTTTCAGCTGACGAGCAAGTTGAGATTGTTCACGCGGCGTGGGTGGTGAATGCCACTCCTGAGCCAGTTCGGGCCAAAAAAGCATTGTTAGCGGCGTTATTGCCGTGGGCTGAGAAGAACTTGGTCCCGGAGGATCAGGATGAGACAATGGAAGTTGTTCCCAAGAAGAACAGGAATGTGAAGTTTGGAAGCTGCATCATCAAAGAAGTTCCGGCTTGTCTGCTTCAAAGCAGCGATCCGTGGAAATACAAGAAGGCCAACTCTGGTCCGCACATGGAATATCCGGTGGCGCCACCTTTGGCGCTGCTGCGGGCTGTGCGACTAGCACAAGAGTTATCCCAATAACTATAAAAACGGGCATGGCAGTCACATCCATGTAAAATGATAGTGGGGGAAGGTGGTTCAGCAACCTATTTTAAATAAATGCTGAATTAGATCATTAGGGTCCGAATATCTGAGGCAAAGTGCCAAGACGAGAAAGGAGTAATGACTAAAATTTTTAATATTGTGGTTTTTCCATATAACCATTTGAAGATAATTCAAATGATCCTTTTAAAGTATTCAAATGATTTGTTTTACCAATAAATCCTTCTTGAAACCACGAAGGTAAAATCCAATCTGAAATTATTAAATCATTTTCAATAAAATAATTTTCGTATACAGGATCACAAACTTCTTTTAAATAAATTTCATTTTGAAATTTAAATTTTTGATTCATAAAAGGATTAATTAATAATTCAAATAATTCATGAGTAAACAAAAAAGAAAGATTATCTTTCTTAGGATTACAAAATATATTTGCGAATGGAATATTATTTTCTAAAGAATGATAAGATTTTTTATGAATATGATTATCAAATATATTCATATAAGATTTTCCTAAAGGTAATGGCCATCCAATTCTTAAATATTTCAAATTAGGTATTTCTAAAGACCAATCAATACAAAATTGTTTTAGTGCAAAAGAATTTTGTATTTTCGAAACTAATTCAGAAATTTGATTGTTATTATAATAAGAAGTTTTATTCAAAATAAATATTTCCATTCTTATTTTTAAAGTTGCTTTAGTTTTATTAAAAGATCTTTTCTATTTGAATCTTCATAAAGAATTTCATATTCTTCAGGTGTATACCAAATAATACCTTCTTTTTTATTTAGAATAGCATTACGAAATAATAATGATAAATATTGACATCTATGAATTTTAGTTTTAATATTATCAGGAAAAGGTTTGGAACTTAATAATTCAGCAAAAGAATTTAATAATGATTCAGAATAATTTGTACATGCTCTTCCACCAATATTTTTAGAACGGGATACAGGTTCTAATTTATCAGAATCAGGATCTAAATTAAATAATATACTTGTATCTTTCATTGTAGCAAATATTAATTTACGAGTTGTTAAGAATTTTTGTTTTAGTTCAATTACCCATTGAGTATACAAATCAAAATCATCACCTATTAAAGTAATTTTTTTATTATTTTTATAAAATTGTTGAGAACCTAAAATAAGAATATTATTTTGTAATTTCAGGGGTTTGGCGTATAAAGGTGGATTTGTCCAATCTAAATTTAAAATATATTCTAATCTTTCTTCTTTTGTTAAAGCATGATCTAAAATATACCAATCCAAAACATCTTTAGAAAAATTATCTTTCAAAAAAGAATTTAATTCTGATTTTTTAGAATCTAATAAATTTTGAATACTTAGATTTTTATTAGTAGTTTTAGGAATTTCAATTTTAGTTAAGTCAATAGGATTATCTTCATAAGGATCAGTATATAAATCTTGTATAACATCTTTATCACTTAAAGAAAAAGAATAATAATTCTTTCTTGATATAATATGTCCTTTTTTACCTTGTTTATTTTTAATTATAAAACCTGATTCAATAGCATTTTGCAAAGTATATATAACAACATTAGGATCATAAGATTTTAATTTTTTTGTATTCAAAAGATCAGATTTTAGCCAAATAGGTTTATTATAAAATAATTCTAAGAAAATATCAAGTAATTCATCACGAATATCTATATAGGACGATAAAGGACGTTCATAATCAGGATCAGGTTCTTTTAATGAATTTTTACATACTAAATCAGATTCTTCACCAAAAACAGGAGAAGCTAATTGATGTAAACTTAAACTTATTTCTTTTTGATCTTGTGATCTTTGTTGAGGAATAGGTAATTCACGCCATAATTTAGGTAATCTATTAATATCTTGTTGTAAAGGACAATCCATAGCAGATTCCATAATAATATTTTTTATAAAAGCAACTTTCTTAGCTTTGAATTCAATTTTAGTTCTATAATAATATTCATCAATTAATTCTTGTGATTGATTATCTTCTAATTTAGAAACGTGTAAATAAATAGTACAATTTTGTTTTTCAAATGGAAGTAATTGATGTGAGCATGTACGAATACCTCTACCAACAACTTGTTCAATTCTACTCATATTCCACCAATAATCTAAAATATGAATTTGTCTTATGTTTTTCAAATCAATACCTTCAGCAATAAATTTAGATCCAACAAGAATTTTTACTTGTTGTCCATTAGAATTTTCTTTACGAATTAACATATCAATAGCTTTTTTTTGATCTAGTTCAGTTAATTCAGGAGTTAATAAAATATATTTACCTTTTGAACCTTTAGGAATTTCTTCGGATGTTTTTTTCATTAAAGTTTTTCCAATAGCATTAGAATATCCGTGTTCTTCCAAACACATAGAAAATAATTTACATCCTAATTCTTTTAAAGATGAATAAACAAATATAATTCCATCAGATTTTTCAATTACTGATAATATTAATGCAAATTTCGAACTATAATTTGAAATTTGTGAAGGTGCTAAAAAATAAGGTGTAGATTTATATTCATATGTACCATCTTCATTATTTGATGAAATATTAAATATATTACTTAAATATTGTTTATTTGATGGTAATGTACAAATAATTTGTGATTGGATTTGTGCGCCCATAGGTTTTAATAATGGAACAATTTCTTTTTGATATCCTTTTAAAAATGAATGACATAAAGTTAAAATAGACCTTCTATCTTTTTTCAAAATATGTTTATTAAAAATATCTTTTGTTGAAATTTGGGCAATTAATGAATCAGGTGGAGGTAATCGAAATGGAAAAGTTAAAGGATTATCACCTTTAATAAATGAAATATAATCTTGACACCATCCTCTAAATTTAGTTTCCATACCTTCTTTGAAATTTCCATCTAAATCAAATATTTTAGAAACTTGTAATGATGAACTAGAATCTTGTTTCTTATCATTCCACAAAAACAAATTCAAATAATAAATAATTTCATCATAAGTATCGTACATAGGAGTAGCAGTTAAAAGAATTAATGTAATATTATGAGCAGTTTTAATAATAATTTCTAAAGCTCTTGATATTTTCTTTGATATGTCTACAGAAGTTTCATCTGAATATTTAATATTATGTGCTTCATCAATAATAATAATTCTATTATCATAAGTTTTATGTATCCAATTTTTTATATGTTCAGAATTATTATTAAATTGTTCTTCATTTTCTAATTTATTTGCAAATTCAATATATCCTTGAAATTCATAAAATTCATCAATGATTTTTTTTGAGATATTAGACATACGTTGTCTAACTAATGGACTTGACCATCTTAAAGGTTCTTTTTGGATTCTTTGTAACATATCTAAATATCTACGACCAGTACATTGTTTAGATAATAATAATCCATCATCATCTTCATAAATATTATTTGTATTAAAAATTTGTTTTCTGAAATTTTCTTGGACAGGTGGATTAGCAATAACTAAAACTTTCGAATATTGAAATTCAGGTCTAATAATATATTCTTCGGCAATTTGAATTGCTGAACAAGTTTTACCTGTACCTGTACCATGAACCATTAAAAGAGATCTTGTAGGTGAATCAGGTGAAAGAATTCTACGTAAAAATTTTTGATGACTTTGTAATTTTGAGAATTTATTTGAACACATTTCATTTCTTAGAATTTTTAAAGTTTCAAGAGATGCTATAGGTAATGATTCAACTTTAGTTTCTTGTAATTCTGATTTATACATCCTTATTATAGTAAAACGGAAATCTAAATTACTATTTTAATTCTTTATAAATAAAACTTTTAGAGAATGGAAAGATGTTCAAGATGTAAAAAGAAAACTTTACTAACATTTAATTGTAAATGTTTAGGAAAATTTTGTATGAATTGTAAAATACCTGAAATACATTTATGTTTATATGATTACAGAAAAGAACAAAGAGATAAATTAGAAAAATTAAATCCTGCGATTACAAATATGAAAATTTCAAAAATTTAATTTATTATTTTTAACAAGTTTGTTGTACAGGTGGTGTAGCTTGAATTTCTTTAATAGTTTCAACTGTTTCATATATTTGCATTGCTGCTTGAACAATCATTCCTACAGGTCCTACTATTTTTGCTATAGCTTTAATAATAGGTACTAGTATTTTTACTATTTTAAGTGTATTCTTAAAAAGTATGAATACTATTTTTATATTCAATCTTGGAAATCTAATAATAGGAGGTTTTATAATTGGTTTAGGTATAGGTTTAGGTATACCTGGTGGAGGCGGAGGCGGGGGTGGAGGCGGAGGAGGTGGAGGCGGGGGAGGCGTGGGGCCACCTAGCTTGGGTACTGGGACAGGCCCCTTTGCCATTCCTCCAATCTTTAAAGGAGCTTGACCACTTCGGAAAGCACTAACTTGATTTACTGTAGGCCATTTTTTAGCTTCAGTTCCTACACTTGGAAAGGCCCCACCTCCAACTCCAGAAAATGCGCGATCTGAAATACCCATCATAGTAGATGTAATTTTAAATGATTTATTTTGTAATAATTGTATAGCATTCTGAATTGTACCGCCTGTAAACTTAAATGGCAATTTCACACGATCTTTTTGCATTGACGTATCAATTGATTTAATACCATAAATAGATCCAGGTGTACCGTCATTACAATATCCTGAAATAATACTTGCAAACTCAATTTGAATAGCTAATGATGTACTTCCAGTTAATGTTACACCAAGCGTAGAAAATGTTTTATAAATTGGTACACTATTACCTAATCCATCATCTTTATAAAATCCTTCACCATGATCTACAATTTCAAAGTTAGCATATAATTGTGTTCTTTGACTAGTAGGATTGCTAGGGTATGTTGTTGTAGATGTAAATACATCGGGATTATCATCATCTGTTTTTGATGGGCCATATTGAATATTCTTGATTTTTATTATTGCAGGTCTATCAGGAGTTATTACTCTTACATTTCTAGGGAAGAATAATGATGCTTCATATACACTAATTTTTTGATTACATATACTAATGAATTCAGCTATTGATTGTACATCTGCTGGTGTATAAGAATTTGAAGTTGGTATTATAACACCCAACGCATTATTGGCATAATTTTCAGTATAAATAGCTAAACTTGTATATCCTGTTGTTCCAGTTAAACCACCTAAATATAATTGTGTTCGTTCAGTTTCATTAATTATTCCACATCTATAAGTTGTTTCAACATTGTTTAGAAAATAATCTAAATAATATGGATCATAATTATTTTGAATATCAGGTAAAACTGTATTATTAAAATATATCATATATTCTTTTGCCCATTTATATTCAGCATAAGTTACTCTATTAAATTCAACAATTGGTGTAATATCAGGATCTTCTACAGTTTGAGTTAAAAGGAATTCATAAAATGTTTGACATCTAGCTAATAAATCTCTAGGTGTTACAGGTGGTTCTATGGCTGTACCAGTTGGATTTAGCAAAAATTTAGACATAGCTCTTTTTTGTCCTGCCATTTCACCAACACTTAAAAGTATACCATTCATTGCTTGAAAATTACCTACTGCTTGAACAACTTTAAATACACCTGTCCATGTATCTTCGGATTTGAAAATATTTAAAAACCCATCTCCACCTCCACCTCCTTTTTTATAACTATCAACAATAGTATCTACAAGAGCAAAAATAGCACCTAAAATTGGGAAAAAAATTGAAAATATAGCAATAAATTTTTTCTTTTCTGCTTCTGATTGTTGTTTTCTTCTTTCAATTACAATTCCTTTCAATATACTTACATCTGTAACTTTTGTATAACCGGGTTTTATTTCTGCGCATTGTTGGGCATGAAAAACATAAGGTAATATAGATTTATATCTATTTTTATATGTAATACTATGTTTACCTTGAGTTGAAAATAATTCGCTATCATCAATAACAATTAAACTGGGTTTATTATATGTCATATTTCCATAAATTCTATCAGCACTTCCTGAACCATAACCTTTAAATCGATCTTCTGATAAATCGTCGGCTATTGCTACTTCACTATTTCTGTGGTCGTTTTTGTTTATACTTCCATAAGGTTGGTATAATACTTTATTAATTTCAAAAGAAGTTACATTAACTCCTGATGTTCTCCAAGGAATTTGTTGATTCCTATCTGTTAAATTTAATATTCCTGATTGTGGATGTGAATAATTATTATTTTCTGATGATTGTCTAATTTCAAAATTTATTGTACGCAATAAAGATTCGAAAGTTTTTTCTATAATAGTACTAGCACTATTAGAATATATTAAATCAAATGTATTTTTAACATCTTTAAATTGATATCTATTAGGATATATTCCTAATGTTTTAAAAGGTTCCGCAAATCCCGTATTATTACCTGAACCAAAATCTCCAAATGTTTTATTTGGCATACCTAGTGTTCCTCCAGGCATATTAAACCATGGAGTAGGATTTGCAAAATCACCAAATCGTAAACTTAATGTATCGAAATCATTTATAGTTAAAATTGGTATAAAAATAGACATATGAGTACCATCATATATTGCGCATTGTTTTTCAAATAAATCTTCATTGATTAAAGAACCTCCTTTACCAATATAATTTCTATCACGCATATAAACTAATTTAGATTGACCAATAAAATTTGAAATTATACCTGTAAAATAAGCAATATCTTGTGATATTTGATCATATTCAGCTCTTAAGAGTGAATATGAAGGAGATAATTCTTGTAGCGGTATTAATTTACCTGTTGTTGTACCTGATACATCGGCAAACTTTTCAGATAAATAAAATGTATTTGATGCTGTAGGTCCTTTTTCTTCCCCAGTAGTTTTATCATAATATACACCAAACCCCGAATTTCCATCTACTTCCAAGGGATAAGTATATTGTGTTGTTCCTCCATTAGAACTAATATAATTTGTATTTAATTGATATGATTTTACACCAGAATAATCAAATGAAGTTTTTAATGCGAATAAGTTATTATTAATTCCATCATTTGAAACACTTGATAACACTGAATTTAAATTTTCTATGTTTCTTGCATTATCTCCAGGTTTGATAAATACCTTACCGAATGAAAGTGTAGGATTTAATTCTAAATCTTTTGATAATAGTGGTACACCGTCATAATCAGGATAATATCTATCATTCATATAAAATCCTTCATACAATTCATTGACTAATGATAAATTAATATCTTTCCACTTTGTTTTAATTACATTCAAATTTCCATTTAACATAATAATATTTTGTTGGTATTCATAAATATGTTTGAGTAATCTAGAATAATAATACATTTGCGTATCCAAAAATTGATTTTGTAGTTGTTCATAAACGCTATTTTGTGAAGCACGTAAAGGTAATTTCGTATTTGTATAATTTTCAGATGGACCACTTAGAATATCAAATATATTTCCAGGAGTTCCAAGATTTTGAACAGCTAAATCTGCTTTTATCATATCTAAAACACCAGTTTTTGTAATGCCTTGGTAAGTTGTTTTAATTAAGCCATTTAAGCTTGTTGGATAAGTTATAGAAGTAAGTTCTAATCTTTGTAAGTTATAAACTAATTTATTATACGTTAATTCAATTGTATCTGCAAATTTTTTACGTAGATTTGTAGCAAAACCTACTTCATGCCATGGATCGAATAATAATCCGTTACCCCATTTAGGTTGTCCATAATCAATTATCCATTTATCATTTTCATATTTTAATCCTTCATAATTATCTCTATCATTTCCCGTTGTTTTTAGAGAATAAGTATATCTGCCAACATCATTTTTTAGTAAGGTACCATTAGTAAGTGTTAATTGAGGAGAATAAGGAAATATTTCTACATCATCTCCGTCTTCATTAATTTGAGCAGTTCCAAATCCCCATCCATTAGCTTTAAATTGTAAAGTTGTTCCTTTAAAATCTACTAAATAATCTACAATATCTCCAGCATTATAAGATCTATTATCATTATATATTCCAGTATAACCTGGCATACCTGAAGAGCCATTAGGTAAGTAATCCCATAAAGTTAAAGGTTCAGGAAGAGGTGGAGCAATACCTTTAATAGAAGAAAGATTGGAATAACGTTGTTGTGTTGTTCCTGCATAATTAATATTTAAAGGATTATATGTCCATTCCCATATAGCATTAGCAAATTCTATTCTAATAGGTTGTATTTTTAATATATTGTAATCATACGCATAATCGTGTTTGAAATTATATCTTGCAGGCAATGGTCCAGTATAACCAGATATACCTGCAACATAATCCCAATATTTAGAATCAATTAAATCTTTTCTTGAAAATGTTCCAGCAGTAGCACCATAAGAATCAATATTTACAGGAATTAATGGTTCAGCAATATTATCATTAATTTTTGAAGCAAATATAAATCCACCATATTCAACTTTATCAAATAATCCATAAGTTATGCCAGTATTTGAACCAAAATTTGGTACATTTGCGTTATCATAATAAAATTTATATGCTAGATTTTTATATTTAACAACTTCTCCTACATTATAGGTTCTTGTTAAACTAAAATCGGGTATACCGGCAATTTCTAAATAAGGATATGCTTTCCATATAGAATTTCCAGGTACAGAACTTATTGACGGAGGGTCAATTCCTGAAATATTTGTTCCTAAACATGTATATATCTTATTGTCAGTAAACAAAACTAAATCACCAAAATCATATGAAAAATTTGAATTATAGGGATTAGGAACAACAAATTTATTTTGAGAATTTTTAGTTGTGAATGTAGCAGTTAAACCATACAAAGTTGTAAAATCAACAAATTCTTGATTTAGTTCAGGTTCCAATTTCCATACACCATTAGATTGAGGATATTCATACAATTGTTCACCTGCTGATCCAATAACTTTCCAATATTTATCATAATCATCATTAAATCCAGGAGGAATACCTTTTCCAATTCTACTAAATAATCGTTCAGAACCTAAACATTTGAATGGAGCATTATTATGTATAACAATATCACCTTTAAAATATTCTTTTGCTGGATCGTATAAGGCAGTAAAATAAGGAGTTTCTTGTCCTGTAGGGCCAACTAGTGAATAATTTAATTCATTATAATTAAATTCATCATATTTTCCTTTTTTCCCAGGAGGAAAATTTTGATCAAATTGTGGTATATCGTGATATTCTTCCCAACATAATAATGAACTTAAAGTTCCTGTAATACCTAATGTTCCAGGAGAAACACCTTTAATATTTCCATATCTTTGTGTAGTATAGCATTGATATAATGAATGACCCGTAGTTCCATAATTATTAAATGATACAAAATCACCAACATAATATCTATAATTAGGATTGTATTCAGGAAATGAAAGATTATTTGCAGTATTTCCTGTAGCTGCAGCAACCCAATAATATTTATCAAATGGAGGAATATTCATAATAAAATTTTCATTTTCATCTACATTTGCTATTGGAGGATCCGGTTCTCTAGATAATATATCTGTTTTCATTTGTTTATATCTTGCATAGCTGCTCGATACATCATTCATCAAATTAAAATTATTAATCCAAGTATTAAAATCGTTGATCTTAGTTATGTAAACTAAAGCTTGTCCATTCAAATTTCTTAAAGTTTTTGTATATTTCTCCAAGATAGGATTGTTATTATTAACTATATTTTGAACTAATATTAAATCATCATCAATATTACTACTTCCTGAAAATACTTCATCAACTTTATCTCTTAAATCAATCATAGTTTGACGAGCAAAAATATTATAAATTTGATTCACATTCATATAAATATTATCTCTGACATTATATGTTATTCCAGTATTTGACATTAAATTATAAAATGTTCCTGATGTTTCACCACCAGTTGGACCATTTAAATATCTATTAAATAATCTATGTTGTTCATTTGAAAAATAATATTCAGTATTTGTTGGATCTAATTCAAATTTGTTTAATAATAAAGTTTTAATTAATGGAACAAATGTACTACTATAATCTCCTATTAATGAATTATATAATTGTGAGGTTGTTGTTGAAGGTGTAAATTTTATACCAGTATAGCCAGCTAGAATTGTATTATATTGTGCAATATCATAAATAGCGGTACATCCAAACATTCTTGCATCATTCATTAATGATAAAAATTGATTATTTATATTTGTTAATCCTGTAGCACCAACAATACTTTCATCATAAGAAGGTCTTAGAAAAGATGTATCTAATGTTCCATCCGTTGATGTATTATAAATTATTTTGTCCAAATATTTCTTTAATAAATTATAATCTGAATTATTTTGTTGTAACATTTTAGATTCTATTAAAGTTATGCCGGCAGAATCAAGAACTTCACTAAAAAATGAAGGATATATAGATTTGGCTATATTAAAACTTAAATTTTGGTTATTTGCTGTTAATCCATCTAGTACATTGGCAATTTGATAAGCTTTATTTAAAAATGACATTAGAGATACACCTGTAGGACCTGTAACACTATCACTTAATAACAATTGTATATTTCCTGTAGTACATTTAAAATTATTATTAAATTGATTATACAAAATAGAATTTCCCGGGGTATTACCAATTGTAATTCCTTCTCTTTCTTGAGATCCTCTATTGCCACTAACTGCCCATGCTGTTAGACCATAACTATAATTTATGTTAGCATCTAAATCTTTATACATATAATCAAATACAAATTTACGATCAGGTAATCGATTAAATGGACCAGTTGAACTTGTAGGATTAGTAATTAAATTTGTATAATTTGTACCTTGTTTTAAATTAAAATAATAAGCGAAATTTAAAAATTCAGTTTTAATTATATCTAAAATATTTGTATAATCTTGCGATGAACCGAAAGATGAAAAAAATATTTTATCTTCTTGTGTAAATCTAGTTCTGTATGTTTCAATTGCTGTTTGTTTAAATCTAGATTTTATAGGGTAATTTCTAGTTCCGGGGATACCATCTCCGGGCACATACCCAAGTAAATTTCCAAATTGTGTATTAATAGATTGATAAATCGGAACAAAATAATAGCTAAAGAAATATTGACCACTAATTGTATCTCTTCCATATAAAGATTGATAAGTTTGTAATCCAGTAGGTTGCGGTAATACTAAAGTACCGTCAGGCGGATGTGGATAATTCTTAACATCATAGTAATCAAATACAATAGTTGAAGATGATATAAATTGAGACATTAATTTAGCAATTCTACGTAATAATGTAGGTTCATTAATAAAATGAGTTAAAGCATAATAAAAATTTTTAGATATTATTTGTCTATCGCGTTGATATTTAAAATTTAATAAGTATATTGATGGATCGCCATAACCTATAATTAGGGGAAGAATATCAGGATTATTTATAATTCCTGAGACACCCGCATCGTTTTTATTAGCATCAGGAATTAATCCAATATATTTCATTTGTGAAGCATATTTAGTTTCAGATGATGTAAATTGAAAACTATCATAAATTGTTTGTTTTAAATCAGAATTTATTAGAGGTTTATAAACAATATTATTTATACCTACACTTAATCCAAGATTAGTTTCTGTTGTTAATCTAATATCCTTTGAAACATTCAAAGTAATATTTAGTTTCTTTTTATTATAAATTACAAAAGTTTGTAATAATACATCAGCTTTATAAAAATTTAAGTTTATTCCATCAAATGTAAATTTAAATACTGTATTCTCATCATAAGTTAATTCATTGTGTGTAGGAGTAGCAAATTGATCAGTTGAGACATTTAAACTTTCTGAAGCTTGAGCATATCTATTTGTTAATGAACTAGAAATTAGTCCAAAAAATGTAGGTAATATTTCTAAAAATGGATTTCCTTGGATTTGTGATTTAATAGTATTGAAAATTGTTTCATCATAAGAAAGATGATATTCAATTGTGCGTAATTTTTCAATAATTTCTTGAAATTCTTCAGCTTTATCAGGATCAGAAATTTGTGAATAAAGATCTTGTAAATTTAATAATCCTTGTTTTATAGGATAGCCAACTAATTTTTCTAATTTAGTGAATGACTCAAAATTATAAGTACCAACATTATTTTGTCTTCTATTCAAAATAGGTGTATAAAATTTAGTTAGTTCTTGTGAACCTGAAATTCCTTCATAATCATAATTGCCATTAAAAAATTCTTTTTCTAGTTTAGTAGTTGAACTAAAAATATCTGAAACTCTTTTAATTTCATTTAAGATTTTATTTAATTCTGTAAGTTGAAATTGATACATATCTCCAAAAATAATATTTTCTGAATATACTAAACCATCATTTATAACATTTTTTCTGAAGAACGCAGTTCCACCTGATAAATAAGAATTAGTTTCAAAATTATAAATTGATCCACCAGATGAACCTAAATCATTTTTGTAATCATTAATAATAAAATTATAATAATATCCGCTTGAACCTAAATCATCTGAAAAATTAATTGATTTACTTGTAAAATTATCACATGTAAATTCTAATGAAAATGAACTTAGAGCTGTAGATCCTATAATATTTCTAAAAGTTGTACCTACATAACTACGAATACCACTAGAACCTTGTATAGTTCCTGTTAAACCTGGCAAAGATTGTCCAGTTACACTTTTTACTGCTGAAAGAGTTTGATAACTTCCATATATATCATATGATTGATAAGTTATACCATCAAGAGGTTTAGAATTTATTGTACAATAACTATTTACATTTAATCCTGTTAAACCTTCTAAGGGAATTACACCATATGAATAAGCTGCTAATTGTCCGGTTGTTCCGGTAACACTTAATTGAATAATATTTAGTTGATCGTTAGAGTCGCTACCAAAAAATTGCCATCTTTGAAATTGTGAATAGCTATCAGTTCCAGTAAAAACATTTGTAAGATTTGCATTTGTTAATGGTGTTCGTAAACTACCATTAGTATCATAAGTCCAATTTTGTCCATCATCTGTAGAAAACCATACTGATATAGCACCATTATTCTCTTGACCTTTTACCAACCATGTTCCTGTAGAACCCATTTGTCCATTTTGAGAACCAATAGCAACATTCGTTATAGAATCTAATGTAATAACATTTGCTAAAGTATTATTCGTTACAGAAGAAGTCCATACATAAGTTGTAGGATCTCTTTTAAATATTCTTGATGGAGATGTATTTGTTCCTGCCAAAACTGTTCCGTTAAATTGATTTATATCTGCTGTAATAATTGAACCAGTAACACCAGTTACACCTGACCATATTAATCCATCCTGAGATTCAACTATTGAATAAAGACCAGAAGCTCCAGGATCACCATAAACAATCCATGATGAACCTCTAATAACACCTTTAGGATTAGAAATTAGTTGTTTAGATCCTTGAATGGGTAACCATATTTCTCCATTTGCAGTATTTCCAGCTAAAATACTTATTGAATATGTAGAACCAGAACCAACAGCAACACCTATATCTGAAGTTTTATCAACACTAAAACTGTTAATAATATCCAAATAAGGATTATTATATCTCAAATTTGACCAAGATAATCCATTTGTAGAAGTAATGAAATTTGAATATTGTTGGCCAGAAGCACCAATGCCACCTTCACCAAAAACAATAAATTGATTATTCTTTTTATCTCTATAAGATCCATAAGCTTTATAAATGCTATAAGGATTTAGAGTAGAAGGTGGAACTGCCCATCTTAAATAATCATCTGTAATTAGAATAGGATATTGAGTATTATCGGTAGTAAGTAAATATTGAGTTAATGTTATACCATCATAATTAGCATATTCTACTATATTTGATGTATCAGGAACTAACGCAAAAAATGTTATACCTTGATCTAAATTTCTAGCTGGAAATTGTTCAAAATCATATTCTAATGCTACATTTAAGGTTGATCCTGCCATAGGTTCTACTACTCGTGCACTAATATTATCATAAGGAAAATCTGAATTAAAAACTAGTTCACCACTTGTATCGCTCAAAGGTATATTCCGAACAACTCTAAAATCGGCATCAATAAATTCATTGCCACTCATTTCTTATTTTTATAGAGAGGAATTAAAAGTTATTTCATATTGGTTATTTAAATAATACCAATACAAATTTCTTAATTCTAAATTTAGATCATAAGTAGTATTATAATATACAATTCCTTCATTTAATTCAGAATTAAAATAACATTTTAGTTTTGTTATATCAGCACCTTGATAATCAAATTCTTCTTTACAATGTTTTAGAATACCTTCAATAAATTCTTTTGTATTCCATAGATGAAACTTATCTTTGTTTGAAACTTTGATAAAGAAAATAGGCATTTTTATTTTTTTGTTATTAAAAACAAGATTTTCAAAATTAAAGTCCGTTTTTAAATATACTAAATTGAAAATGAATTTAAATAACTACTATTAATTTCATTTATAAAATAATAATGGATCCATTATTTGAAAGAAGAGAATTATCAAAAAAAATACATATTAATTCCAAATTCTTACAAGCAAATATACAAGGTTCTATATTACAACAATTAAAAACTAATTATGAAGGTATTTGTTCATCTGAAGGATTTATACAACCTCAAAGTATAACTATTCTAGAATGGTCTATGGGAAGATGTAATTATAAAATTGGAGGAGTTGATTATGTAGTGAAATTTCAAGCTGATATTTGTTTACCTCATCAAGGTCAAAAATTTAAAGCACAAGTTTCATTAAAATCTAAAATGGGTATACATTCTGAAACATTACCTATAAAAATATTAATTCCTCGTGATTTGCATATAGGTAATGAAGATTTTGAAAATTTAAAAGATAAAGATGAATTTGAATTTGAAGTTATTGGATCAGAATTTAAACAACAAGATAAAACTATTTATGTTCTTGGAAGATTATTAAGTGCTTTGAAACCTAATCCAATTATGCCTTTAGTATCAACTAATATGGAAAAATCTGAAGAAACATTAGAATTACCTAAATTTTCTTCTGAAAGTGATCAAAAATTAGTAACAATTATTCCTAGTCAACAAGAACCCGATAAAAAGAAAAGGAAGTTAAAGAAACCAAGCATAGATAATGTAAAAATAGATGAACCGTCAAAAGAAGGAATGGCTTAAAGAACAAATTGATAAATTAGATTCAAATGAACATATGCAAATTTATAATATTATAAAAAAATTCACAAAAGAAATTACTAAAACACCTGATGGAGTATTTATTTCATCAGATGATTTGCCAAATGAATGTTTAGAAGAAATTGAAAAATATGTAGTTTTTTGTTTAGATCAACGTAAAAGAATAGAAGAAGATTCTAAAGAACGTAAACAATATGAAAGATTAATGGATTAAAAAGGATGTAATTTTCCAGATTCAGTAGAACTAGATTTAGAATCTTTTGTTATAGACATACTTGTTATAGGTGTTACAGGTGTATTTTCATAATCAATATACCCTTCAACATTTAATACGGAACTAAGATTTTTAGGTTGTAATCTAATAGATTTAGTTCCTATAGAAAATTCTTGCCATGGATTATTTGTTTTATCATCAACTAATCTTAATTTAACTTTTAGACCATGATAAGGGTTATTACTTACATATGTTATTACTGCTTCACCATTTTCCATAAAAGCATTTGTAATATCAAATTCAGGTTGATGCCATTTTTCACTTAATATTAAAGGTTTTGATGGTGGCAAAGATTTAGTATTAAATATTCCTGAAGCTGCAAGACCAATAATAATTAAAACAATTAGAAATAAAAACCAGAATGGAAATTCAAACCATGAATCTGTAAAAGGATACCCACCTTTTTGTTTAGGCATTTATATTATTATGCGTAAACAAAAAACGAATTAGGTATTTTATGTAAAGAAATATAAGTAATAATATGGATAAACTCTATGAATTTATCGATATATCAAAAAAAGATTCTAAAGCGGAATTAGAATGTAAATTATTATCGAATGAAATTAAAACGAAAGATATAGCTGATAAATTAATGAAATCAATTCAAGAATTATCTTTAACAAAACCTATTGAAGAAACCATATTCAGAGTTTCTTATCCTGATTCTATTCGTGTAGAAGTTAATGGTCCTATACAAATTCAAAAAGTATGTGCAACTAATTCTTTTAAGGGAATTGAATTAAACGTCCAAAAAAAATCATTGTATCATAATGAAAATTCCCAGAAAGATTCCTTGGATGTTCCTGATACATATTCAAGATTTACTTTGAGATCTGAACAACAAATACGTAAAGATTGGGATGCTTCACCTACAGATCCTAAAACTACAAGTGTTCGATTAATTAATAGAAGATCATTTATAACATTAGATGAATTATTTCGCATAGATTTCTCTATGGTCAAATCTAGAACTTTAAAATCTGAAACTTTACGCGATCTCTTAAAAAAAGATCATACATATGAATTAGAAATTGAATTTATTAAAAAAGATACTAAATTAGATTCAAAAATTATTTCGGAAGGTTTCTTTAAAATAATTAATAAAATTTTACAATCTTATCAAGAATCTGAATTTATATTAAGTCCTACACAACAACAAATTTATGAACGTGAATTTAAATTAAGTAATTTGAAATTTATTAATCCCGTAACTTTCAAAAGAAAACATCTTTATGAATCTAACCCTCATTCTATTTGGAATGATTATACTGTAACTATTAAAGCTGATGGTGAAAGATCTGGTCTTTATGTTGCAAGAGATCGTAATCTTTTAAAAATTACATCAAGACCTTTAAAAATTGTATGGACTGGTTTAAAAGCTTTAAATGATGATTATCACGGAACATTTGTAGATGGTGAATTTATACCGCAAAAAAATCTATTTTGTATATTTGATATTTATTATTTTAAAAATAAATCTACTAGTTCTTTACCTCTGTTTAATAATGATAAAGAATCAAGATTAAATTATTGTTCTGAATTTGTACAATCTATTCAAAAAGATTTTACTATTGAACCTACAACAAATCCTATGAAAATTGAAACGAAATTATTTAAAGTTGGGGATGGACAAACTATGGAAAAAGCTATTAAAGAATTACTTGAACTAAAATATGAATATGAAACTGATGGATTAATTTTCACTCCTGCTAAAAGTCCAGTTGCTCCAAAAGATGATATGGAAGGCAATACATGGAATAAAGTTTATAAATGGAAACCTCCTCATCAAAATAGTATTGATTTCTTATTGAAATTATCGAATGAATTTACATTTGATCCTATTTTAGATACAAAAGTATGTAAAGGTGAATTATATGTTACTCAAAGAACAAATGATATTATTTTATATCCGTGTGAAACTATGACTGGAGAATTCGTTCAAAAAGATCTTCCTACAGATTTGAAATTAGCAAGTGAACATTCCTTTGGAATACCTTCATTATTCTATCCTTCATCACCACCAAATCCGAATGCTTATCAAATCTTAGTTCCAGTAGATGATAAAAATATTGGTTATTCTGAAGATACAAAGAAAGTTGAAACAAATACAATAATTGAATGTTCCTATAATATTGAAACAAAACGATGGTTAATAATGAGAACAAGATATGATAAAACTGCAGAATTTAAACAAGAAATTAAAAAGAAAAAGTATGGACAAGATATTGTTGTAGCTGATGATATATGGAATTCTATACACGTTCCTGTAACTGAAGATATGATAAAAGAATTTGTTTCTATTCCAATTGAAGAAATGGATGATACTTATTATATTGATATTGAACGTAAATCAAGAATTTTACAACCTTCATATGAATTTCATAATAAAGTTATTAAAATGGGTCTATATACTAAATTAACAAAAGAAAATTCTACTTTATTAGAATTAGCTTCAGGGCAAGGTGGTGATTATCATAAATGGAAAAAACAAAAATTAGCTAAAGTTGTTGGTATTGAATATTCAGAATCTAATATTAAATTAGCATGTAAAAGATACGTTGAAGATAAAAAATTAAATCCTTTGCATTATCGTCCTCATGTTCTCTATATTAAAGGAACATTTAATGAACCTCTTTATCAACAAGAATCATCTAAATTTAAAATTTTGAATGGCGAAGAAAAAGCTTCAACTAAATACCTTGAACAATTTGAAAATTTAAAGAAATTCGATAATGTTTCATGTCAATTTGCTATTCATTATGCATGTGAATCTGAAGAAACATTTAGAGTATTTGCTAAAAATATTAGTATGCATTGTAAAGATTATTTCTTTGGAACTTGTCCTGATGGTAAAACTGTTTATTCATTATTAGCTGGTAAACAAAAACATATATTTACAGATGGTAAAAATGTTGGTGGTGAATATCAAAAATTATATGAAGATACTGAACAATGGACTGAATCTTTTGGTCTTGGAATAAATGTTACTATGGAATCATTTGAAACTTCAAAAGAATATCTCGTTCCATTCCAAAAAATTACAGAAATATTTAAAGAGGAAGGATTTGATTTAGAAGAATCACATATGTTTGAAGAATTATATGATACTAAAACTCTTTCAAAATTCCAAACAGAATTCTCATTTATTAATCGTACATTCATATTCAAAAAATCTTCTACAAAGAAAGAAGAACTCGTAGAACTTTCAAAAGAAGAAGAAATTCCTAAAGAACAAACTGAAAAACCTAAACGTAAACTAAAAAAGAAAACGGGTGGAGAAATAGATGAAAAAGATCTTCCTATTTTATTTCATGGAGCTGGTGAAGATAAAGGTCCTTATAAATTCTTAGATAATCAAGCTGAATATCCTATTCAAATTAATGATGTTAAATATCCTACTATAGAACATTATTTTCAAGCTCAAAAAGCTCTTGAATTTGGTGATGATGATATACATAAACAAATTATGAAAACTCCTTCAGCTAAAGCAGTTAAAGCTTTAGGTAAAAAAGTCAAAAATTTCATTAAAGAATTATGGGATTCTAAAAGAATAGAAATTATGGCTCGTGGAATAAGAGCTAAATTTGTACAACATCCTGAATTACAAAAACAATTAATTGATACTGGATCTAAACAAATTGGTGAAGCTGATGCTCGTGATTCTTTCTGGGGTATTGGTACATCATCATCAACTGAATTATCAAAAGATCCTTTGAAATGGAAAGGACAAAATCAATTAGGAAAAATTCTTATGAGTTTAAGAGAAGAATTTAAGTCCAATAAATAATTTCACTTGTTGTAGGATTATATGCCATTGGAAAAAATCCAGAAGGTAGTCCTCCTCCATTAACTGCTCTTATTGGTTTTACAAAAAAAGCATTTGCTGTTGAACCATCTACACTAACTCCACTAGCATTTAATATAATTGAATTTGCAGGTTGACCAGTATTTCCTGCATTATATCCAATTGCAATTGAATATTGGCCTTGATTAGTATAACCTGCATCCGTACCAATTGCAATTGCATTATCTAGTTGTTCAGTATTACCTGCATTTCTACCAATCGCAATTGCACCACCTAGTTGTTCAGTATTTCCTGCATTTCTACCAATAGCAATTGCACTATTTCGTTGACCAGTATTTCCTGCATTTCTACCAATAGCAATTGCATTATTTTGTTGAGTAGTATTTCCTGCATTTGTACCAATTGCAATTGCATTATCTAGTTGTTCAGTATTACCTGCATTATATCCAATTGCAATTGCACCACCTAGTTGTTCAGTATTTCCTGCATTTCTACCAATAGCAATTGCATATGGGCCTTGACTAATTCCTGCACTTAACCCAATTGCTATTTCAGTTAAATTCATATTATAAGATGTTCCTGTAGGACCTTGAGGACCTGTAGGACCAGTAACTCCACCACCACTACTAGTACCAACAACAATTTCACCACTTGCAGAATTATAGCATAAAGGAGTAGTTTGAGTTAAATCTGTTCTAATAGGTTTTACAAAAAATGCATTAGCAGTTGATCCATTTACTGCAACTCCAGTAGCATTTAAAACAATTGAATTTGCAGGTTGATTATTTCTACCAGCAGATCTTCCAATAGCAATTGCGTTTTCACCTTGTTGAACATATCCAGATGAATCGCCAATTGCAATTGCACTGGAACTTTGGCCTAAATATCCAGAATTAGAACCAATAGCAATTGTAGAACTGCCGGTATTGCCGGTATTACCATTTGCGTAATATCCGATTGCAATTGTATTACTACCTTGTGTCGAAGCACTACCATTGCCAATTGCAATGGAATTACTTCCAGAATTTTGTCCGATTCCAGCATTTAAACCAATCTTTACTTCAGAGTTTTGTGAAAATGGAATACCGCCAACAACAATTTCACCACTTGCAGAATTATAGCATAAAGGAGTAGTTTGAGTTAAATCTGCTCTTATTGGTTTTACAAAAAAAGCATTAGCAGTTGAACCATTTACTGCAACTCCAGTAGCATTTAAAATAATTGAATTTGCAGGTT
>ENA-UPTJ01000596-UPTJ01000596.1-marine-metagenome-genome-assembly--contig:-NODE-596-length-22451-cov-25.994017_pt1 | contig 22451 bp, 20 predicted proteins | sample MGYA00238168_ERZ767080 | MGnify/ENA primary metagenome ERZ767080 (study PRJEB28935, sample SAMN06266237) | marine metagenome | isolation source: Columbia River Estuary | place: USA:Columbia River... | reverse complement strand
CTCATGTGCTGCGGATGATGCGTCGTCCCGCTTGGCATGTCACGGTGAAGATTGGTCCCCCCATGCGAAACACTGACGCGGAAGCCCTTCTGGAGGGGGTGCGAACTTGGATGGCGGCGCGCGTTAATCCCTGAGGTTCGGTAATGTAAAAAATTTAAAACCTTGGCGATGCATGGCATCAATGGACTCCACTGTTGAGTTTGATAATGCCGTTGTCGAGGAATACGGTGGAGATGGAATATAATAGCGTGGGATGTACTTCAATTCGTGAATAGCACCTTCGCCAGAAGTCGTACTTTTCGCTACCAAACCAACAGAACGTTATGCCACGGGCAGATAGAGGATATACAGAGGAGATTGGACGAAGACGCGAATGGATTTCTCATCTCAAGCGTCGAATAGATCCCAAATCAAAGTATGCTTTCGTTGCACAGCTTAATCGGGAAAATGCGGTAGTCTTGGATGTGGGCTGCGGCTTGGATAGCGCACGAAAACTGCGGCAACATGCCCCATTAGCCATCTTTGATGGTGCAGACATTGCTGAATATTACATGACCGAAGAGGGTAAAAAGGCCATGCGTCACTACTGGATTTTCAAACCTGAAACGTTCATCGATGATTTGGTGGCGAAAGGAGAATCCTATGATGGCATCGTACTTTCTCATGTCATCGAGCACGTTGAACAACCGGTCATTTTTTTAGAAAAACTAGTGAGCTTGCTTAAGCCAGGGGGGCGGCTGTACCTCTCTACTCCGGCAAAAGAGAGTGTTTTTTTTCCTAGTGTTCGCCAAGGTTGTCTCAACTTCTATGACGATCCGACGCATACGAAACCCTTTGATTTAAGGAGATGGGTCCAAGGGGCAAAAAAGTGGGGGCAAATCACTTTCACCCCTAGGCATCAGGGAGGAATGATACTACGTATTTTGGCCTGGATGACGGTGCCGTATACCCTGCTGACCAAGCGAAACACTTCGCTCACCTGGTATGCCTTTGGATTTGAATCCATTGCGGAAGTAGTACGAACTTCAACCAACGATTGGCAGTAAAAAATGGGGGCCGCAGAACACGAATCACCAATGACCACATCCGGGATGAAAGAACCCGTTTCTGGAAATCTTTTGGCGAATGGAGTACTGCAATTCATGCATTACGTTTTCCCCATTGTCACTTTGCCATTTGTTGGGCATGTGGTTGGCTCGGAGTCTTTTGGTGTCATCAATTACTTCAGTGTATTGGTTGGGTATTTCACCCTATTCGTGCTGTATGGTTTTGATTTTTCTGGCACACGAGCCGTCGCACAAATGGGGGATGATTCCCGAGCGCTTGGAACATATTTCAATCAAGTACAATCGGCCAAGCTCCTATTACTGCTCGTTGCAGGCCTGCTTTATGCGATTTTAATCCCCCTGCTCCCGGAAGGGCCAAATCATGAAAAGATTGCCTGGTCAACATTTGGGGTGACGGCCGGTTGGGCATTCATGCCAAATTGGTTTGTCCAAGGGATGCGCCGCATGCGTGCCCTTGTTTGGATCAACGTCATCCCCAAGTTGATTTTCATCTTGGTCGTCTTTTTTATCATTTCAGGTCCGAAAGACGCCTTCATCTATCCACTGAGCATCTCGCTCTCGTCCATCATTGTGGCAATACTCAGCCTCGTTTGGGTGCATCACCACTTCAAGATCCCCGTCCGTATATCCTGGAATCTAAGCACTTGGCGCTTACTCAAGCAAGAACGATGGATTTTTCTGTCCGGCATAGTCAACAACACCAATCAGACTTTTAATGTATTGATCCTTGGCTTCTTTGTCGCATTTGATTCTGTAGGGCATTTTACCCTGGGTTGGCGTCTCATGAATGTCACCCAGGTATTGGTTATGTTTCCCATCATGCAATCCCTATTTCCATTCATCGGAGAGGAAATCCAGAATCACAGGGAACAGGGGTTGATGCACTTGAATAAGGCGATCCCATTTGTCCTTCTGGCGGTGGCTATCTCTTCCATGGGCATGTTTTTAGTAGGTCCATGGGTCATCGTCCATTGGTTTGGATTCGAATATGCACCGGCGATCCCCATTTTAAAAGCTCTTCTCGTCGTTCCTTTCGTGACAAGTTCCAGTCATATTATTGGCAACATTGTCTTGCTGAACTTAAAGCAAGATCAGAAAGTTTTTCGAGTGATCGCTTCAACGGCAATTGTGAGTGTCCTGCTGAATGTTACGCTCATTGCATGGCAGGGGCTAGATGGGGCTATTTTCGCCCTCATAGGGGCAGAAGTTTTTGCCCTGATTTCGTACGCGGTACTACTGAATCGTCTGGGCATCTCATTCCTCCACCCAAAGCGTTGGATCCCCAAAAAGCTCATTCTTCCCGTAGCCACCTCTCCACACTTGGTAGTGCCAGAAAATCCGTCGATTACGCTTGTTATACCCACCTTTAACCGACTCGAGGTATGGCCCAATCTGCTTCAAAGCATTGCATTCCAGACCAGAATGCCTGACACGATTGTGGTGGTTGACCAAAGCGCTGATGCACTACATCATGAATTGAAGAATCTATGTGCTACCATGCTCCCATCCGTTTCATGGGACTTTGTTCGTTTAGCAACCCCGAATCGCTGCCAGGCCAAGGATCTAGGGATACACCGCAGGAAAGAGGGCATCGTGGTGGTAATTGACGATGATTTATGGATTCCAAAAGATTTCTTGGCCTTTTATCTACAGTACCTAACCAAACAGCCTTCTCATGTTTTAACCACGCGAATCATTGAGTTGGATCGTCCATTGCTTCACACCAAAAATGTACAACGGTATACTTGGTTTGGACACTTTTACAATAACAATTATTCCCTGCAACCCGCGGATAGTCTTATCTCCGTCACAGGTGCCTGTTTTGGATTTGTTATGGCGCCCGATGTGCATCATGTTCATTTTGAGCCGGCATTCATTGGGACTGGTATTATGGAAGAACCGGACTTGTCCTGGCAACTCCTTGCTGCCGGGAGAACGATTGTTTATGAGCCCCAAGTTACCGTAGTCCATTTTCCTCAAAGCGATGGCAATGATGCAGCCAAAAAAGTCAACGCGGTGAACTGGTATGCTGACTCATTTTACAATTTTGGGCTTTACCATGCAAAGCATCAGCTTGGGATTCTCCATTGGTTGCGCAAGCCATACCTTTATGTGCTCGCCGCGAATGTGGTCTTTACCCGCGGATTCTCTGGGGGGTTTTGGGAAAAAGTGAAAAAAACACAATGGATGCTAACCCGATACCAAGATGGTTATGTTGCACATCGTTGACACCTCATCCAAGTCCGGAAGGATGCAGCCCAAGGAGGGCTATCAAGTCCTCGAAACACCGAGCGAAAGTTATATTTCGCTTGAGGGGGAAAGTGAATTATTGATTCAGTTAATTCGCGATGAAAAGATCACTTTAAAGGAGCTTCACGATGGAACGCTCTATGTGTACAGCATTACGGATAGAAATCGCTCTAGTTTGGGGTATTTTGGATCGGTTCTATTTCTTCGCTAGCCCGTACTTCGTATTTCCAGAGTTCGATGTTCTCATAGTAATTAGTCAAAATGCATCATAAACACCAATTGCCATCTTTTTTCTATGGATACAAAGTTTTCATGTGATACTTTTGCCGTTCTCATGAACACCTACCTCCAGGGATTTTCAAAACGTGGTTTGGACATCGTCCTTTCGCTGATTTTGCTGCCAGTAGCCGCCGTGTTAATCGCATTGGGGGTAGCGATGGTTGGAATGACCAGTCGCGGCCCCGTCTTCTTTACGCAGGAGCGTGTGGGAAAAAATGGGAAACTCTTCCGGATTTACAAGATTAGGACCCTCCTCGTTGGAGAAAACGGCGATCTTGCCGGGATGAAAAAAGGAGATCCAACCATCCTTCCCGTAGGCCGGTGGTTGCGCCGATGGAGAATTGACGAGCTACCTCAATTGGTGAACATATTGGTGGGAGACATGTCTTGGGTTGGACCGCGTCCGGAACGTCCACACCTTGTGGCCAAATTTTCGGAATTGGACGCCCAGTATGTCCAGCGTCATCAAGCTCTTCCTGGGATAACGGGTTGGGCTCAGGTTCATTTCCCAGACGCCACGCCGGATGAAAATCTGAAAAAGCTTCCCTTAGACTTAGAATATGTTCACCGGGCGAGCTTGGGATTGGATATCCGAATCCTTTGGAAAACCATACTAGCAATTGGATGAGGCTCTCCATAGGTGCCTTGTTTTCTATCTACGCGAAAGACCATCCGGAATATCTATTTGAAGCCCTTTGGTCCGCTATCCGAGGTCAAACCATTGAACTGGATGGCGTTGTTGGCGTAATTGAGGGAGAAATAGGGGATGAATTAGAGCAAATCGTAGCCGAATTTCACGAGGTCCAATGGATACGTATTTCACGTACCAAAAATCCTCATGGGTTTGGTTTGCCTGAAGCCCTTAATCATGGCTTGGCGGTGTTGAACACTGACATCGTCTTGAAGGTGGATACAGATGACCTCAATCATGAAGAACGAGCGGCCATTACGATGGAGGCCTTCGAAAACAATCCCCAATTGGTCATCTTTGGAGGCCAAGTCCAAGAATGGGATAGCCAATATACACAGTGCTTTGGTAGAAGGAGGGTTCCATGCAACCACCATCAGATTCTCCAATTTGCCCAAATTCGCAATCCATTCAATGGCCCAAGCGTAGCATTCAGTAAATCTGTCATCGAATCCCTAGGGGGCTATCCACTGGTTGGTGCCAATGAAGACTATGCGCTTTGGGCTCAGGTATTGGCCTCCGGCTTTCTAAGTGCGAATCATCCCGAGGACCTCGTTTATATGCGCGGAGGAAATGATTTGGTGAAAAGAAGAAGCTCGATGCGAACGCGAAAGGGGGAGTTAGAAGCACTTTGGCGAATTGGCCAAACCGGCCTTTGGTCACGTGGAAGGTTGGCCTATCACATCATTGGAAAACAACTCGTTCGCCGGCTCCCAGATTCATGGAATCGGTATATTTACAAAAAATTGCGCCAAACTGTCCCCGCTGAAGTGCCTTCAATGTACATGAAGGCGCGTGATGCATGGAATACTTTTTACCTATGAATAAACGCTCCGCACTACTTATTTTCTTGGCATTTTTTATGGCCTCTGCGTATTCTGTGCAGGCCCAGAATGTATTTGCTCGAAAGAATCTAACATCCGTTTCCGTGGATAAATTGGGCGAGGAGGAAATTCTCCTGTTCAAACAAAGCTTCGAATCTAAGAATCTCACCTCTTCAGAGGCGTTGCGGGACTTGAGTAAGAAAGGGATGTCTGAGGCGGAGCTGCGAAAACTCAAAGTGCGCCTCACCCAATTGGGCCAATTGGATCCTGGGGAGCAAGCTCAGATGCTCACCATGCGTCTGATGCAGCTTCAAGATTCCCTGCAAGATGCTCAGCAAGATGCCCGCCAACTTTCGGGATTGGAACGTTTGTATGCGCTGGATTCGAACGTTTTTGGTGCAGAGCTATTTCGAAGCAAAGCCATGGATTTTGCGCCCAACCTCACGCTTGCAACACCGCCAACCTATAGACTGGGGAATGGCGACATTGTTTCCTTGACGGTCTATGGTTTTCAAGAATTGAATGTCGACGTGGCGGTGAAGCCGGATGGCACCATCAACATCCCGTACTCTGGGGTCGTTTCCGTTTCGGGTCTGACCGTTTCAGAGGCGAAAGCAAAGATTAAAAAACGTTTGAGCTCTAACGGCTACAACACCCTTGCCGATGGTACATCTCAATTAAGTTTAAGCCTCAAAGAAATTCGGAGTGTAGATATCACTGTCATTGGGTCCAAGGTTCCCGGACGCTATACCGTTCCTGGAATAGCCTCGCCCTATCACGTGCTGCATTTGGCTTCGGGCCCTGCCGCTATGGGGTCCTATCGGAGTATCTTCCATATAAGGAATGGCGAGATTGTTGGAGAAATTGATTTGTACGAGTTACTGGGAAAGGGAACGAAAAATGATGACCTGCGCTTGGAAGACGGCGACGTGATTTTCATCCCCCCGCATTCGGGCCGGATTAGTTTAGATGGGGAATTTAAGCGTGCACGTACTTTTGAAATGCGTCCCGGGGAGTCCTTCGAAGATATTTTTGAACTTTCTGGGGGATTCACAGAACAGGCATTCAAGAATCAAGTTTTTGTGGAACGCATTACCGATGTGGGGTTCGAAGCTCGAACCCTAACGCCACGAGAATTTTCCGAATTTCTATTACGACCAGGTGACCGCTTCGTGGCCGATACATTAAACGATCGTTTTCGTCAGCGAATTGCCTTAACCGGTGCAGTGCAATCCACGGGATACTTTGGTCTTAATCAAGCCGCATCAACATTGGGAGAGCTGTTACAAATTGCGGGCGGCTACCGCGAGGACGCCATTCGAACGTTGGCGGTCATTTCGCGACAAGACAGCGCAGGCAAACGTGCCTATGCATCGGTGTATGGGGATGTGGCGGTCTTTGCCCTCGCTGAAGGGGATTCTATTTTAATTCCGTCTACCACCAATTTTATCAGAAAGGAGTTTGTCCAAGTTTCGGGAGAAGTGAATCAACCAGGTGAATTGCGTTGGGCCGAAGGCTTAACGGTTTGGGATGCTATTCTCCTCAGTGGAGGCTTTTCGGATGATGCGGATATGCAAACGCTCGAGTACACGGCAAAAGGAGAGGGGCGTTCCTACCGATCTATCATGTTGAATGAAGAGGAGGCGAAATCTCAAAAGGTCCGAGCTGGAGATTTGATTTCTGTGAAGCGTACCCGTCTGAGAGAACAAGTGGCCTCTGTCACCATAGAAGGGGAAGTGGTCTCTCAAGGTGCCTACGGTCTATCGGCCCCCTTTGAAAGCCTTCAGGCAGTATTATCCCGCTCAGGAGGTCTGACGCGATTTGCCGATCCTTATGGTGCTTACATTGTTCGCCAAGTAAAGCTCCATGTCAGTGACAGTGCCTCTCAAGGGCCAGGGAAAAAGGCCTTCGTTTGGCGCGGTGATTTGTACTCGTTTGATACGATTGCGATTTCGGCTTCGGCCCTTCAGGGTCGAACTCCATTTTCCTTGGAAAATCGAGATCAAATTTTCATTGGAGCCCAATCCACCAGTGTCAAGGTCGGCGGTGAAGTCTACGGCCCCAAGAGGGTCTCCTACCAGGCTGGCCTCGGTTTTAATGCGTACCTACGACTCGGTGGGGGGGTAACCCAAGAGGGAAATAACCGCCGAGCATATGTGGTCTATCCCAATGGACTTTCCAGAGCAACTCGCCGAGTTGGATTCTGGCTGGTTCGACCAAAGGTAGTTCCAGGTGCTCAAATAGTTGTGCCTCAGAAACCTTTGCGCTCGCAGCAGGGATGGGGTCCGGGAGAACTCTCTGCTCTGACAGGTACGTTGGCGTCCATTAGCACAATGACCATTGCCATCGTTCAGCTTTTGAAACCATGACACAGCATAGTATTAAAACCCTCGTTGCAGGGCAAAGTACCTTGGGCGAATGGGCCCTCTCCCTGTTAGGCATTGGATCCGCGTTGCGTAAACGTTGGAAGTGGTGGCTACTTGTCACCTTCTTAGGAATGGCTGCTGGTCTGGTCTATGGTTACATGCATCCCCAGAAGTTTAAAGCCACGCTTATTATCGCGGTCGAAGACGACGACTCCAATGGGTGGCAGAACTTGTTGCAACAGTTTGGAATTGACGTAGGAGGGAACAATCCTGGTGGAATTTTCAAAGGTGAGTCTTTGGTGCGATTATTTACGACTCGTAATCAAGTTGAGCGGACTCTATTGCAAGAAGTCACCTTTGCCGATGGACAAACGGAAATATTGGCGAACCGAATCTTCCAACAAACCCCATTTGCAGAAAAGCCCATCTTCTCGGACTTGACCTTCTCCGAAGACCGTGACTCCTTTAGCCCCCTTCAAGACTCTGCTTTAATGCTGCTTTACCACTACACCGTGGAAGAGGTAATTGCTGCCGACAAGCCTGAACGAAAGCTGAGCCTTATTCAATTGACGGCGGTGCATCCCGATAAATATGTGGCACAAGCCCTTACCGAGGAGCTTATTGAGCAAACCTCCGAATACTATGTGGAGTTGCTTACCAAAAAGGCCCGCCTTAACATGAAAGTGCTGCAACGTGAAGCAGACTCTGTTCGCATTTTGATGAATGCAAACCTGACCAACAGCGCGAGCTCTACGGATTTGAATATTAACCCCAACCGGGCTTCCTTGCGCATTGATCAGAACAGGGCGTTGGTTGAGCTGCAAGTCAGTGTGGCCTTATATGGTGAAATCATCAAGAATTTGAAGTTGGCGGAAATCGGCTTGCGCAAGCAAACTCCGATTATTCAAATCGTTGATGTCCCACAGTTTCCCTTGCCCAAAGTGGGACTTCTCCTGTGGCAGTGGTCCTTCATCGTCGGATTTGGTTGCTCCTTGGCTTTCATTCTCTTTGTTTCGCTGCTTCCCAACGAAGAATGAACCCCTCCACCCAATGGGCTCTCCTTGTAGCCTTTGGCTTCAGTGAAGAAAAGCGTAAGGCTTGGCTCCGCTTTCTGCAGCAAGCGGGTTTCTCCACTGAATTCAGCGTAGTGCTGGATAATCAAACACCGGTTTTACCTGGTGTATTGCCTGGAAGCAATCGACAGTACGAGTTTTCAGGTTACCAGGAAATTCTTTCCCACATCTCGCATCGCTTGCAACCCGCGGATCAGGTATTCCTCTTCAACGATAGCCTATTTACGCACCATTGGGTGGCCGGTTGGGCGCGGCTAATCGCTCAACGGCGCATTGCAGATCTGATTATGGGAGATATCCGTCATGAACCTGTCCTGTTCGAAGGTCGACCGCTCACCATATTAGCTTCATGGCATTTTGCCCTCCGAGGAGCCGAAGCCGTCCAATTACTGCAGTCGGGCTTGGAAAAGATTCTGGTTGCGTTTGATCAGCCTATTAGCGAAACGGACTACCAGGACTACCTGGTCAACTATCTGAAACCCCGCTGGTGGAGAGGCTACACACGCGTATTAACCCCCGAAGCGCGGAAGGTGAAAGAGCAATGCATCTGGGCCGAGCATCGCCTCAGTCGGTACATTGAGCAAGAAAACGGAATCCATGCGTATCCGGGCAAAATCTACCCCTGGGTGCATCGAGTCGATCGACTTTTGGCCGCTAAGCGTCGAATGCAGCATCTTTGGAAGGCATGATTCAGGCCTTGTTGCATTACCTCATTTTCACCCCGAGTATCAACATTCCTCTGGGATTTGGTGATATTGAGACTTTTCCCTGGGCCTTGATTTTCTGCTTGAGTCCTAAGCTCGTTCTGGATCGTATCTATATTTATTTGATGGCCGTTTTTGGTCTCAGTGCGGCCATCACGATAGGGATGTATGGCAATGGATTGGCGGTGGCTCGCTCCTATCTCGCGATCCTAAATGGGAGTTTGATCTTCTTTCGTGTTTTGGGGGCCGACAAGGATGAATTTCTCAAGCTGATCCAAGCCCTGATCACCATTTTCATCTTAAATATCCTTGTTTCAGGCATTGAGTTTGCCGGCTTATTCCCCGAAGCGATTGAACCCTATTACCGCATGTTGGTTCCACGATTTACCCATGAAACATTGGATGGCGGCCGCGGGGTAGGCGGGCTCTATGCCGAACCCGCCTATTCCAGTTATGCCATGCATTTCATGTTTGCCTTTATGATGCTTTGGTGGAAGTGGCATCCGTTTGAACGACGAGGCGCCATAGCATTTCTTGGAATGCTCTCTTTCGACCTATTCATCAATAAATCAGCAACAGGCACTGCATTTCTCGTGGTGCTCTTTGTCTCCTTCATGGATCGTAAAACCATTGGAAAATTTATTCTTGCGAGCCTGGCTTTTTTTGCCGCCATCCTGTGGTTGGCCAATTCGATGGAAGAACCCCCGCGAGCAGTGGACCTCGTGAACAACATCCTTTTTACCTGGGATACGGATGACATTTACATGACCCTAATGAATGAATCCGGCCACCGTCTCTTTTCCATCCTGTCGGCCTACAAGTATGGACTGACCCATTGGTTCGGTGGGGGCATCGGTTCTTGGCCCGTCTCCAGCGTCATCGCCATGGAGGCCATGGGCATTGAATCTTTTGAAATTTACTACTTCTTGGAGTTCAATGACGGATTCTTCTTGGGTATACGCCCAACCGCCTTTGCCGCAGGCCTCTTTTTAGAAGTGGGTATCCTCGGCTGCGTGGCGTATTGCTTCACATTCTTCCGCCATGTATGGAGCCTTCCATATACTCAAAACCCCTTCTGGCGTGCGGTTTTCAACCTCTTTTTATTCAACTTTTTCCTAATTGGGACCATTGGAGACCCTATGCCTTATATCACTTTGGCGATGGCGTATCTTGCGCTATCCAAATTTGACCAAGACCAAACCAGTCATGCAGCCATTCCAGAGGGGCCACAATAATATCCCAAGAGCACTTTTTGCTTGCGTTTTTATTATGGTGCTCAGTCTTTCTGCACATGCACAATCGGTCTCCGTCCTCAATAAACCTCTAAACGACGCCTTACGCCGTGCACAGTTGTGGGGAGATGTTCCTTTGACCAGTAGTTTTTGTATTCGACCAGTGCATGCTTCCCGGGCTTTGGGCGTGGCTAATCCCCTCGGGCCTGATTCGGTTTATGATTTTATGGCGGTCCAAGATTCGCTACCGACCCATTTGCTTCCAGCTTTCCTCTTTGATTTGCCCCTTGCTTCGCTTGGGTTGGGGGATGGGATTTGGGAGAATTTCATCAAGTTACAAGCGGTTCCCATCACTTCCCGAGTTCAGTTTAATAGCCACCACGACTATGGCTGGCAGGACGGCCCGATGATACCTAATAAGGGATTGCAGACCTACCTGAACGCCGGCATTTATGGCAAAGTTGGCATTTTTGAATTTCAATATGCCCCTGAGTGGGTGTGGGCCCAGAACCAGGATTTGCCTGCACCGGGGGTACGTGGCATGGGAAACACGTACACAGGCAATATTTCAGATCAACCCGATAGATTTGGCACTGATGCGTTTGTGCGCGGCTATACAGGACAATCCTATGTCAAAGCGCACTTAGGGCCACTTGCCATTGGTTTATCGTCTGAAAATATTTTCTGGGGACCCGGTCGATTTGCGGGTATTGTGATGACCGATAATGCACCTGGAATTCGACATTTCACCTTTGAAACAAACAAGCCTTTAAAAACACGTTGGGGTACACTTGAAGGCCAATTAATTTCTGGAAAAAAAATGCGCTCAGGCTTCATTTATACCACCGGCCCTAATGCGGATGGCAGTTCTCTTCCTGAAGTGGTAAGGGCACCTGAGTTAGATACAGTGTTTTCTGTAATAACTGCTGCTGCTGGGGTCTGGAACCCCATTTGGTTGCCAGGTCTTAGTTTGGGAATTACCCGAGAAATTTGGACGGAAGGACCAGTGAGCGCAGATGCGTCGGAATGGGACTACATTGCATTATTTTATACTAACCCTTTCCGGGGTGCCGGTGGCGGAACTGAAGTTGATGTTGACCAAATGGCTTCTCTCTTCTTCCGTTATGTTATGCCTGAATCACACGCCGAATTTTATGGAGAATACGGGTTTGATGACAACCGCTATGATTTGGAAGACTTGTTGGTGTCACCTGAACATAGCAGGGCCTACTTGATTGGGTTCAACAAACTGCAATCGATATCAGGAAATACTGAATACATAGACTTCACTTATGAAATTACCCAACTTGAAGGTTCTAAAGAAATGATAAATAGAATTCAATTTGGTTACCCAGTTTTCTATGATAGTGACTATAATCACTATGGGCAGCAAATTGGTTCAGGAATTGGGAATGGTTCAAATCAATGGATTGTTAGTGTGGATCATGTAAAGAATAATCGCCGAATCGGGCTTATTTATGAACGAATAGCCAGAAATAACGATAAGCTGTACGCGGGACAAGTTCCTTGGGTCGCCACCTGGTATGGTTTTGATTTTACTAAAAAGTATGTAGATTCCTCTTTAGGTGTGAATTATCAAGAGCGATTTGGTCCCATTCTCTTTTGGGGTAAAGCTTTGTTGACTCAAACGTATAATTGGAATCATTGGTATGATCCCGCCGGGACATCATCTCCAATGCGTGCTAATGGGTATAATGTAAAGAGTTTGAATGTTTTTGTTGGTTGTACAATCTTTATCTAATTTTTATGAATTTTTTTAAGAGCATTTTTTTTGTTTCAATGTTCATCTTGAGCAATCAGTTATTAAGTCAATCACTTGTGGGTTTGACTTCTAAAGAAATAACAGATTCTCAATTCAATCAATTCTATGCTGAATCAATTTCCAGAAATTACTCTAGAGAACAGATAGCAAACATGGCAATTGGAATGGGTTTGTCAACAACTGAACGTGATAATTTTATGCTTCGTTATGATTCGATACGCAATAGCGATGTCTCACTAGAAAACGAAAAAAAAATAATGTTGACTCCTGAAAAAGATACTGTCAGTTATATCCCTGAAAAAAATGTGCTAGCTTCAATCAACCCTAATAATTCTATTTTTGGTCAAGAATTTTTTCAAAACTACAAATTCAAACCCTTCAAGTATGGAAATTCAGTGGTGGAAGTAGCGCCAAATTACTTAATTGGAGCAGGTGATGAATTGACAATCTCAATATATGGAAGGTCTTTAGTCAATAGGACTTTTAAAGTTGACAAGAAGGGTTTTATAGAATTTCCGGGATTGTGGCGATTGAATTTGTCAGGTTTGACATTTTTCGAGGCGAGTGAACTGTTGAGGTCCCGATTGAAGTCAAATTTCAATCTTGATGAAAATCAGTTTTCATTGACGTTAAATTTTGCACGAAATATTAGCGTAAATGTCATGGGAGAGGTTCTAAATCCAGGAACTTATAATTTGCCTGCGACGAACTCGGCTTTTCATTTTATTGCAATTGCAGGTGGTCCTACACACATAGGAACTATGCGAAAGATTAAGGTTTACAGAAATGGTTCGGTGATTAAATTGATTGACCTATATGATTTCCTGAATAATGCATCAACAAGTGACGATGTATATCTTAAAGATGGTGATCAAATATTTGTTGAGACGTCGGGTCCAAGAACTAAAGTTATGGGTAGTGTTCGGAGGCCAATGCAATATGAAACACTTGAAAATGAAACTGTACTTGACGTTATTCGTTTAGCTGGTGGTTTTGAGGAATCAGCAAACACTTCATCCATAAAAATAAAGCGATCAATATTGGGGAAGATGTCTTTGGTAGATGTCCCATATGGAAGTTTTGAATCAACTTTAGTCAAAGCTGGTGATGAGCTGTTAGTCGGAGGAATAAATGATGAGATAACCGAGTATATTATTTTTTATGGTGCTGTGCGATACCCTGGAAAATATGATTGGAATCCCGAATTCAACATTAATGATTATATTTCTTTAGCTGGTGGTTTTGCAGACAAAGCGGATGTATCAATTTACCTAGTCTCACGAGAAGATAAAAATTTCATTCGAAAAAGTTTTAAAGAGAATTTCAATGATTCTTTGCGTTTAAAAAATCGAGATGAAGTCTATGTTCTTAATCAGTTTGATTTGGGTACTAATTTGGAAGTGTCAATAAATGGTGCTGTTAACAACCCTACGAATTTTTCCTTTGCTCAGGGAGCCACTTTGAGAGATGCAATTATAATTGCTGGCGGTGGAACATTTGATGCAGATTTCTCAAGCATAGAAATTAGCAGAATTAATCCCGATATTCTAAATTCAAAACGCTCTCAAATATTTCGTTTGTCCGTACCAGAAGAGTTTAAATTTGAGAATGTGGATGGTGGAGATCTCGATTTCAAATTGGAGGCCTATGATCAAATAACAATCAGGAAGATACCCAATTTCAAACTTCAAAAGCAAGTAATAATTTCAGGGGAGGTCAAATACCCTGGCGCCTACGCTGTCGAAAATTATGAAGAAAGAATTGATAATTTACTCAATCGGTCCGGGGGATTGAGCGATTACGCCGACTTAAATTCTGCTATCTTGTTCAGAAAGGGTGTTGATAATGTGATATTGAGAGGATCAAAGGTTGTCAAAAGCAATAAAGCATTTTATGACTTTATTTTAGTTGAAGGAGACTCCTTGTACATTCCAAAGAGGAGTGGTGTTGTTAGGCTTTCCGGTAATGGCCTTAGTTTTAATGAAAATGGCGTGGATCGTATATCAGTGCCTTTCGTCCCTAATAAACGTGCGAATTTCTTCGTAAAAGAATACGCTCTAGGTTTTGCTAAAAACGCAAAACGTAAAGAACTGTTTGTTACGTATTCTAATGGCAAATTAGATCGAACGAAAAGTTACTTATTCTGGAAAGTTTACCCAAAGGTTTTAAGCGGGGGGGAAATACGAGTTTCTTCTGTTGAGAAAAAGGATCGGGAGCCAAGAGAGATCATTTTTGACATTAATCAGATCGTTGGAACCGTAGCCGCATCCTTAAGTAGCTTCGCTACAGTTTATGTCTTGGTCACAAGGTGAAGAGTTTTACGAGTTACACAGGTTTTCTACATCGCTTTGGCGTTGTGGGTTTGAATTACTTTGTCTCTGCTCTTTTTCCTTTTGTACTATTGAAGTTAGCGATCGTTAGTGATTATGGTTTGTTTGATTTCGTCGTTTTCGAATCATTGTTCAGGGGGATAGTGCCACTTGTTAGCGCAGGAATTCCGGTATTTGTGATAGCCTACTGGAGGATTTCAAAGATTTCAATTTCCGAAATATTAGGTTGGACTTTGTTTGTTCAAATGACAATGGCTGTCGTGATTTCTGTTGCGTTGGCTATTATCGTAAAAGAACATTTTTTTTTAATTTTTGCGATATCTGTTTCACAGATTGGTTCGTTGGATTTTGCATATGTTGTTTTAGATAAAACCGAGTCTCAACTTTTAAGGAATTTTTTATCGAAAATTGTAGTTATATTTTTTGCTGTAACAATCGTAAGTCTGTTAAAATTTAGGGTGAATGTTCCATTGTTTATAATTCTAGGGCATGTTTTGAATTCAATATTTAATCTGTTTTATTTTCGGATTAAAATTAGCCTTCCTTCCTTCGAGTTTTTAAAACAATCTTTTTTGTACATGACCCCAGTAATTTACACATCACTTTTAACTGGATTTGACACGTTTTATTTAAGTCAATATATGGACAATGATGGACTAATTGACTACAATTTGAATATTCGCTTGGTGAGAATTTTTGTGTCTATATTTGCGGGTTTTTTACCTTTCTTTATCATTGATGAAAATTCTTTTTTTAATAGAAGATTAATTTATTTTTTATCGAGTATTTTAGGATTTTCCATTGTGGCAATGTTTTTTTTGCTTCCATTGATTTCAGATTTTCTAGCTGTAAATTTGGAATTTAATCCAATATACAGTTTATTGATGCTATCTGGGGTAATTTCAAATTTTTTAATAGCTAAACATTTAATATCGAATGCGAGAATATTTATTTACATGAGGTTAATATTATTGCAATTTATTTTGGTGATGACACTTCTGTGCCTAGAATTGGGAGCTCCGTACATAATCTTTTTACTTGACTGTGTATCTGTATTTTCAATTTTAATTTTTACAAAAAAATGAGAACCTTTATTCAATTCCATAAGGATAAATCTTGGCATTTTAAGATTATTGCGATTTTTATTTTTATAATATTCAATGTTGTTATTGGTTTTTATGGATTAAGAAATGCTAAATATGAGGGTGTAACGACTGCTTTATTTGTAGAATCGTCTCTAGATATCGGAATGGCTTCCACAATAGCCTCTCAAGTTGGTATTTCGTTGCCAAGTCTAAATGAAGGCATTTTTAATTATTACAATTTTAGCGAGGTCTTATTGAGCCGAGGTATTTTTGAGAATATGCTAGAAAATGATTCTGTCGTTTTTTATAAATTGAAAGAAGCATATAGGTTAAATGATGCTTTTGAGTATAAAGACAAGGATAGTATTATTGGTTTGTTATACAATAAGTTTTCAAAGGACGTTCGTATAGAAAAATTGTCTAAACAGTCTAGTGTTTTTTTAATAGAAATAACATCACGTGACAAAAATCTGATAGGTTCAATACCTATGGCGTTGATTGATTTGACGAACGAATATTTCTTAAATTTTTCAGATAAAAATAGTTCGGTAAAAATTTTCGAGGTGAAGGCTAAAATTGACTCGGTGAATGAATTTATAAATTCTTCACTGTTTCAAGTTGGATTTGAAAGTGATGAAAAATTTACTGTAACAAATACTCAAAGATTTCAACTTCAGGATAGAATAAGTAGAAATTTAACAGCAAATTATGCTTTGTTAGGTGAGTTAAAAAAACAATATGAATTACTGACGTTGTCCGTGAATCAGGATGCAAAGAGTGACAAGATTCTAGTACTAGACACTCCAAAGGCTCCGTTTCATTCAAGATATTGGCGTGTAAAGGTATTATTGAAATCATTTATTCTTGTATTAATATTGTTTACAACATTGAGTTTAGCATTATTTTTATTCGATTATTTTAAATGACTTTACGTAAATTTTATATAATAGGATTTAATTCGTTTCAGGCAGTTTCTCTCATCCTTTTTTTGGTAGTAACGAAATTGTTTTCATTTGATATAGATATTGTATATGTCAGTTGGGTATTGTTGAATATTTTGTTTTTTAATGGAGGATTTTATTTGTCACAGTTCCTCCCTTTTATTAATTATTTTTCATTAAAAGCGAAAAATAGCAATTTTAAATATTTCTTTTTTCTGGCGTCTACGGTTCTTATTTTGAACTGTCTGGAATATCTCAATTTTTACGTAAAATATGGTGTATTTCCAATTTTTAGTGCGAATCCAGATGAGGCGAGATTAAGTATTTCTATTAATGGATCATTCCATCTTTTGGCGAGAAGTAGTTTTGTAATAATCCCTTTGTTTTTATTGGAATTCTCTGATAGAATTATGCCTTGGATTATATTTATTTTATTAGTAATCCTTCATGCACTTGGTGGTGAGCGGAGTGTTGTTCTATTTTATGTACTTCCTATCATCTTTAAATTTTTAATTCGGAAAATTAATGTTATAAGTCAAGTGTCTTTATTCGTGGTAGGCTTGTTTTTCCTAGGTTATTTGAAATATCTAAGAGAGGGTACCTCTATGGAAATGGTTTCTAGTCTTGAAGCTCTGGGTTTAGACAGTGTATTTATGCGTTTAAGTTATTTTATTTTCGGCACTATTGGTTTCGAGCATTTTATTTCACATGGGTACTTTACAAACTATTCATTCATACAAAGCTTAAATCCAACTAATTTTTCATTTATTCATCCATTGTTGTCACCTGTGATGAATATTTCAGATCCACTGAATTTTCAAAATGATTTTTTTGGAACCGATTCGAAGTTTTATCTAACAAGTGGTTTCTTTGGTGTTTTTTTCATCGATTATTTTAAATATTCTTTTCTTGTTCTTTTCTTTGTGGGTTTGTTTTTTGGATATATGTTGAAAACATGGGAATTTCACAAATCCCTTATAATTGTCGTGTTTTTTTCGGTTTCGTTATATGATTATATTTTTGTCTATACTTATCCATGGATATATTTTATTATTTTGTATTTAATTCCTACAACATCTAATAGTTCGAGATTTACATGAGAAAAATAGTAATTTTATGCAGTCACAATGGAGAAAAATATATTTGTGATCAAATTAAATCAATCCTGAATCAGGAAACTAGAGTTGATTTTATTCATGTTCATGACTTCTCCTCGGATGATCGAACTGTAGAATTTGTCCTTGAAATTGCTGGTAATTACAATGATGTAATTCGTTTGTGCCAACATAGTGATAAACCGGGGCCGGCGTCTTCTTTCATTCGTGCCCTGAATTTAGTGGATTCTCCAGAAGAATATATAGTTTTTCTTGCCGATCAAGACGATATATGGTTGCCTCATAAGGTTTCTACAATGATGGATTTGTTGTCAACTGAAAATCTAGATTTTGCAGCTCATGATGTTAAAATTGTGGACGCAAATTTAAATGTATTGAAAGGAAGCTTTTATTCTTCGTATTGGGATATTTCGAGAGATTTAAACCGAGAATGTATACAGTTAGCAAATCCGATAATTGGACATACTATGGTTTTTAGAGGTGATATACTGAAAAGATTGATTTTAATTGAAAACAAATCTATTGTGATGCACGATTGGTGGATTCTTTTTCAAATTTTAAATGGAGATTACAAAATTGGGTTTTCAAACACACAATTATCATTGTACAGACAACATGAAAATAATATACTTGGCAGTGGAATTAAGAATAAATTTCGGATAAAACGGCTAAGAAATCATGGAGAATCTTTAGTGAATATGAACCTTTTAACGTCTGAGATGAATTTAGTTGACAACAAAGATTTGCTTTTAAATCGTTCATCTTTGGACAGGTTCAAAAAATTAAAGCCATTTAGGAAATTTGCTTTTATCGAAATTTGTTTAAATTTGTATTTCACAAGTATGTATTTTTCTAAATCAAATCAAAACAATACAGCTCGGCTATGATTAACTGGCACCTTCTAGAAGATAATTTGGAAAGTCTTAAGTTGGCGTACCTAAGTGCACAACCATTTCCTCATCTGGTTTTAACTGACTTTTGTGATGAGGAGAAATTGTCCAAACTATATGCTAGCATACCGGAGCTTAGTTAGAAAAGTAGGGATTACATATTTGCTGGCAATAAGTTTGAAAAAAGTCGTTATTATGAGCTTGGTGAGCTTTTTTTAGAATTGTACGATGATTTGCGCAGTGATCGTATGAATAATTTTTTGTCTTACATAAATGGAAGGGAAACTTTTGTCGACCCAAAAAATCATGGTGGTGGTCTTCACCAGGGGAAACTCAATAGTTTCCTGGATATGCATTTGGATTATAATTACCATCCTTTAGAACATAATTGGTGGCGCGAAATGAATTTACTTCTATACCTAAACAAGGGTTGGAAAGAAGAATATGGTGGGCATTTGAAAATTCGTGATTTACGAACCGATGTCTCGAAAGAATTACCTGTTGATTGGAATACTTTGGTTATCCAACAATGTGGAGATTATACACTTCATGGATATGATCGTACTAATTTTCCGGAAGGAGTATACCGTACTTCAATAGCGACATATGCATTTTCTAATCACGTTCGAATTTTATCCAAACCTAGAACGACAGATTGGTTTCCAGAAAAACAAGGTGATTCTGTCATGAAAAAATGGTTGGGTCGTAACTTTCATTTTTTAGTGAAAATCAAGACAAGTGTTTTTGGAAGCGGCACCGCTAAAAATTAATCTTATCCGCTCTTTATCACATAATGTTTAGTAAGTCATTATTTTCATGAAAATTGCAATTCTCGGAACGAGGGGTATACCAAATAATTATGGTGGCTTTGAAGAATTCGCGGAAAAAGTTTCAAATTATTGGGTGTGTTCTGGACACGAAGTGTTAGTATTTTGTGAAAGTAATTGTGTTCGATCCAGCGATACGCTACCTAACGGGGTAGACAGGGTATTTGTTAAAACTTATCCCCTATTGCTTCGCGGATTTTATCTTTTTTTGTACGACTATCAGTGTACCAAATTAGCCCTCAAGGAAAGTTGTGATATAATTTATCATTCTGGTTATCAAAGTTCAGCTCCAGGAAATTTCTTTTTAAGAAGGAGACTAAAATCTCATCTTGTCTATAATATGGATGGATTGGAATGGAAAAGGAGTAAGTGGTCTAAACTAGTCCAATTAGCGACATTATTTTTTGAGAAACTAGCTGCTAAGAGCGGTGCTGTTCTTATTGCTGACAATATTGGAATTCAAAATTACTTGATGGGTCGTTACGGGGTGACAAGTGAATTTGTTGGTTATGGCGCTGATGAGGTGAATAATGTGAATTTGAAAATGTTGGGTAATTTCGATTTGTCAATCGGAAGTTACAACATCTTAGTGGCTAGATTTGAACCTGAAAATAATCTTGAAGCTATAATCAGAGCACATATTTCGCACGGCATGAACCTAGTAATTGTCTCTAATGATACGACACAGCATTACCGCGATTTAGTGCCATTAATCACATCGTCAGAATTTATTCGCTTCTTGGGTCCACTTTATAACAAAGAAATCTTAAATGCGTTACGATGTGGAGCACAATTTTATTTCCACGGGCACTCAGTGGGTGGAACAAACCCAAGTCTCCTTGAAGCGATGGCGTGCAAATGCCGAATTTTAGCTCACAAAAATCCTTTTAATTTAGACGTCCTAAGAGGTCATGGATACTTTTGGGAGGATTCTGATGAAATAATTACTTTGATGGAAAGGAAGGAGCAATTAATATTTGACTCCGAGGAACAACTCAGATACTTACGTTTAAATTACCAATGGAAAAAAGTTGCGGATCAGCACTTGCTCATTTTTGAAAGTCTTATAAATAAATAATTTTTTCAATATTAAATACTACGCCATTAATGTGTGAAAATTTATTCTGTACAATAATTTTTTCCAATTTTTGTGCGGAATTGTCTATGCCCACATAAGATCTAAACTGTCTAATAAAATTTAAACCAGGGATTAGAGGTTGATACTTGTCGAAATCTCTTGGGTGGAAATATGTCATGACATAGTCATGAGATTTAAATGTCTTCCTTAAATACCATTCAGGGAGTATTCTGAAATATCCACCACCGCTGAAAACAAATTTTTTACCGCAAAAAAAGGTTGTGTTAATCGGTAGTTCGATGATTTCATAACCTTTTTTTGTTACAACCTTACATGGCTGATCTGTTGTGAATTGAGGCAGTCCGCCGTGAGCTCTGTTCGCTGGGAATACAGAACTGTCGTATTTGATACCCTCCTCGGCCATTACATCAAATGTCCATAAGTTCGACTCCTTAATTGAAAATCCAGGGGCTCTATATGCGTCTATGGTCTTTCCAGTTAGGTCAGATAAGATTTTGATAGAATCAGAAAGATCCTTTCTGAATTCAGCCTCCGCTTGTTCATACGCAAGCTGGTGAAAATAACTATGTGTCCCTATATGGTGTCCAGCAGCATCTATACGCTTGATAATATGTGGATGCTTTTCAGCAATCCAACCCAAGCAAAAGAATGTGCCTTTGAGATCATGCTTATCCATTAAATCTAGGATAAGGCCTACACCGTGATCTATTCTAGATTCGAATTTATCCCATGAGGAAGGGTTTGCTGTCTCTGGATGATCTAGGATATGAAACCAGTCTTCTATGTCGAACGTGATAAACTTCATTAGTAGAACTTTTTACCTATTGACTTGAATTCTTTCACGTCCTCTTTTGTCGGACGAGAATAGTAGGTCATGTCTTTTTCGTCATTCGCCATTGTTGGAGTATTCTCACCATGTTCTGCAACTAAGTTACAAGCTTCAACAATGGCATCAGCCCCACGGTATTTTAGTTCCCAAATGAGTTCTGCTTGACTTCTGTTTAATAGGGGAACTTCTTTTTGTACGATAATTGGTCCAGAATCGATTCCTTCATCTACAAAGAATACTGACACACCAGTTTTCTCCTCGTTGTGTCGCATAACCCAGAAAGACGGCATTAACCCACGATACTTTGGTAGTAAGGCGCTGTGCAGGTTAATGACGCCATACTTGGCGGATTCAAACAATGGTTGTTTGAAAATCTCATTACCCGCCAATGACACAAGGAGATCGGGTTTGAATCTTCGAATGATTTCTAAACTATCAGGATGATTAACTCTATTGGCAAGCTTGACAGTTTCAATGCCATTAGCCTCTATTACACCTTTTACATCCTTGCCTAGTATTCCTTTAGCATACTGAAGAATGTAATGAATAGTAAAGCTGGAGCCAAAGACCTTATAAGTATCAATTAGCTGTTTGACTTTACTCTCTTTCTTTCCAAAAGGGGCAACGTCAAACAAAACACTTGCAACCACCTCATGACCCTCAGCCTTTAGCTTGGGTAGTAGATATTGATAAATCTTGGGGAGGTAAAAAGGGTCTTCTTGAGTTAGAAAAACTAGACGCATTTAATTCAATTGGTTTGAGCAGGCAAGTTATGAAATCTACGAGAGGAGTCGCAGTGCCTAGGGTTCTTTTTCCGCTTTTATGTCAACTTGCGATTTGACATTACGCGTTAAATTGATATAGCCACATTCTATGTTAAATCATGTTATTTTAATATGATTTTGGGAATAAGCATGTATACCGAATGACTGCGGGCTGCAGGCAAGCTTTGGGACTAAAAAACCCTTTAGCAACTCAGGTAATCCAAATAAATTTTAAGGGAAATCCTTACATGCTCACTAGCAAACCTGCAACAAGTAGGGCGGTGATTCCAATGATGAGCCCGCTC
>ENA-UPTJ01000585-UPTJ01000585.1-marine-metagenome-genome-assembly--contig:-NODE-585-length-22684-cov-5.491847_pt1 | contig 22684 bp, 20 predicted proteins | sample MGYA00238168_ERZ767080 | MGnify/ENA primary metagenome ERZ767080 (study PRJEB28935, sample SAMN06266237) | marine metagenome | isolation source: Columbia River Estuary | place: USA:Columbia River Estuary... | reverse complement strand
TTCTGGTCCGTTGATCTGCAGCAAGCAGTTATCAATGCCCATGCCGACTAAGGCTGCCAATACATGCGCCACGGTACTGACCTTGCCACCATTGGCTTCGAGCGTGGTACCCCGGCTCACGTCGGTGACCAAGTCGCAATCCGCTTTGATGATGGGTTGGCCGTCGAGATCGGTGCGCTGAAATTGGATCCCGTAACCGGGGTTGGCAGGATTCAATGTGAGTTCGGCCAGAACGCCCGTGTGCAGGCCGGTTCCTTGAATCGAAACCGATCGTTGAAGGGTATGCTGTTTGTCCGGGTTGAAACGAGAGGCCATGCGCAGTTTTTTGGATGGCCAAAGATAACAAAATCAGTGGGGTCAGTCCGGTTTGGATGCCAACAGTTGTTCCAGCAAACGAATTCGTCTTTCCATTTCGGGCAATTGACGAACCAGCGCCAGTTGACGGAAGGAAGTAGCATAATCAGTGGCGGGAGTGCCATTGAGCACTTTCCCATCGGGTACGTCCTTCGATACGCCACTCTGCGCACCGATCTTGACGTTGTTTCCAATGCGGATGTGTCCGGCGATGCCAACCTGCCCGCCGATCATTACCTGTTCACCGATGCGGGTACTGCCACTCACACCGGTTCCGGCAGCGATTACGGTATGCGCCCCGATTTCCACGTTGTGTCCGATCTGAATGAGGTTGTCCAATTTTACACCCCGATGCACGATCGTAGAGCCGATGGTGGCTCGATCGATGGTTGTATTCGCTCCGATCTCTACCCCATTTTCAATGATAACGTTCCCGAGTTGCGGAACTTTTGAATATTCTCCGTCAGTTTTGGGCGCAAATCCAAAGCCGTCGCTGCCTATGACCGATCCGGCGTGGATCACCACGTCATCTCCGATCACACAATCGGCATATACTTTCACGCCGGGATGCAGCACGCAATTTTTTCCTACGCGTACGCGGTCGCCTAAATAGACCTGCGGATGGATCTGCGTATGATCACCCACTGTAACATTTTCACCCAGGTAGGCAAAAGCGCCGATGAACACATCGGTTCCGTGCGTGGCCGTAGAAGCGATGTATGCGGGGGTCTGTATCCCCTTGAGTGATTTTTTTTGTTGTGCTTCGTACAAGCTCAACAGCTGCGCAAAGGCCGCATAGGCATCGGGTACGCGGATCAACGTGGGCGACACCGGTTGCTTTAAGACGAGGCTTTGATTCACGATGAGGATCGAGGCCTGTGAGCTGTAGAGATATTCTTCGTATTTCGGATTGGCGAGGAAGCTGAGCTCTCCGGGTTTTGCTGATTCGATTTTGCCGAATCCGCTGACGGAAATTTCCGGCCGACCTTCAACGTGGCCGCCAAGTAATTGGGCGAGGGCAGAGGCCGTGAATTGCATAATGGTATGGGGGAAATGGGATCACGCTCCCGGATAACAAATGTAATGTTTTTTGACCCGGCCACTCAGTCCCTGTTGGATCAGGGCATGGTCCACTTCTGAAATGTCTCGAACCATGCCGTCTTTGAATAAAATCCGAATGCGCTCATCGCCCGGATTGTACAAGGTATTGCTCGCCTCCCCGGTGAAGGCCAAGTAGGCAGCTTCGTCGGCAGAAACCCCATAACGTTCCCGGACCTCGACCTGTTTTTCCTTGAGCTGGGCAGCATCTACGGGATTCGCTTGCAAACGGATCTTGAGCAAACGGCGCTCAATGACCCGGCCGCAGAGTTCCGACAAAACAAGATCAGTATGTTGTGCCCAATTTTTGATGGTGCTCATTACATCGTGATCATCAAGTCTGCAGAAACGAGCAAGATCCTGTTTGGGATCAAAGGCCTGATCGGGTCGTTGCAAAAAATAATCGAGCTCAGCGGTGGTGGCACGGAGTTCGACTCCGGCTTTAATCAATTCTTTCGCGCGTCGAATGATCCGAACCATGGTCATCTCGGCACTCACGACGGTTTTATGCAAATAAACCTGCCAGTACATGAGTCGTCGGCTGAGCAGGAATTTTTCGATGCTGTAGATCGCTTTTTCCTCGACCATGAGTTCGCCGTCCTGTACGGTTAGCATTTTCAGGATCCGGTCGTAACCAATGACCCCTTCGGCCACACCCGTAAAGAAACTGTCGCGGTTCAAATAATCCATCCGGTCCACATCCAATTGGCCCGAGACCAACTGATGCAGGAATCGTTTGGGGTGTTTGTGGGTGAAGATTTCGATGGCGGTCTGCAACGCGCCGTTGAACTGTTTGTTCATCTCCTCCATGATCAGCAAGGAGATCGACTCGTGATGGGCCCCGGTGATCAGTTCGCTTTCGAGTGCATGGGAAAAAGGACCATGACCAACGTCATGCAACAGGATGGCAATCCGGGCACCTTGTTCCTCATCCGCACTGATGGCAAAGCCTTTGCGTTTCAACTCCTTCAACGCCTCGGTCATGAGGTGATAAGCACCCAACGAGTGATGCAGCCGGGAATGAACCGCACCCGGATAGACCAGATGAGCGAAGGCCATTTGGTGGATGTGCCGCAGGCGTTGGTAATACGGATGACAGATGATCTGCCAGATCAGAGGGTCATCGATGGTGATGAACCCATAAACGGGGTCGTTGATGATCTTTCGGATCGAAGACATGGTGAAGAAAGGGTTAAAGCGTCGTTCGTACGATGCAAAACTACGGGCTGCCGACGGAAATCGGTAGATTTGATCACGCTAAATGGCGCCTATATAAAATATGGCAATCGCTAATTTGATCTGGGTCGACGACGAGATGGAGAGTCTGCACTCGCAGATTCTTTTCCTGGAAAGCAAAGGGTATTCGGTTCGTGCTTTTTCCAACGGATTCGATGCCATCGATCACATCCGGGTAAACGCGGTTGATGTGGTATTGATGGACGAGAGCATGCCCGGTATTACCGGGCTGGAAACGCTGGCAAAGATCAAGGAATACGATCCGGCTATCCCGATAGTCTTAATTACCAAGAATGAAACCGAGAATTTGATGGATGAGGCCATCGGTTCCCAAATCGCCGATTACCTCATCAAGCCGGTTAACCCAAATCAAGTGTTGCTCAGTCTGAAAAAGATCATTGACAACAAGCGATTGGTAGCGGAGAAGACCACTTCAGCTTATCAACAACAGTTTCGTCATCTGTTCACCGCCTTGAATAGTGACCCCAACCACCAGGAATGGATGGATATTTACAAACGCTTGGTGTATTGGGAGCTGGAGATGCAGAAATCAGACAGCCCCGAAATGCAAGAGGTGCTGCAAAATCAAAAGCAAGAAGCCAATACGGAATTCTTTAAGTTCATTAGTCGGTCCTATGCAGGCTGGATGTCGACCCCCGATGCGGATGGCCCCGTGCTCAGTCATCAATTGATTCGGCGCAAGGTGCTTCCTCAGCTCGAAAAAGGTCGCCCTTTGTTTTTCATACTGATCGACAATCTTCGTTTTGACCAATGGCGTTCCATTCAGCCGATCCTATCGGAAAGTTTTCGGATGGTCACGGAAGATAGTTTTTACAGCATCCTGCCAACGGCTACTCAATATGCCCGCAATGCGATCTTCTCCGGATTACGTCCCATCGATATTGCAGCGCAGTACCCCCAGCTTTGGAAAAACGACGAGGAAGAAGGGGGCAAGAATATGGAGGAGGAGCAATACCTGCGGGATCAATTGAAGCGTTTGGGCAAAGGAGACCTGAAAGTGTCGTATACCAAGGTGGTTAACAATCAAGCGGGGTTGGACCTGATGAATCAGATGCACAACTTACTCGACAATGATCTCAATGTAATCGTATATAATTTCGTTGACATGCTCAGTCATGCCCGAACGGAAATGGAGGTGCTGAAAGAGTTGGCGGGCGATGAGATGAGTTACCGAAGCATTACTACATCTTGGTTCGAGCATTCGCCCTTGCACCAAGCCCTGAAGAAGATCGCCGACAAATCCATTCGGATCGTGTTGGCCACCGATCATGGGAGCATTCGGGTGAAAACGCCTTGTCGGGTATTGGGCGATCGACAGTCCAGCACCAATATCCGATACAAGCACGGTCGGAATTTACAATACGAGCCCCGCGATGTATTGGCTTTCCGCGATCCTCGGCAGGCCGGATTGCCGGTTCCGACCATCAATTCTTCGTACATATTTGCGCGGGAAGATCGATACCTCTGCTACCCGAACAACTACAATCATTTTGCCCAGTATTACCGAAATACTTTTCAACATGGCGGGGTGAGTTTGGAGGAGATGATCGTGCCGGTGATTGTTTTAGAGAGCCGGGATTGATGTGGAAAACCGTTTTCGTTAAACCGGTTAAGTCGTTTTATTTTAGCAAAACGAACGCATATGAAATACACACAAACTACGCTAGATAAATTGCATGCAATCCCGGAGCATGCTGGTTACATCCTACGTTACGAGCGGGGTAATTTTCAAAGTGGGTACTGCATTCTGGAATCCAAGAAAGTAATCGTTCTGAATAAATTTCTCCAAACAGAAGGACGGATCAATACCTTGCTGGAACTGATTCCTCAGTTGGAGATTCAGCCCTTGCATCTGCCCGAAGATCTTCGTAAATTGTACGAAGATGTTCGCGCTCAACAAGTGGACAGCGCGGCCGCCTGATCGTAGACGTGGTTGCTCCATCATTCAACATAACATTTCTAGGTACCGGCACCAGCAGTGGTGTGCCGATGATCGGTTGTCGCTGTTCGGTTTGTACATCCGCCGACCCGCGCGACCAACGATTGCGTTCCAGCATTCACATTCACTCCGCAAGTACCTCGCTCGTGGTGGATACCGGTCCTGACTTTCGTACGCAGATGCTTCGCGCATCGGTGAATCAGTTGGATGCGGTCTTGCTCACCCACGCGCACAAAGATCACATCGCCGGCCTCGATGACGTCCGTGCTTACAATCACTTTCAGCAAAAACCAATGTCGCTGTTTGCCGATCCGCGTACCGAAGAAGCGGTGCGGCGCGATTATTATTATGCCTTCTCCGATACCAAGTACCCAGGGACCCCGGAAATCGATCTGTTCTCCATCGGCGAAGAGCCGTTTGTGGTCGGTGATATTCCGGTTACGCCCATTCGGGTGATGCATCTCAAAATGCCGGTGCTGGGGTTTCGGTTCGGTGATTTTACCTACATCACCGACGCCAATTACATCGAGGCCGCTGAACTGGATAAGATCCGCGGCAGTCGGGTCCTGGTATTGAATGCCCTTCGAAAAGAAAAACACCTTTCTCATTTTACACTCGCCGAAGCCATTGAGTTGGGCCAAGGCCTGGAGGTGCCGGAGGTTTATTTCACCCACATCTCCCATCAGCTCGGGCTGCATGCGACCATTCAAGGAGAACTTCCTTCCGGTTTCCACCTGGCCTTCGATGGACTTCAGATCTCAATCTGACTAACACTTGTTCGCGTTTAGTTATTATTCCCGACATTTGGAGTATGCAGTTTCAGCAATCCGAATTGACGCGACAGGTCGCCCAGATCGCACATGATTTTGCCGAGCAAGCGATCCGACCTCATGTTATGGAATGGGATGAATCTCAGTTTTTCCCCCGCGACGTCTTTCATCGGTTGGGCGAATTGGGATTGATGGGTGTGTTGGTGCCCGAAGAATATGGAGGAGCCGGGATGGGTTATGCCGAGTACAAGGCTGCCATCATTGAGGTGGCCAAGGTTTGCGGATCGGTAGGACTTAGCCTGGCTGCGCATAATTCCCTTTGTACCGGGCACATTCTTGCGTTCGGCAATGAAACACAAAAAAAACAATGGTTGCCTCGGTTGGCTGCGGGCCAAGCGATTGGCGCCTGGGGACTTACAGAGGCCAACACCGGTAGTGATGCGAGCAACATGCAATGCACAGCCGTTCGTGACGGAAATGATTGGATCTTGAACGGCGCCAAGAACTGGATCACGCATGGCATCAGTGGAGACATCGCGGTGGTGATCACGCGAACCGGTGAGCCCCGGGCCAAGAACAACGCAACGGCTTTTGTCGTGGAGCGTGGAACGCCGGGATTTCAAGCAGGCAAAAAGGAAAATAAATTGGGCATGCGGGCCAGCGAAACCGCTGAAATGATTTTCGATCAATGTCGAATTCCGGATGCGAATCGACTGGGTGAAGTGGGTGATGGATTTCACCAATCCATGAAGATCCTGGATGGCGGACGTATTTCGATCGCGGCCCTTTCCATCGGCATCGCCAAAGGCGCCTATGAGGCGGCCTTAACGTATGCACAGCAGCGCGAGCAATTTGGAAAGCCCATTGCTCAGTTTCAAGCGATTGCTTTTAAATTGGCCGATATGGCCACGGAGATCGAAGCGGCTGACTTATTGACTGACCAAGCGGCTGCACGCAAACAAGCGCACCTGTCTGTTACGAAAGAAGCCGCCATGGCCAAATACTATGCCAGTGAAGTTTGTGTCAAGGTAGCCAATGAGGCGGTTCAGATCTTTGGCGGATATGGATACACCAAGGATTTTCCCGTGGAGAAGTTTTACCGGGATTCCAAGTTGTGCACCATTGGGGAAGGCACGTCGGAGATCCAGAAATTGGTGATCGCCCGATCGATCCAGCGTTGATCACTGCAGTTCCTGCAAGTCGACCAGTTTCTTATAGTAGCCATTTTGCTTGATCAAGCTTTCGTGATTTCCTCGTTCCACAATGTGCCCTTCTTGCATCACCAGAATCTCATCGGCGTGTCGAATGGTGGATAACCGATGCGCAATGACCAGGCTAGTCCGGTCTTTCATTACATTGTTGATCGCCTCCTGAACCAGTCGTTCGCTTTCTGTGTCGAGGGAAGAGGTGGCCTCATCCAGAATTAAGATAGACGGGTTTTTTAATAAAGCACGCGCAATGGTGAGTCGTTGACGCTCGCCACCGCTGAGTTTGCCGCCACGGTCGCCCACATTGGTTTGAAATCCATTTGATTTTTGTCGGATGAATCCATCGGCATTGGCCAATCGGGCTGCTGATTCGATGCGTGCCATTGGGGCATCGGGTTCACCCAGTGCAATGTTGCTGGCAATGGTGTCGTTGAAGAGAATGGGTTCTTGAGTGACCAGACTCATCTGTTTACGCACAGAATAAAGGGCGTAGTCGCGAATGTCGATGCCGTCGATCAGGACTTGTCCGTCGCTCACATCGTGAAAGCGGGCGAGCAAATCGGCCAGTGTTGATTTGCCTGAGCCCGAAGATCCAACTAGCGCAATGGTCTTTCCTTTGTTGAGCGTGAAATTGATGTCATCCAATACGAGTTTATCGCCGTAGGCAAATCGAACGTTTCGAAATTCGATGCTTTCTTTGAATGACTCGAATGGGGTGCCGTTTGGATTTTCATCAATGGTTTGCGGAGTATTCAATAGCTCTTCAATGCGGGCGATGGCTGCTGATCCTTTTCGCATGTTGCTGAAGGAAGTGGAGAGGGCTTTGACCGGATTGATGATGTTATAAAAAAGTGCGAGATAGGCCAGGAACGTGGAGGGGGCTAGAGAAATTTCTTGATTTAGAACGCTTTGTCCGCCGAACCAAAGAATACCGACAAACACACCTACACCGAGTATTTCCGATACGGGCGAGGCCAGGTCGCGACGTCGGCTAATGCGGTTTCGAGCATCGAGTAATTCGTGGTTGGCTTTGTCGAATCGGGCACGTACCAATTCTTGCGCGTTGAATGATTTGATGATGCGAAGTCCGAGTAGGGTCTCGTCCAACACACTCAAAGATTCCCCTTGTTTTTCCGCCGCCTCTTGCGAAGTCTTTTTTAGATTTCGGGAGATGCGTCCGAGGATGAATCCGATTGCGGGAATGCAGACCAGAATGGCGATGGTGAGTGTAGGACTGATGTAAAACAGGACTGCAAAATTGATGAGGATGGTGAGGGGGTCACGCACCCATCCTTCGAGCGCGCCCACCAAGGAGTTCTCTACTTCGTATACATCGTTGGTGAGGCGGCTCATCAGATCGCCCTTGCGTTGTTCCGTGAAATAACCGATGGGGAGGGTGAGTATCTTTTGGTAGATGTCGGCCCGCAATCGGTAGATGATCCGATTTTTCATCGGATTCAGGATGTAGAAAGAAAAATAAAGGAATAGGTTCTTGAAGGCGATGGACAAGAGAATGATGAAGCAGATGATGCCTAGGGTGTTGACGGGGGTTAGCTGGTCAACTCGATTCAGCAGGAATTGGCGCAAGGTTTCCATGGCCGCATTGTCGGCCGGCTGGGCGAGTCGGCTGTTGTCGCCGTTGAAGATCAGGTCAAAAAAGGGGGCCAGCATCCCAAAGGACACGATCGAAAACAGGATGGAAAGCAGGATGCAGACCAGGTAGCCGATGATGGCACCCGACTGATGCCGGAGGTAGTGGAAGATGCGGGCGTACGTGCGCATAGGGGTTGATCGCTACAAAGTAACTAATTTTAGCCCAGCGATCGGGATCGTTCCGGTCCTTTCAATCTTAATATTATACCGGTATGGAGGAAGGAAAACGTCAACGGCAGATTGCCGGATTGTTGAATGAGGAAATGAACCGGATCTTCCAGCTATTGGGCTTATCCATGATCGATGGGGGGATGTTGTCCATCTCTTCGGTCAAAGTCACCCCCGATTTGTTGGAAGCTCGATTTTATCTGAGTTTTTTTCAAGTCAAGGACCCAAATGCAGCACTACATAAGGTCGAGGACCGTATGCCGGAGATCAAGCGGGAATTGGCAGCGAGCATCCGTCATCAATTGAGGAACATGCCCGTATTGCGCTTTTATCGGGATGATACGTTGGATCATGTATTCAAAATGGAAGAGTTGTTCCGAAAGATCGAATCGGAGCGCAAACCCGGTGAAGAAAATAAACCGACCTCGACCGAATCCTAAACGTTTTTAGCTTGTATCTACGATTCGCCTGGCGATACTTTCGATCCCGTAAATCCACCACAGCGATCTCGTTGATCGCTTGGATCAGTGTGGTGGCCATTGCTGTGGGCACCGCTTCGCTGATTTTGGTATTGAGTGTGTTCAATGGGTTTGAGGGATTGGTGAAATCGCTGTACGCTGAATTTTATCCCGAGATCCGCATCACGCCCTCGAAGGGAAAGTTTATGGAAGTTTCCGACCGCCTGCGTGACTCGATCGGCCAATGGCCCGGTGTTGCGGGTGTTTGCCGGGTCTTGGAAGAAAAAGCCATACTGCAGCATGGCGATAATCAATCCGTGATTCAGATAAAAGGCGTTGATGAACAGTATGCGGCTGTTTCTCGATTGGCCGACCGGACCTATCACGGTCAATTCGCACTCGGAACGGAGGAATTCCCGCAGTTGGTTTTAGGCGCGGGTGTGGAAGATGCGTTGGGGATACAGGTTGGAAGGGAGTTGACGTCGGTGCGCGTTTTTTTACCTCGACAGGGTGGTGGACGATTGTTGTCTGCAGAAAATATCCAAGAATCAAACTTGTATGTATCGGGCTCTTTTTTGATCCAACAAGATTTTGATGAGCAGTACGGAATCACGCGGTATGATCATTTGCGCGCTGTTTCCGGCTTGTCGGATGCCTCCGTTTCCTCATTGGAATTGAAATTGACGGATGGGGATCGGGTCAATTCGGTCAAAAAAGGATTGCGTGACTGGCTGGGGAATGCATTCGTCGTGGAGGATCGATATGAGCAGAATCGGAGTTTGTATGGGGTGATGAATGCGGAGCGTTGGATCGTATATGGAATCTTGTCGTTGATCTTGGTGGTGGGTGCCTTTACGATGATCGGTGCATTGACGATGCTGATCCTGGAAAAGCAAACCGATATTCAGATCCTGCGCGCTTTGGGCAGTGAGGTTTCGGTGATCCGACGGATCTTTTTGACGGAAGGTCTGCTGTTGGCGAGCATCGGGGCGGGCATGGGCATGTTGCTGGCGCTGTCGTTGGTATGGGCGCAGCAAAACTTTCACTTGATCCCGTTAGGGGGCGGCAGTTTTCTAATTGATTATTACCCAGTCGAACTCCGAGGCGGGGATTTTATACTGATTGTTGCAACGGTGTTGTTGATTGCTGGATTGGCTTCTTGGTTCCCGGCAAATAAAGCAGCCAGGCGCATTCAGTCGCTGCGTACTCAGTAATCTCCTAAGGTCTCGGGCAATTGATCCAGGGCCCGGGCCAGTTGTTCATCATTGGGGGCGATGCCATGCCATTCGTGGGTGCCCTCCATGAAATCGATGCCTTTGCCCATGGCGGTCCGCATCAGAATCACGATCGGTTTTCCTTGATTGGTCATCGTTTTTGCCTTTTCCAGTCCGACGACCACTTCATCCATCTGATTTCCATTCATCTCCAATACCAACCAACCAAAGGCTTCGAATTTGGCGGCTAGGTCGCCAAGTCCCATTACTTTATCGGTGGGTCCATCGATCTGTTGTCCGTTCCAGTCGATGGTGGCGATGAGGTTATCGATCTTATGATGGGCGGCGAACAATACGGCTTCCCAAATCTGTCCTTCATCCAATTCACCGTCTCCATGCAGGGTGAAGACGAGGTTCGCATCGCCATTGAGTTTTTTGGTCAGGGCCACGCCGGCCGCTACACTGAGTCCTTGTCCCAGTGAGCCGGAAGCCATGCGCACACCGGGCAAGTGTTCGTGGGTGGTTGGGTGCCCTTGAAGTCGGCTATTTAATTTTCGGAAGGTGGCGAGTTCAGTGGTTGGAAAATAACCGGCTCGTGAGAGGACCGAATAAAATACTGGGGAGATGTGTCCGTTCGATAAGATGAATACATCTTCTTCCTTGCCATCCATCTGAAAGTCGGGATTGTGCTTCATGACCCGGAAATACAGGGCCGTCAGGAAGTCGGCGCAACCTAAGGAGCCTCCGGGGTGACCGCTGTTGGCTCCGTGGACCATGCGAACAATATCGCGTCGAATTTGAGTGGCAATGGCAGCGAGATCTTGCATGGCAGGGGTTTTTGCAAAATTGGTTGGAACGGAGCATGTTGTGAGATAGAACGTAAAAATCCTCTACACTTTTTTTCAACAGCCTGTATTTCTAGGCAAATGGGCGTACTGATTGACGTCAATAAAAGCATGCCGCGCCACTATATTACCTATTTTTGTAATTGCTAAGTATATGATTTTAGAGGTATTCATGCCCCTGTTGGGGGCTTTTTTGATCAGTTTTTTGGCGGTGCCGATCGTGATCGATATCGCCAAAAAGAAGCGTCTGTTCGACCTGCCGAATGACCGTAAAGTGCATAAACGATCGATCTCTGCATTGGGTGGAGTAGCAATTTTCGCCGGATTCTTGGTTTCAGGGATGTTGTTCATTCCTGCAGGCTTAAATCCTGAGTTCCGATTCTTGTTTGTTGGAACCACCATCATTTTCCTTTTGGGATTAAAGGATGACTTGGACGATCTAAGTGCGATCAATAAGTTAATCGGACAAATATTAGTCGCTTCGATACTGATCCATGCGGGGGGGCTTCGCTTGGAGAGCATGTATGGATTTTTGGGTCTGACCGAAGTGCCGACTTTATTTTCCTACGGACTTACCTATTTCACCATCATCGTGGTCATGAATTCGTTCAACCTAATTGATGGAATCGATGGATTGGCTACCAGTCTGGGTATTTTGAGCTTGTCGATATTCGGAATTTATTTCTTCTTGGCTGACCAAATCGGCTACTCGATGTTGGCCTTTTCATTGATGGGCAGTTTGATGGCTTTTTTAATCTTCAATCATCAGCCAGCGCGGATCTTCATGGGGGATTCCGGCGCCTTGGTAATTGGCACGGTCAATTCCATCTTGGTTATCCGATTCATTCATTTGACGCATTCTTCCACCGCGGCTATGCCGTTGAACGGATCCGTTGCGCTGGGATTTGCCATACTTTTTGTGCCGCTGTTAGATACACTTCGCATGTTTACGGTTCGGTTGTTGCAGCGCAAGTCGCCTTTCAGTCCTGACCGAAATCACTTCCATCATATTTTGTTGGACTGGGGCTTAAGTCATACTTCCATCGTTTTGACCGCGGTGCTGTTGAATACGCTTTTTATTTTTTTGGCTTGGCAGTTTCGGGATTATGGTTCCACATTGGTCTTGCTGAGTGAAGTCGTAATTGCATTCATTGGCTTTGGATTTTTATATTATCGTCGACCGAAGGTCAATAGGGAGGTGGATGCTGTAGCGGATGCGCCCGTCATCGATCTAATTCCCGATCGGAACTCAAAAGCGGAGTAGGCTGTTTTTCGAAATCGCTTTCATTCGCTAGCTTTGTTCTCTACTTAACGGAAAAAACACAACATGTCGGACGAATTGATCGCCATTCAAGGCCAAACGGAGGATTCCATGCACAAAGCAATTCAATTCCTTGAGTCGGAATTGATCAAGATCCGGGCCGGCAAGGCCAATCCTCAAATGTTGGATGGTTTATCGGTTGATTATTACGGTTCTCCCATGTCCATCAGTCAAGTTGCGAACGTCAGTGTATTGGATGCACGTACGCTGAGCATTCAGCCTTGGGAGAAGAATATGCTGCAACCCATTGAGCGGGCCATCATTGCCGCCAACATGGGCGTTACGCCTCAAAATGATGGGGTACTGATTCGTATTTTTCTACCGCCGCTGACGGAAGAGCGTCGTAAGGAGTTGGTCAAAAAATGCCAAGCGGAAGGAGAGCATTCTAAGGTAGCCGTTCGCAACATTCGCCGCGACTCCATCGAGCAGATTAAAAAATTGCAAAAGAACGGACTCAGTGAAGATGTGGCCAAGGGTGGAGAAACCGCCATTCAGGAGCTGACCGATAAGCACATCAGCTTGGTTGAAAAGCATCTGGCCGCCAAGGAGAAGGAGATCATGTCGGTCTAAGCTTTCTTATTTACCAAGTAAACGCCGGATAAAATAATCCCCAAGCAGACGATCTGCATCGGGTCGATTGTGATGTGGTCTAGCCATCCGATGATGACGGCTACAACCGGTATTCCGTAAGTTACGAGCGAAGCAAACAACCCGCCTGCACGCTGCAGCAAAGAGTAGAAGATGACGGTGGCGATGGCGCTGCCGGCGATACCAAGTCCGCTTCCTTTCCAGATTGCCATTTGCACGTCTGTATCCTGAAAGGGCAAGGAAAAGAAATCAAAATAGAATAGACAAGCCGTCGTGGGAATGATCATCAGGCCAAGCGAAACGGTTGCCAGTCGAATGGGTTCGATGCCTTGAAGTTTGTGCCCAACCAAATTCACGTTGATGCCATAGAGGATGGTGGCACTGAGGATGCAGAGTGTTGGAAGCAGCCGCGCCATGGTCATTTCTGCATGGTCGCGGATAACGGGTAAAAGGGTCAGCAAGATTAATCCGATCAGCCCGATCCCAATTCCGATCAGTTTGTGAATGGCTACGCGGTCTTTGTAGAAGGCGATGGCAATCAATACCACGCTAAGCGGTGTTAACGCATTGAGGATGCCGCCCATGGGGCCGGTGATGGCGGGGTCATTTAAGGCATAGGCAAATAAAAAGGCGGGAAGTAGATTGCCGATGATGCCATTCAGGGCAACCAAACCCAATTTTTCACGGGGAATGGACCCAATGTGAAACAGGGCAAAGGGTAAGAAAACCGCGGCAGCGGAGAAGATGCGTAGTGCAGCCAGCCGTTGAGGGTTGATGATGGATGCGCTTTCCTCCATGAGTTTAAAAGAGCTGCCCCAGATCAGGCAGAGGGCTAGGAATAAGGCCCATTTAATGACATTGTCGGATTTCATGCCGCGAAGTTCCGAGTTCTGTTTGGTAGCGTCTTGGTTTTTTTATTTTCTTTACTGAAAATTCAACTTATGGGTATGCTCAAGGAATTTCGGGATTTTGCCATGAAGGGTAATATTGTGGACCTGGCCGTTGCCGTCATCCTGGGTGGCGCGTTCGGTTCCATCGTTTCTTCGATGGTTGAGGATGTGATTACCCCTCTATTGTTGTCTCCAGCCTTGGAGGCCGTGCATGCGACCGATCTGGACAAACTGGATTGGAATGGCGTGAAATATGGGAAGTTCCTGGCAGCACTGATCAAATTCATCCTCATTGCGTTTGTCATGTTTGGCTTGGTCAAGGCCATGAATCGGATGCTGAAAAAAGAGGCCGCCAAGCCTGCCGTTACCCCGGAAGATGTGCTCTTGTTGCGTGAGATTCGTGATTCCTTACAAAAGAAAGGTTAAGGACGGCGCTCAACCCCTAATTTTGCCCGCCTGAGCCCATGGCACAACATCCAGCATACCAAATCCGCCTGCCCCAGTTTGAGGGGCCATTCGACCTGTTGTTGTTCTTCATTGAACGCGATGAGTTGGACATCTACAACATTCCGATCAACCGAATCATCAACGACTTTCTAGCTTACATTCGGCAGAGCGAAGAACTCAACATCGAGTTAAGCAGTGAGTTCATTCTGTTCATATCCACTTTGATGCGCATCAAGGCGAAAATGTTGTTGCCGCGCAAAGAGCTGGATGCCGATGGACAAGAGATCGATCCCCGTCAAGAGCTGGTCAACAAAATCCTCGAGTATAAGCGTTTCAAGGAAGCATCTGCCCAGATGGCCGACATGGAAGCCTTACGCATGCTGATGGTGAAGCGAGGAAATATTCAGCGGGAGATGTTGGACGTGGGTGAGGAGGCCGCTGAGGGTACCGAGATACAAAATGTGACGCTGTTCCGTTTGATGAAGGCTTTTGAAAAAGCCCTGCTTCGGTATTCCGATCGAGTCAACCAACCGGTGCATACCATTGTTCAGTATAATTATACGATGGAAGAAAGCCGGCAGCAGATGATGAATCTGGCGGCTCAGGAACGTACATTATCCTTTGAGCGCATCTTTGACCGCTGCGAGAATCGGGTTCATGCCATTTTCACCTTTTTGTCCTTATTGGAGTTGGTGCAGATGAAGCACATGCGCATCTTGATCGGTGAGGGCCGCAATAACTTCCTGATCGAATACGTCGATCCCGCCGATCGGGAGTCTGTTAGTGAAGCAGATAACTCACCGACGTTCTAATCGGATCACATTTGGGTCGCTGGCCAGTTGTGTGCTGAGCATGTTGCGCACGGCATCAGCAATGGCTTCTGCATCATACCCACATTCACGCTGTAATTCTTTGGGTGTTCCGTGTTCTACGATCTGATCGGGAATCCCCAGCATACGCACTTCATTTTTATATCCTTCGCGCGCCATGAATTCGAGTATCGCCGATCCGAATCCACCTTGTACGGAGGCGTCCTCTACGGTGATCAAATAGGGGTAACGTTGGCAGGCTTCGTGCAAAAGGGCCTCGTCGATGGGTTTTACGAACCGCATATCGAAGTGGGCAGGCTCGATCCCTTCGAGCTTCAGTTGACGAATGGCAGTAGTGGCAAAATTTCCCGGATGTCCAATGGTAAGTATGGCGATGTCACGTCCATCTTTCATCTTCCTTCCAGTTCCCAATTTGATTTCTTCAAAGGGGGTTCTCCATTCAGGCATCACGCCTTCTCCGCGCGGATAGCGAATCACCATGGGGTACTGGGTTGATTCGAGTTGGGCTGTGTACATCAGGTTGCGTAGCTCTTGTTCATTCATGGGCGCGCTGATGATCAAGTTGGGGATGCAACGAAAAAAGGAGATGTCGTAACAGCCGTGGTGCGTGGGACCATCATCGCCCACCAATCCGGCTCGGTCGAGACAGAACACTACCGGTAATTTTTGGATTGCCACGTCGTGCACAACTTGATCGTATGCGCGTTGCATGAAAGAGGAGTAAATGTTGCAGAAAACGCGTAAGCCTTGGGTGGCCATACCCGCGCTGACCGTAACCGCGTGTTGTTCGGCGATGCCGACATCAAAGGCTCGATCGGGCATCTTTTCCATCATATATTTCAGCGAGGAACCCGAAGGCATTGCAGGCGTTACGCCGAATACTTTATCGTTTTGCTCGGCCAACTCGATCATGGTGTGGCCAAAAACATCCTGGTATTTGGGGGCTTGGGGCTTGTCGTGCGTTTTTTTATAGATCTCTCCGGTTACTTTATCGAAGAGTCCGGGGGCATGCCATTTGGTTTGATCTTTTTCAGCAAGTGCATAGCCCTTGCCTTTTGTTGTAATGATGTGCAAGATCTTGGGTCCGGGGATCTCGCGCAGGTCGCGCAGGGTGTCTACGAGTTTCGCGATGTTGTGTCCGTCGATTGGACCAAAATAACGCAGCTTGAGCGCCTCAAACAGATTCGAGGAGCTGCTGATCATGCCTTTCAATCCGTCGGTGAGCTTGTGGGCCATGCTGCGGGAGAAGGTTTTTCCAACGGGCAGTTTTCCCAGCAAGTTCCAGACATCGTCCTTGACTTTGTTGTAAGTGGGTGAGGTGGTGATGTCGGTCAGGTATTCTTTCAGAGCGCCCACGTTGGGGTCGATGCCCATGCAATTGTCATTGAGGATGATCAACATGTCGCTGTCGGCTACGCCTGCGTGGTTCATGCCTTCGAAGGCCAAGCCGGCTGTCATCGCGCCATCGCCGATCACGGCCACGACTTTGCGCTCTTTTTCTCCTTTGTATTTGGCAGCCATGGCCATGCCCAAGGCGGCAGAAATGGAAGTTGATGAGTGTCCTACCCCAAAGGTGTCGTATTCGCTTTCGCTGCGTTTGGGAAATCCGCTGAGCCCTTTGTATTTCCGATTGGTGACGAAGTTGTCGCGTCGACCGGTGAGAATCTTATGCCCGTATGCCTGATGGCCTACGTCCCAGACCAATTGATCGTACGGAGTGTTGTAAACATAATGCAAGGCCGTAGTGAGTTCAACCACGCCTAAGCTGGCGCCGAAATGACCGCCGTGTACACTAACCACGTCAATGATGTATTGACGCAACTCTTCGCAAACCTGATGCAATTGCTCACGGGGGAGCTTCTTAAGGTCGGCGGGCGAATCGATGGTGCTTAAGAGTGTGCCGGGTTTGATCTGCATGAAGAGAAATTACGTGGGTATAAAGATAAGCGAAGGGCGTTGGGTGCCGATCTTTTTAACAAACGGAAAGCAGTAGGGTTCGGTAAGAATCAGCCTTTGCGGATGCGGAAGGTTTTTTGGGTCTGATGGGCAGGGGCGGACCATGGGATCAGGTAAAATCCGGGGGGCAGTTCGCTGACAGTCAATTGAATGGGTTGGTGGAGTGAATCGCCTCGCTGATCGATCGAATCAGGTCCGGGTCTTTTTCAATGGCATTGCCCACGACGATGATATCCGCACCGGCCCGGCATTGTTCAATCGCTTTGTCTGGATTCGTGATGCCCCCCCCAACGATCAGGGGAATTTGTATGTGCTTCGCCACAGCTTCGATCAGTTTTCCTGGAACGGGATTGGGCGCGCCACTTCCTGCGTCCATGTAAATAAGTTTCATGCCCAGCATTTCACCTGCCAGCGCCGTGCAAACGGCGATCTCGGTTTTATTGGCGGGCAATGGATTCGCATTGCTGATGTACGATACCGTTGTAGGGGCGCCGCCATCAATGACCATGTACCCAGTCGATATGACCTCGAGACCGCTTTGGCGCACCTGTGGGGCGGAGATCACATGTTGACCGATCAGTAACTCCGGGTTGCGTCCAGAGATCAGGGATAGATACAAAAGTGCATCGGCGGCCGGGGTGAGTTGACTGGGACTGCCCGGGAACAAAATTACTGGGATCGAGCTGATCGATTTGATCTGACGAACCAGGGCATCGAGATGGGTACTCACGACCAGACTGCCACCCACCAACAAATAATCGACGCGTGCTGCTTCAGCGCGAGCGATTAACTCCGGGACTTGATCGGATGATGTCTTGTCCGGATCCACCAATACGGCAAACGATTTTTGTCCAATCGATTTTCGATCGACCCATTTTGCGTATATGCCAGTGTGATTCAATTGCATGGAGAGTAAAATTCCGAAAAAACAACCAATTCGGCGTTAATCAGGACGAAGGTAGGTGACGATCTGCCAGATATGCTGATGAGAATTGGTCGAGCGCAAGCGTAGGTGCCTACGCATGTATCCCATCTCTAAGTCCAGCCGGCGATTTACTCGGTAACCTCCGGCGATATAGAGCCGATTTTGATCATATATGTATCCGTTGAGTTTCGACTTTCCGGTTACGTTGAGAAAAACCTCATTTTGTAAAGCGACAAATGGACCCTGCTCGAAAGGCTTCGAAGTTCCAACGGGCAACAAAAGGCGATTGAAATAACGCAATCGGGTTGAGTACAAGGCCGGTGCCGCGATGCCGCTTCCCTCCGTTATCTGCCCGTTTCCGATGAAGCGTTCTTCCAGCCGAAAACGATGTTGAAGGGTTGAGCCCAGTAGGGGGTGTTGATAAAGCCATTGCTGCCAAATGCGGTGTTCGGGTTGATGGCTTCGAAAACCGGCAGCGATCGTTTGGGTCCAAACGTACGCATACCCCAAGGCCAGTGAATGACGCGTATTCAATTTGCGTTGAAGCCCCGCCCGGATCAACCAAGATTTGACCGATCGACTTTGTTCCGCACTCCGAACCTGCGCATCCAAGTGTAGCCCCCAGCTTTTCTTATACGGACCATTCATGAATACACTTCCCCAAGCGTGGGTGGTAGTCTGCGATCCGGCCTCCAGATAAAAAGCGCACAGACACAGGCAAAATATTTTGTATTTCATTGTAATCTTAATCAACATCCACCACGAAGATAGTTGAACAAAATGGGCGTTGTGGCTGATTGTACGCAGCAAGGCCATGCCCGCTTTTTACCAGTTTGCCTTCCGATTGATCATCGTTTTTTCGACAATTAGAGGCTTGTATGAAATTTCCAAAATTTTTTTCTCTACCTTTTTCAGGTACTTGTGTAAAAATGATGAAACGCCTTGCTGTTAGGCGTTTCACGCAGTTACACACCCTTTTCCACACGATGTTGATATTTGAGCCGTGGAATTTTAGCGAACAAAAAATAGTTTCGTTCACACACCTCCTTCGCGGAGGTGTTTTGATCCAAACCAGACCAAAACCCATTAAAGATTTTCATAGTTATGGCAGCTAAAAAGCAAGCATCCGCGGCACGCGGTTTGCAGTTCCAACGTCGCTTCACTCGGGAGGATGTATCCGTGTTCGATCAGTTTGAGTACGATTACCGTACCTCGGTGATTCGCAACCCTACGGGCGAAGTCGTGTTTGAGATGACAGAAGTGGAGGTGCCTAAACAATGGAGCCAGATCGCCACGGACATCTTGGCCCAAAAATATTTTCGCAAGGCGGGTGTTCCCCAGGCCGACGGTACGCTGGGTCGCGAGCGTTCAGCCAAACAAGTGGCGCATCGCATGGCCAACTGTTGGCGCGTGTGGGGCGAGCGGTATGGATATTTCGCTAGCGCCAACGATGCACAAGTATTCTATGAAGAGTTGGTCTATTCGATCCTCGATCAAATGTGTGTGCCCAATAGTCCGCAATGGTTCAATACCGGACTGTACGAGAGCTACGGCATTGCGGGTAAGCCTCAAGGTCACTACTATGTAGATCCGACAGATGGAGAGTTGAAGAAATCACAGAATGCCTATGAGCGTCCCCAACCCCACGCTTGTTTCATCCTGAGCGTGAACGATGATCTGGTGAATGAGGGAGGGATCATGGATCTCTGGGTTCGTGAAGCCCGCATTTTCAAATACGGATCGGGTGTGGGTACGAACTACTCCAACCTCCGTGGAGAAGGCGAAAAACTCAGTGGTGGTGGAAGCTCTTCCGGTTTGATGAGCTTCTTGAAAATTGGTGACCGCGCTGCCGGAGCCATCAAATCAGGCGGTACCACGCGTCGTGCTGCCAAAATGGTCTGTCTGGATCTGGATCACCCCGAGATCGTTGACTTTATCAATTGGAAAGTAGAGGAAGAGAAGAAAGTAGGTGCCCTCATCGCTGCGGGATATCCCTCGGGTTATGAAGACGAGGCATATCGAACCGTGAGCGGACAGAATTCCAATAACTCCATCCGTATTCCCAATGCCTTCTTTGAGAAACTGGAAAAAGGCGAGGATTGGGAATTGACCGGTCGCATGGACGGTCGGGTCATGAAAAAAATTCCTTCCCGCGAACTCTGGAACCAGATCGCCTACGCCGCTTGGCGCTGCGCGGATCCCGGTACGCAGTACAATACGACCATCAACGAATGGCACACGTGTCCGGAAGGGGGTCCCATTCGTGCTTCGAATCCTTGCTCGGAGTACATGTTCCTCGACAACACTGCTTGTAACTTGGCATCGGCCAACCTGATGAAGTTCTACAACGCAAACACCAATGCCTTTGATGTAGAAGGATACGAGTACAATTGCCGTTTGTGGACCGTTGTATTGGAAATCTCCGTGCTGATGGCGCAGTTCCCTTCCAAGGAAGTAGCACAACTCAGTTATGAGTACCGCACGCTGGGATTGGGTTATGCGAACCTCGGAACCATGCTGATGGTGAGTGGTATTCCTTACGACAGTGAAGAAGCCCGTGCCATCGCCGGTGCCATCACCGCGATCATGACCGGTACTTCCTACAAGACCTCTGCTGAAATGGCCCAGGTGTTGGGTGCCTTCCCTCGCTACGAAGAGAACAAGGCGCACATGATGCGTGTGATGCGCAACCATCGCTTGGCTGCTTACGATGCGGACGAGTATGAGAACTTGAGCCTCAAGCCACAGGGCATTAAAGTCAAATACTGCCCCGACTATCTGCTCAAAGCCGCTTGCAAGGCCTGGGATGCAGCTTGTGAATTGGGCGAAAAATATGGATACCGCAATGCGCAATCCACGGTAATCGCGCCAACCGGAACGATTGGACTGGTTATGGACTGCGACACGACCGGTGTGGAACCCGATTTCGCACTCGTGAAATTCAAAAAACTTTCCGGAGGCGGTTACTTCAAGATCATCAACCAATCGGTGCCCACGGCCCTGCGCAACTTGGGCTATTCTGAAAAAGAAACCGATGTCATCATCAAATATGCAGTCGGATCGGCCAGCTTCGCCGGAGCTCCGTTCATCAATCATCAATCGCTGAGTGAGAAGGGATTCATTGCCGATGAGATCAAGCGATTGGATGCAGCTGCAATCACGGCCTTTGAGATTGGGTTCGTATTCAATAAATACACCTTGGGTGAAGAGTGCCTGCAACGCCTGGGCTTCACGCCCGAGCAATACAATGATTTCGAGTGGAGCTTGCTCGAAGCCTTGGGCTTTACCGATGAGCAGATCGAAGCCGCGAACGATTATGTCTGCGGTACCATGATGCTCGAAGGAGCGCCCGGTCTGAAAGACGAGCATCTGCCTGTATTCGATTGTGCCAACAAATGCGGTCAGAAAGGACAGCGTTATATCCATGCACACGGCCACATCCGGATGATGGGCGCCACACAACCATTCATCAGCGGTGCTATCTCCAAAACAATTAACCTCCCGCACGAGGCTAGCGTCGAGGAAGTGGCCGATGCGTATTACCTGAGTTGGAAATTGGGCTTGAAAGCCAATGCGCTCTACCGCGATGGTTCCAAACTTTCTCAGCCGCTCAGCAACAAGTCCGACAAGAAGAAAAAGACCGATACCGACGCCACGGCTACTGTTGCGGAAGCCCCGGTTGCAGCGGATTCAAATATTGTCGACCTCGGCAAACTGACCGTTGAAGAATTATTGGAAGAAGTACAGAAGCGTGTTCAAGCTTCACCCGATACAAAATTGAAGCGCAAGCTGGCCAGCATTGTAGAGCGACGCACGCTCCCGGCCAAGCGTCGCGGATTTACACAGAAGGCAAAGATCAGCGGACAAGCCGTGTTCGTTCGAACCGGTGAATATGCCGATGGAACTCTGGGAGAGATCTTCGTGGACATGGCGAAAGAAGGAGCCACCATGCGTAGCATGATGAACTGCTTCGCCATCTCTGTATCAATTGGATTGCAGTATGGCGTGCCGTTGGAAGAGTTCGTTGACAAATTCGCGTTCACCCGCTTCGATCCGTCCGGATTCGTTGAGCATCCGAACATCAAAACCACGACCTCGATCGTTGACTTCATCTTCCGCGTACTGGGTTATGAGTACCTGGGTCGAACCGACTTGGTACATGTACTTGACAAAGCCGAGGTAATGAACACAGGAAGCGACGAGTGGGATGAAATCCCTTCGAACGGTCTGGAATATGCCAAAGACCTGGAATTGTCCAGTGTACGCGTAGCACCCAGTACAACGCCCCAGTCGAGCAAAGCGGCCGTAAAATCCGCTCAACCCGTCAAAGCTGAATCCGCCTTGGATGCCATGAATGCGGCTGCCAAGAATATGCAGAGTGATGCGCCTGCCTGTAATGTTTGTGGCAACATCATGATGCGCAGCGGGGCTTGCTACAAATGCCTGAACTGCGGCAACCAGGGTGGTTGCGGTTAATTAAGTTTTCTCGAAAAACCGGATGGATAACATTGAATCCCGATCAACAGGTCGGGATTTTTTATTCGCCGAATAGTTTATCCGCGGCCGACTCCAGCATGGGGAACTTATCGACCACAAAATTCTTAACCGTGGTGATGGCTTGTCGGGCCTGCGCTTCGGTCAGACCGGCTTCTTCCTGAAGTTTTTGAATGAGTTCTTGCATGGCATTTAGGGCTAATCGATTTACGCTACTTTCAGCAAGCTCATCTTGCTCTTCTCGAAATTTCGCTTGGCATATTCCAAAT
>ENA-UPTJ01000579-UPTJ01000579.1-marine-metagenome-genome-assembly--contig:-NODE-579-length-22782-cov-4.456197_pt1 | contig 22782 bp, 27 predicted proteins | sample MGYA00238168_ERZ767080 | MGnify/ENA primary metagenome ERZ767080 (study PRJEB28935, sample SAMN06266237) | marine metagenome | isolation source: Columbia River Estuary | place: USA:Columbia River Estuary... | reverse complement strand
GCAACGGTGCCGTGGGTGCAATGCTGTGCGATGTTGGAAATGGCGCGGCTATACGACAGGTGATAGGCGCGGGCGTCGGCGTCGGTGCGGGCCGCCTCGCCAAGCATATCGTAAGAATAGGTGAAGCCAATGGCCTGCATCCCCTCGGCGCGTTTCATCGCCTTGTCGATGTTCTCGCCCAGCACAAATTGACGGCCCATCTCGCGCATGGCACGGCCAACGGCGGTACGGATCACAGGCTCGCCCAGACGCTTCACAGCACCGCGCAAATGTCGTGTGATGCCGGGCTTTTCGTTATCCAGAACGCGACCCGTCAACATCAGGGCCCAAGTGGAGGCGTTCACAAGAGAAGAAGCCGAGTGGCCAAGGTGCTTGCCCCAATCGGACGGCGCGATCTTATCTTCGATCAACGCGTCGATGGTTTCGGCGTCTGGTACGCGCAGCAAAGCCTCGGCCAGACACATCAGGGCGATCCCCTCATCGGTGGACAGCCCATATTCAGCGAGGAAGACCTCCATCAGGCCCGGCTCGGCACTGCCGCGAATTTGACGCACCAGATCCGCACCCTTGGCCGCAATGCGGGTACGGTCGTCGTTTGTTAGTGCTGCACTGTCGCGCAACGCCGCAACGGCCTCCATTTCGGGCGCATACATTGTGGCATCGATTTTGGCGCGAAGTGCGGCGACAGGCAGCTGTGACATGGTCTTTCCCCAAATGTGTAATTAGCCTACTATAGGGTGTTGTCAGAAGTCTATCTGACCTCTATTTGATAAACTAGGACTATATTCGACCAAAGAATCGGTAAAAATATGACTAATCAGACTTCTGATATTGATAGCTTTGACCGCAAGATTCTAGACGTGCTGGCTGTGGACGGGCGGATCAGCGTAACAGAGCTTGCGCGGCGGATCGGTCTGTCGAAATCGCCAACCCAAGCGCGGTTAAAGCGGCTGGAGGATCGCGGTGTGATCCGCGGTTACCGCGCGATTTACGACCCGATTAGATTATGCCGAGATCATGTGGCTTTTGTTGAGGTCAAATTGTCGGACACCCGCGAGGCGGCGTTAGCGGCTTTTAATGCGGCAGTGATGAAGATTGTCGAGGTTGAGCAATGCCACCTTATCGCGGGCGCATTTGATTACCTGCTTAAGGTACGCACTGCGGGGATGACGGGTTACCGCGCTGTTTTGGCAGAGAAAATTTCGACCCTGCCGCATGTCTCGAACACATCTACTTATGTTGCGATGCAGGCCGTGAAGGAAGAGGGTCTAGCGCCAATCGCCCCGAGTACCGTTGTATAACGCAACATCAAGGCCTTGCACCGCCGCAAAAGCCCGCTTAGGAAGAAACCGTGTTGCGGGCGTGATGGAATGGTAGACATACCAGACTTAAAATCTGTTGGGCCTTGTGCCCGTGTGGGTTCGAGTCCCACCGCCCGCACCATGGTTTTGAAAGCCACGCTCCCAAGGAATTAATGTATTGTTAACGATTTACTATCGTGCCAGTTGGTAAGTTTCTTTACCTAGAAAACATGAACTTGAACGAGTAGAATTGGTTTGAAGAGAGGATTGCGACGCTTGTGCTTATGGCGCGGCTTCCCATTGCCATTGCCATTGCCATTGCAAGGGCCTGTCGCGAGCGACCAACAAGGCCTGCGGATGCTCTGATGCTTGGCGCGATTTCGTTTGTGACGCATTTTGACAATGAGAACGGCTTGGTGCCTGATACGCCAGCCCCTGAATTGCGGCATCGCTATCGCGTTATCGCTATTCTTGCGGCTGATGTTGCCATGCTCACTGGCGCGCGCAGCTGTCAGGATCTTGCGCAAATCTGGCAAGACACGAAAAGTGAAATTTTCAGGGATGATTAGCCCGCGCCTATGACGTTTTAGATTTTCATCATGGCTTGGGTCGTTGTAAGGTTGCCCGCGGTCATGGTGGTGATTTTGTGCGCGTCGGGGGCGGTCCATGTGAACATCTCACGCGCGGTCCCGATGTGATCGGCCAGCGATGCCTCCACCTAAAACACCCACGTTATCGGTCGTCCCGACGGTGCCTGTCGCGGTGATCACCAGCTTTTGAGCACTCGCAGTGATACTGACCAAATCGGTGACATTGCCGTCGTGGTCGCTGCAATCCTCCTCAATCTTACCGTCATCCAGCAGTAAATCCTATGCGATGAGCCGCTGTAGTGGTCCGTCAGTCGGCGGCAGCCGTATTTTTTGCAAGGTATAGTGAACGGGGTGATAATCGCGCCGATGAATTCGTGCAGGCTTTCTTCGAAAATCGCAGCGATATTATGGTTTTTGATACGCTGGCGCAGGGCGCCGTCGGTCGCGTGGTTTGGCAACTCTTCGTCATATTCCGCGGCGAGGTATCTGAGCCCTTGCACGATCTGCGAGATACAAAATGCGAGAGAGCGCGGCATACGTCCGCCAAGGCTCAGGAGCTTGGCAATCGCGGGGGCGGTATTGTCGCCCTCAACGGCCCAGCGGAATGACCGATGCGCCGAGACCGAGCGTAGGGTCGTGTCCCACTGTACGTTATCCATGCGGCTGCCGACAAAGGACCAGGCAGGGCGCAAGGCTCACGTCAATGATCCGCGCGGTGCTGTCGAGGTGTGCGATAAATGTGCCGATGCAGCCGAAATCGTAGATGTCATTGCGCAACGTGAGGGCGGTGCACACAAGGCGGCCATTGTCTCGCGTGGATTTAAGGACCGAGAAAACCAAGCGTCATAGGGCCCTCCTACGCCAGTCGTGCAATAAAATGAGAGTTTTTTCATTTATCCTAAGGCTCTAGCCCAACCCAAACTTTCCGCAATCAGAGATGCCGTCAATTGTTTCTTAGGGGGTTCGTGGTCAATTGCGAAAGGAACAATGCATCGTCGGGGAATATGAAACATCACTTGCGATCAATTTTGATGCTAATTCTTCCAGCAATGGTCATATTTATGACTTTTGCGGGATTTAGTATTGAGTCCAAGATGCAAGCTAACCAAGCGGATCTTGAACGACATGCTCTTGCGGCGGATCGTGCGGCAAATATTATCGAAAATAGTCTACTTCACATCGTGCACGGTTTGGCTGACGTTGCTAGGGTTGTCGAAATTGCGGAACAGTCAAATGCCTCGCAAAGCAATGCGTTTCACAAATACCTTGATCAAAGCCATATATTTGAAGAATTCCCAGCCATAAAAGGTATTGGGCTTGTCCTAACCGCAACTGCTGGAACGCTGATTCAAACTGTACAGGAGGTCAACGGGGATCCATATCGGCAAGGGTATGGGTATCTTCCATTCCGCCCCAGTAGCTTAGCAGACACGAATGACCATGCGCTGCTCGTCATGTTTGAGCCGATGTCCAAAGATGCCCAGACGCAAATTGGGTCAGACATTTTTTCGCGACGGCACAAAACTGTTTTTCAAAGCACTATCGATAGCAGAGAAATGCACATGTCGCGTTTTTTCGAAGTGCACGCGAATATGAATGCCGCAACACTTTTTGTTCCCCTCTATGATGCGAAAAGCGATCACCAAACGCCTAAGGGCGCAATTGCCGCGGTGTTTCGGATTGACCTATTTCTTGAGGGGCTCACTCAGGAACTTGCCCCTCTTGGTGTCGAAGTAGATATCTTTGACGCTGGGGAGCCGCGACCCGAATTGGGTTTTGCACCCAAAGAGACATTTCTCGCGACGACCAGCTATCCGAGCCGAGATGTGCGCGTACAATCTGACGCACAATTGGCGCGTTTGGTAAATGTTGGTGGGCGACAGTGGCGGTTGCAAATTCGTCCCCAAAAGCAGATCGCAAGCCCATGGGCCATTGATGCCCCACTTATGATGGCGCTGATCATTTCTATTCTATCTGGTCTGTTGCTGTATCGGATGTCGCGCACTGCAGACATTCTGAGCGCTTTGGTTTCCAGACGGACGAAAAGCTTAAAACTAGCGGCAGCAAAGCTGGAGCGCGAAAAGCTTATCGCTTACGATGCTGCTACACATGACGCGCTGACGGGGCACCTAAACGAACGGGGGTTAGGTCAAGCGTTTGAAACGTTTTTTATGGCTCAGGACAATGCCGCGCCACGGTCTATTCTCAGTATCGACTTAGACCGCTTTAAGGAAATTAACGATACGACGAGTTACCGAACCGGGAACCAACTGCTCGTTTTTGTTGCAGAGTTTTTACAATGCGTCGTGCCCGAAGGGACCTTCCTTGCGCGCTTTGGTGGGGATGAGTTTTTGATTCTAACGCCGCTCAATGAAGAAGGCGCACGTCAGCTTGCGCATGATATTGTATGTTGGGCCGATCAGCCGCAAACCGTTGATGGGAGGGTCATACGTTTCGGCACGAGTATCGGAATCGCATCCGACGAGACCGGAGAGTCGCACATAGATAGGTTGTTAGCTGACGCAAATATCGCATTGTCCGAAGCAAAGTCGACGGGGCGCGGCCGTTATTGCGTCTATGATGACAAGATCAAACGTAAAACAATTTCTACGAAATTGATTGCCGATGAACTGCGGCATGCGCTTGAAGAAGATGAGTTCGAACCCTATTTCCAGACACAACACGACGCGACAGATTTTACCTTGTCGGGCGTGGAATGTCTCTTGCGCTGGAACCACCCAACGCGCGGAATACTTCCTCCTGCGGCATTTTTAGAGGTCGCTGAAACGATCGGTATTTTGGGCGATCTTGATGCGATTGCACTGCGGAAGTCATGCGATGCTATTGTCGCGATGGAGCGCAACGGCTTTTTTGTTCGTAAACTAAGCGTGAATGTCAGTTTGGCGCGATTACGTGATCCGGAGTTGCTCTTTGCACTCGAGGCCTTACCTGACATGCAATGTGAACTGACGTTCGAAATTCTGGAAACAGTGTTCATCGACGAATTGGATGTGCCCTTACGCAGACTGCTCATAGAGCTCGAGAATAGGGGGATTTCTATCGAAATTGACGATTTTGGCAGTGGCCGTGCATCTATTCTTGGCCTAACGCAACTTGACCCAGCGCGGCTCAAAATCGACCGCGCTCTCGTTATGCCGTTGCTTGATAAACCAGAGCAAAAAGAGTTACTTAAATCCATTGTCGCGATGGGTAGGGCGCTCGATATTGGCGTCACTGCTGAAGGGGTTGAGACCCGTGAACATGCAATCATTCTTCGCGAAATTGGCGTCGATACATTACAAGGGTTCTATTTCAGTAAGCCGATGCCGATTTCAGAGCTGAGAGAGATTTGCCAACTGCAGGCCGCATGATGAACCACACGGCCTCGCAAATGATTAGCTTCAGCCTTCAATCCGTCCAGCCATAATTGCGATCGCCTTTTGGTAAACGCCTGCAGCATTCCATTCTTGGATGACTGCGAAGTTTGGTTGGCCCTCTTGGTACCCTACGCCCGGACGCCAGCCTTTTTGGCGCAAAAAGTTGGCGGTAGAAGCCAGACTATCAGTGAGGTTCGTCAGATCAACGACGCCGTTCCCGTCGCCGTCAACGCCGTATTGAAGGACATTGCCGGGCAGGAATTGTGTATGTCCAACCTCACCATGCATCGCGCCCACAGTGTTGGACGAAAGGCTACCACGATCAACCAGCTTCAACGCGGCCATAGCATGGCCACTGAAAAAGTCAGAGCGGCGGCAATCATATGCAAGAGTTGAGATCGCGGACACCACATTTGCGTCGCCCATAAAGTTCCCGAAACCGGTTTCCATGCCGTGTATCGCAACGATAACAGCAGCAGGCACACCATAAGCGGCCTCAAGGGACGCATAAAATGTGGGGTTCCCCGCGATTTTACGTCGGCCTTGCGCGACAATAGTATCGGCGCCACGGATGCGCATAAAGTCAGCCAATTCGTAGCGGAACGATTTTTGGTTGCGGTCCGCGCTGATCGTGCGGGTCGCATAGGATGTGTTGGCGAGTGCATCCAATCCGCGCTGGCCGACGCCTGCATTTGCCGCTTCAGCGGCAAATTGTTGCTTCCAAGTGTTAAAGCCGCTTGCGTCATTGCCACAGGTCGCAGCCGAGGCGGCCCCAGACAACGTCATAAAGGACAGCGCAGCGGCGGAAATCAAAGTCTTCATCGGGTCACTCATTCATTAGTTAACTTAATCGTTAACACATTAACACAAGCGGCCTGCTATCCAATAACACATTCTGAAATTGACTTAGTCGCGGGTGCCCGCAAACTTTTCCGCCCACTCCGTCCGCTCGTCATCAGTGATTTTGCGGAACGTGATTTCGGGCACCTGAAACGCGTGACCCGCTTGCAATGTGCTGACCGCAGCCGCGATACCATTTGGCCATTCGGCATCAGACGCATTCATCGCTGCCAGAATGTCGGCACTGGCATCGGGGATAAACGGCGACGAGAGCACCCCATAAAGTCGGCAAAGATTGAGGCCCATGCGCACCTGCATTGCGGCCTGTTCTGGATCGGTCTTGAATGTCGTCCAAGGTGCGACGGACTGCAAATACTCGTTGCCCAAGACCCAGATCGCGCGCAGGTCTGCGGCAGACTTGCGGACTTCCATCGCGTCCATATGGCTTTCGTATTCTGCAAGCTTGGCCGCCAAATCAGCAATCAGTGCTTCTTCTGCGGGGCCATAAGCGTGGCCTTCGGGAACGGCTTCGCTAAACTTGGACCTGCAAAACTTCGTGATCCTGCTTACAAAGTTACCCAGAACATCAGCCAAGTCTTTGTTCACGTCAGTCTGGAAATTCTCCCATGTGAACTCTGCATCAGAGGATTCTGGGGCATGTGACAACAACCACCACCGCCAATAATCGGAGGGTAAAATCTCGAGCGCTTGGTCCATAAATACACCGCGTCCGCGCGATGTGCTGAACTGACCGCCATCATAATTGAGGTAGTTGAATGACTTGATGTAATCGACAAGCTTCCAATCCTGCTGCACGCCCATGATGGTCGCGGGAAAGCTAAGTGTATGAAATGGAACGTTATCTTTGCCCATAAACTGCGTGTAGGTCACGTCGCCAGCACCCTTATCGGTCCGCCACCAGCGTTCCCAATCGGTACCTTTGCCCGCATCAACCCACTCTTGTGCGCAGGCAATATATTCAATCGGGGCGTCGAACCAAACGTAGAAAACTTTGCCTTCCATGCCCGGCCAATCGTCGGCACCTTTTTTGACGGGGATACCCCAATCAAGGTCACGGGTGATGCCGCGGTCTTGCAATCCGTCGCCGTCGGTGAGCCATTTTTTGGCAATTGACGTGGTCAGGATCGGCCAATCCACCTTGGACCCGATCCAGTCGGCGATATCGCCCTTTAGCTCGGATTGGCGCAGGTAAAGGTGCTTGGTCTCGCGCACTTCCAGATCGGTGGAGCCTGAAATCGTGGAGCGCGCGTCAATCAAATCAGTCGGATCAAGTTGTTTGGTACAATTGTCACATTGGTCGCCGCGGGCACTATCAAAGCCGCAATTCGGGCAGGTGCCCTCGATGTAGCGGTCTGGTAGAAAACGACCATCGGCGTTTGAGTAGACTTGCTCTTCAACGACTTCGCGGATCAGGCCCATCTCTGCCAAACGGCCCGCAAATGCTTGGGTCAGCGCATGGTTTTGTGGGCTGGACGAGCGGCCAAAGTGATCAAACGACAGCTTGAAGCCTTTCGCTATTTCCGCCTGAACATCATGCATTTCAGCACAGTAATCAGCCACAGGTTTGCCCGCTTTGGCCGCGGCCAATTCCGCAGGCGTGCCATGCTCGTCGGTGGCGCAAAGGAACAAAACCTCGTGCCCACGCCCCCGCAAATACCGCGCGTAAAGGTCCGCAGGAAGCTGGCTTCCCACAAGGTTCCCAAGATGCTTGATCCCGTTAATGTAAGGGATCGCGGAAGTGATGAGATGGCGGGCCATTGCGTGGTTCCTTCTGAAGTTCCTGCCGTTCTAGCGGGGGTTTTCGCTGGTTGCCAGACTAGCCCGTGTTTGAGGCTAGAAAAACATGCGCAAAAGACGTAGAATCAGGGAAAATCGAGCAACAAAATGAGGCAAACCATGAAAATCACACCAATCGCAATCGCGGTTGCCCTGTTGGGTAGCACCGCACATGCACAAGACACCTACGCAGGCGTTTCGTTTGACTTCGGCGTTGCGGATAATGACAACAGCCAAACCGTGGCGACGCTGCTAGGCGGCGCGACCTATGATTTGGGCATGATGACGCTTGGCGGCGAAGTCGAATATGGTGCGTCGGCCGTTCTTGGCGGTGACTATGACACCGCGCGTTTGCGTCTTTTGGGCGGTTATGATTTTGGCACGCTGACTGCGCTTGCGTCTATCGGCGGTACCAGTTTTTCGGGTGACGCTGGTGACTTTACTGGCTTCAACTTTGGCCTTGGCGTTCAGACTCAAATCAGCAACGCGCTTGATCTACGCGGCGAAGTGATCCGTGATGTGATGGGTGATGATGGCGTCGATGCCACGACAGGTCGTATCGCTGCGATCTATTCGTTCTGATCACGGTTGCGACTGCGCCCTAGCAGCCGCCCCACGATAAAACTGGTGCGCGGCGCGTAAATATAGCGCGTCCGCGTGACAGGTGCGCTCCGCACCCGCATCCGCATCAGGCCAAAGATGACAAGCAGCAAATGTCCCACCGAGATGAACGTGAAAAGTGCGCCTGCGCCAAAACCGGACATCAATTTTGACGAGACATAGGGCGCTGCAATCGCTCCTACCGCATAGAAAAACATGAGCGCTGCCGAGAGTTCGATCCGTTCTTCGTCTGAGATGAAGTCATGGGCGTGCGCGGTTGCGACCGAATAAACTGGGAACGTCGTGAGTCCAAAAAATGTGGCGGCCGCCATCACGGCCCAAGTCCCCATTCCCGCCGAGGCCACGGTCACGATGCAAGCGATAATCGCCGCAACTGACAGCCAAATCAGCACCCAACGCCGGTCAAATTTATCCGCAAGCCAGCCCACGGGATATTGCGCCAAGGCGCCGCCTGCGACGTATGCGGCTAGAAAATAACCGATCTGGCTGGCTTGCAGGCCAACCTCTTGCCCGTAAATCGGCCCAACCATCCGAAACGCTGCACTTGATTGTGCCGCTACCAAAACGCCTGCGACAGCAAGAGGGGATGCACGCCAGGCCAAAGCGGGGCGCAAGCGCGGTGCGCTGGGTGTTGCGGGCTGTTCTGCCTTCGTCAAAGTGAGCGGAAAAATCGCAGCACAGCACAAGATCGTCAGCGCGTTATAGGCGATATAGGTTTCCATATCGGCCAACGCGCCGATCATGAACTGTGCTACAAATGATGCACCGACGTCCACCACGCGGTAGCTGCCCATGGCGCGGCCCCTTGTTTCGTTGGTCACTTTGGCCTGTAACCACGCCTCGATCACCGTATAACAGCCCGCGACGCAAATGCCTGACGCGATGCGGAAAAACGCCCACCAGATCGGATCCGTAACAGTCACGTGGGCGGCCAATCCGATGGCCCCCATCGCCGTGAACGTCGCATAGGCGCGGCTATGGCCAACGTTGCCCATCAGGCGCGGCGCCCACCAGCAACCGATGAAAAAGCCAAAGAAATGCGCAGATCCTAAGAAGCCAACCTCGCCTTGGCTAAACCCGTTGGCCAATCCCGTCAGCGCATCAAGTGGCCCCACGCCCCCCGACGAGAGTTGCAACATCGCGACTGACAGAAACAGCGCGCCGAAAGTGATAAGCATCTGCATAAGGCGACCTTGCGCCGATGATTTCGTCGCTGCAATCCCAAACTGAGACTTGCCTCCAAGAAGTTAGACACTAGGTTGCGTCCAACCCTATGGAAGGCAAACAGATGCAAATGATCCCGCTTGGCCGCACAGATATTCAGGTCTCAGATTGGTGCTTGGGCACGATGACTTACGGCAACCAAACCCCGCAAGACGACGCGCACCGCCAGATTGATATGGCGCTGGCGGCGGGGATCAACTTTATCGACACCGCCGAGATGTATCCCGTAAACCCGATCCGCAAGGAAACCGTGGGCAAGTCCGAAGAGATCGTCGGCAATTGGGTCGCGGCCTCTGGTCGCCGCGATGATGTGGTGATCGCGACGAAAGTCTCTGGCGACAATCCGGGTTGGGTCCGCGACGGCAAGGGCTACGACGGTAAGGTTATCGCCGAAACAATCGACAACTCGCTCATGCGCCTCAAGACCGACTATATCGACCTTTACCAAATGCACTGGCCGATGCGCGGTTCTTACATGTTCCGCCAAAACTGGACGTTTGATCCCTCTAGCCAAAACCGTGCGCAGACGATGGATCACATGATGGACGTGCTCAGCGCCCTTGATGTGGCCGTCAAGGCCGGCAAAATCCGCGCCATCGGTATGTCGAACGAAAGCACTTGGGGCATGACCCAATGGACGCGTTTGGCTGAAGAACACGGTTTGCCACGCATGGCCTCTGTGCAAAACGAATACTCTCTGCTTTGCCGCCTCTATGACACCGACATGGCGGAAATGGCCGTGAATGAGGATGTAACCTTGCTGTCCTTCTCACCACTGGCTTGCGGCTTGCTGACTGGTAAATACCAAAATGACGTGATCCCCGCAGGCAGCCGCCGATCTATCGGGCCAGACCTCGGCGGACGGATGACGCCGCGCACTTTGCCGACTGTACAGGTTTATCTCGACATTGCAGCCAAGCACGGGATTGCCCCAGATCACATGGCGATGGCATGGCAGCGCACGCGGACCTTTCCGATCTCTGCGATCTTCGGGACGACGACAGCGACGCAATTGGAGCACCTTCTCGAAGGGCGAAATATGGAACTTTCGTCAGAAATACTAAAGGAAATCTCGGCCGCCCACCGCGCCCACCCGATGCCCTATTAATCAACAGGTATCCAAAACCGCGGCCCCGCGTCGGTGATCTCTTTAAGACCCATCGCGCGGTAAGCGGCCTGTGCAGTCTCATTATTGGGCGCCGTGCCGATGGTCACACCCTTTGCACCTTGTGCGCGGCCCAACTCTTTGGCGGTCGTGATTAAGGCGCGGCCAACGCCCTTTGCACGATGATTTTCCTCAATGAACAGGTGATGAATATCAATCCGCGTGCGGCCCGAGTGGATTTCAGTTGTGAAGTTCAGGCCCGCATAGCCGATCAAAGCATCGCCCTCACGCGCGACAAATGCCGTGGATAACCCAGAGGTGAACAGCACATCCTCCAGCCGTTCCATCGTTACAGTCGCCTCATCCCCATGAAAGGCAGAAAGCGCGCAGATCATCTCATGAATGCGCGGCAAATCGGAGCGCAGGGCAGGGGTTACGTGCATGGCATCGGTCCTTAACTATTTCACAGCCAGCGCAATTTCCCCAAAAGATGTCGCTCGTGGTTCTTGCCACTGCGCAGGGAATCGCACAACGTCAGCCCAACACACATGGGGGACGACATGCCACTACAAATGAATCGCGAAGTTTTCATCACCTGCGCCGTGACGGGATCAGGCAGCACACAAGACCGCAGCCCGCATGTGCCCCGTTCCCCCAAACAAATCGCCGAAAGCGCGATTGACGCCGCGAAAGCAGGGGCTGCGATTGTGCACTGCCACGTCCGCGACCCCGAAACGGGTGCACCATCGCGCGATCTGGCGCTTTACCGCGAAGTGACTGAGCGTATTCGCGACTCTGAGGTCGACGTTGTCCTGAACCTGACTGCAGGCATGGGCGGCGATATCATTTTTGGCGGCGTCGAAGCGCCGTTCCCAACCGCAAAAGGAACAGACATGATAGGGGCCACCGAACGTGTCGCCCACGTGGCCGAATGCCTGCCCGAAATCTGTACCCTCGACTGCGGCACGATGAACTTTGCTGAGGCCGATTACGTCATGACCAACACACCGGGCATGTTGATGGCCATGGGCACGATGATGACCAAACTCGGCGTAAAGCCAGAGATCGAGGCATTCGACACAGGCCACCTTTGGTACGCAAAACAGCTTGTCAAAGACGGCGTTCTGGAAAAAGGCGCTCTCGTACAGCTTTGCATGGGCGTGCCGTGGGGCGCACCTGACGACCTCAATACATTCATGGCGATGGTCAACAATGTGCCAGACGACTGGACCTTTAGCGCCTTTGGCCTTGGCCGCTCACAAATGCCATATGTCGCGGCCTCCGTGCTGGCGGGCGGCAACGTGCGGGTCGGTCTGGAAGACAACCTGATGCTCGACAAAGGCGTCTTGGCAACCAATGCGCAACTTGTCGAACGTGCCGCCACAATCGTCGCAAACCTTGGCGCAAGGGTCATCACCCCCGCCGAAGTCCGCGCCAAACTGGGCCTGACCAAACGCGCTCCGGTGGGAAAATGAGGGCACTCGCGGCCCTTTTGCTCATCGTCGCTTGCGCCAAGCCTTTACTTAACGAGCCCGTGGGCCAGCTGTTCGAAGTCTACCGTGATACGACAATTCCCATTGCCTCCAAAGCGGTGTTTGATCCGGCGCGTTACCTCGGTACTTGGTATGAAGTCGCCCGCTTTCCCGTGCCTTTTGAGACCGGTTGCGTCAAAGTCACGGCGGAATATGCCTTGCAGGATGATGGCAATATCTCCGTTCTCAATACTTGCCGTAATCCCGACAGCACGGTGCGGTCCACGATCCAAGGTAGCGCCCAAATTGTTGGACCAGGGAGACTGAAAGTGAGTTTCCCTTCCGTACCGTTTGGTGCATCCGATTATTGGATTCTTTGGGTCGATGAAGGTTATCGCACAGCCGTCGTCGGCGCGCCAAATGGTCGTTCGGGGTGGATTTTTAACCGCGATCCAAAGATTCCTGTCGATAGATTGAATGCGGCACGTGAAGTTTTGGATTTCAACGGTTATAATGTTTCCAAATTGATGGAGGTGCCGCAATGAAGCGAGTCGTTTTTGGATGTGTAATGGCCCTTGGGTTGGCTGGTTGTGACGATGTTGCGATGCAAGGTGGAGGCAGTTCGTCCGCGTCAAGCGGCAGCGGTGGAAGCGCGTTTCGCGAGTACCTCGTGATCGGATCAAAAATGTCCTTCGAGCAGTGCCGTGCAAAAGGCGGATTGATCATTCGTGATGCAGGCAGCCCGATGACAGCTTGCGATCCAAACGTGATCCGTGCGCCGGTTCCCGCGGATGAATTTGATAATCCAGACAATAACTCTGACGAATTGGCGGCCCGCGAGGCCGAAGATTTGGCAAACGGCTCAGGCGGATAAATAATGACACAACAGGCGACAAAATCTGCGGCCATCATTGGCGGTGGGGTAATTGGTGGTGGCTGGGCTGCGCGTTTCTTGCTTATGGGCTGGAACGTTCAGGTTTTTGATCCGGATCCAGAAGCACAGCGGAAAATTAGTGAAGTCATTGATAACGCACGGCGTTCTTTGCCCGGTCTGTCCGACGTTGCCTTGCCTGAGGAAGGGGAACTGTCATTTCACGACACCATGTCAGAGGCTGTCGCTGGCGTCACATGGATTCAAGAAAGCGTGCCTGAGCGTCTGGAGTTGAAGCGCAAGGTTTACCAAACACTGCAAGAACACTGCCCCGTCGATGCGATTATTGGCTCCTCAACCAGCGGTTTTAAGCCGTCGGAATTGCAGGGCTGTGCGACCCGTCCCGAACAGATCGTGGTCACGCACCCGTTCAACCCTGTCTACCTTTTGCCGCTGATCGAACTTGTCCCAACCGCGCAAAACAGCCCCGAATTTATCGCGCAGGCGAAAGAAATTCTGACCGAAATCGGGATGTTCCCGCTACATGTGCGCGCCGAAATCGACGCCCATATCGCTGACCGTTTTCTTGAGGCCGTCTGGCGCGAGGCGCTTTGGCTTATCAAAGACGGCATCGCCACCACGGAAGAAATCGACAACGCGATCCGGTATGGATTCGGGCTGCGCTGGGCCCAAATGGGCCTGTTCGAAACCTACCGCATCGCAGGCGGTGAGGCGGGCATGCGCCATTTTATCGAACAATTCGGCCCCTGCCTTGAATGGCCATGGACCAAATTGATGGACGTGCCAGAACTGACCGAAGAGCTCATCGACGCCGTTGCTGGCCAGTCGGACGCGCAATCTGGCCACATGACGATCCGCCAATTGGAACGCGCCCGCGACAATAACCTTGTTACCATTCTGCGCGGCCTAAAGGCGCAGGACTTCGGGGCAGGGGCTTTGCTCAATGCCCAAGACAAGCGCATCGGCGAACCCGCCGCCATGCCCGCCGACCCAAGCCAGCCCATCGTTACGATCCGCCGTGCCATCCCGCTCGATTGGACCGATTACAACGGCCACATGAACGAGGCGCGTTACTTACAGGCCTTTGGTGACGCGACGGATCGCATGATGGAAATCGTCGGTTGTGACGCGGATTATATCGCCAATGGTGGCAGCTATTTCACTGCCGAGACCCACATCCGCCATCTCGACGAGGTTCATGCAGGGGCAAAAATTCATATCGAGACCCAAGTATTGCTGGGGACCGGCAAGAAAATGCACCTCTTCCACCGCATGTTTGAGGGAGATCGCGAACTTGCCACGGGCGAGCATATGCTGATCCACGTGAGCCTTGAGACGCGCAAGGCCTCTGAGCCAGCGCCACAAATAGCTACCGCTTTGGCGATCTTGGCCGACGCCCACGCGAAACTGCCCAAGCCTGAAGGGACTGGCAAAGCGGTTGGGGTAAAATGAGCCGCGTCCTCATCACCGCAGGCGCATCCGGTATCGGGCGCGCCATGGGCGAGGGGTTCGCTGCAGCTGGTTTTGAGGTTTGGGTCACGGATATTAATGCCGAAGCTTTGGCTGCGTTGCCGGGAGAGTGGCGCTGCCACCAAGTTGACGCCTCTGACGAGGCTGCGGTCGCTGCGCTTTTTGCCAAGATCAAAGCTGCGGGCGGCCTCGACGTGCTCTGCGCCAATGCAGGGATCGCGGGGCCAACCGCTCTGGTTGAAAATGTGCAACTTGCCGACTGGCGGACCTGCGTTTCAGTTAATCTGGAAGGGGCGTTTCTTGCCGCCAAATATGCGGCACCGCTGATGAAGCCGGCAGGCAAAGGCGCGATGATATTCACGTCCTCGACCGCGGGCATTTACGGCTACCCCAACCGTGCGCCCTACTCTGCGGCGAAATGGGCAATCATCGGATTGATGAAAACACTGGCGATGGAACTTGGCCCATTCGGCATCCGCGCAAACGCGATTTGCCCCGGTGCGGTTGAGGGCCCGCGTATGGAAGGCGTGCTCGCCCGCGAGGCCGCAACGAAGGGCATGACCCGTGATCAGGTCTATGACGGCTACGCCTCTGGCACCTCGATGCGGAGCTTTGTCGAGGCTGAAGATATCGCCAATATGGCTGTCTTTCTAGGTACGGATGTATCGCGATTGGTCTCAGGTCAAGTCATCGCTGTTGACGGTCATACTGAGAATCCCGACCCAAAAGTTTAGGATATCTCGCCCAGCAACTGATCAATATGTGCGGGTACGTCGCGGGCATCAATTGATGCAGCGCGGACCAACCCATCAAAATGCGTGGTCATGGCAGCAACTCTCTCGCGATCTCGGAAGGCTAAGTAATTGCTGCCTAAATAGATCACGGCGAGCAGTGGACCAAAGATCGTAACTGGGGCCGAAAACAGCTGTCGCTGGTCAAATAGATGCAAGCGCAAGCTCGGATAAAGCTGCTCGTGAAGGTCACGAAATCGGGTCAATTGTGCGCGGCGTAGCTCGGTTGAAAGCCCTTCATAATACCCCTCCGCCCGCGCAAAGCTCGACAATTCACACAGGGGAAATGCGATCTCATAGTCCGACCGCGCGCCACGCATCCACGCCAATCTGTCCTTACTTGCACCCACAGCCTGATCAATGGTTTTGCCCAAGGACGGCTGGTATTCCCACCGCAGCATCGCATCTGTTTTGAGCATATCAGGGAGCCCCGCAGGCACGTGGCGGATTTTGTAACCTGCCGCTTCTTGGTGCCACGCAAAAATCTGTTCATCAACCAAAGCACGCGGCGCTTGTGTCATGGACATGGCCGCAGCCACCAAATCGGTCGCCTGTTCCGGCCTGTCTGATAACCCCAAAAGCCAATCCGCACTGACCCCAAGCGCCGCGGCACAAGAGGCAACCAGTTGCGCGTTCGGTAATCTCGCACCCTTATCCTTGATCAGTTGCGACAGCGTAGACCGGTCCACACCCGTATCCCGCGCAAGCTTGCTCTGGTTCGAATTCGTCAAGTTCATCGCCTTCGTGAGGCGATCACGAAACAGGGCGGCGCGGTCGCGTTTGTCAGTTTTTGTATGCATTGGTGATATATATCATCAAATGGATTAATTGTGAACTACTGTCCTGCTGCGCAAAGCGTTTGCAATATGCCAGTGATAGGACATGAAACCAAAGGTCGATTGGCCCACGCTGGCCCTTATTATTCTCTGCTACGCTGTATGGCTGCTGCTCTTGTTTGTGGCCCCGCTTTGGCTAAAAATCCCGTTTCTTGGCGTGGTCATCGCATTGCATTCCTCTTTACAACACGAGGTTCTGCATGGGCATCCGTTTCGTAATCAACGCATTAACGAGGTGCTGGTTTGGCCCAGTCTAAACATCGTCATTCCTTACACGCGGTTTCGCGATACCCATTTGGCGCACCACAACGATGCGACCCTGACCGACCCTTACGATGATCCAGAGAGTAACTATCTAGACCCTGCTGTGTGGACCACCTTATCGCGCGCGAGGCAGATGGCTTTCCGCTTCAATAACACGCTGATTGGCCGTCTAATGATTGGCCCCATTATCGGCACAGTGGGCTTTTTCGCCGGCGAATTACAACGTAATACCCGCAGAATTTCGATGCAATGGCTTGGCCATTTGCCGGCTATGATCGCCGTTCTCGCGGTGGTTTCGGCTTCGCCAACCCCGCTTTGGACCTATGCGGTTTCGGCCTATTTCGGCCTCGCCATTCTCAAACTGCGCACCTTCCTAGAGCACACAGCGCACGACCGCTGTTCGCACCGTACCGCGATTGTGGAATCCTCTGGTATTTTTGGATTTCTATTTCTTCACAACAACTTGCACGTCGTTCATCACAAGCATCCCTCAGTGTCGTGGCATAAACTACCCGCGCTCTACCGCGCCAATCGCACCGCATTTCTGGAACGCAACGGCGGCTATTTCTACCCGTCTTACGCCGCGATTTTCCGCGCCTATGCGCTGCGCCCCAAAGACCCTGTCGCACATCCGCTCTTTTCAAAACGCTAGGGGCTGTGCATAGAGGCGCATGGACCTCTGGATACCGATCACAATTGGCGCGGCTTTGGCACAAACCGTCCGCTTCATGCTGCAAAAACAGCTGAAGTCTGCGCAGCTTTCAACGGCGGGTGCGACCTTTGCGCGGTTCCTTTATTCCTCGCCGCTCGTGGCCCTGATCGCCGTCACTTACGCCACCAAAACGGGCCAAGGTGCACCCGACATTCCGCCTGTTTTCTGGACCTATGCGCTCCTCGGCGCGAGCACGCAAATCATCGGCACCGCCTGTGTCATAGCACTTTTTTCACATCGCAACTTTGCCGTTGGGATTACGTTTAAGAAAACCGAAGTCCTGCTCAGCGCGCTCATCGGCGCTCTCATCCTTGGTGATTTGATCACATGGCCTGCACTCGGCGCGATCCTGCTTGGCCTGATCGGTGTGCTTTACCTCTCCGACACACCCAGCGCGGCAGGCGGCATTTTCAAACGCATGTGGAGCAAAGGAACGGCTCTGGGTCTCGCCTCAGGCCTCGCGTTCGGATTTTCTGGCAACGGTTATCGCGGCGCATCTCTAAGTCTTGGGGATGGCGACACATTCTACCGAGCGATTGTTACGCTTGCTCTCGTCACAGCATTTCAAACTGCGATCATGGTGGTCTGGCTGATCTGGCGCGAGCGCGGGGAAATCTCGCGCGTGATCAAGGCCTGGCGCATCGCAGCACTTGTTGGCCTCACATCCATGGCAGGCTCAATCTGCTGGTTCGTCGCCTACACCTTGCAAACCGCAGCCCACGTGAACGCGCTTGGCCAAGTTGAACTTCTCTTCTCGCTTATGATCGGGGCATTTGTGTTTGGCGAAACGATTAGCCGCCGCGAATGGCAGGGGCTCGCATTCCTGACGGGCAGCATCGTCTTGCTGGTCGCGGTCACTTAAAGCGGGCTTTGGCCGCCCAGTCGGTGCACCATATGGCGTTCATCGTCATTCTGGAAAAACGGCACGGTGCGCGGATGCCCACCCCACGCGATATGATCAATTAGTTCGGCCAAGACGACTTGTGTGATAAATGGCAGATCAAAATCGCGGGCGTCCTTTAACGGCACCCACTGCAAATGCGAGAGCTCATCTTCAGCCCCGCTAAAATCATCGGCGTCATTTACCAAATCGGCCGCATCTGCGAGTAAGAATCGTGCATCAAAACGGCGGGGCGCACCTGTCGGAGTAATGGCACGGAAAAAGAACGAAGCCGCTGCAAGATTTGGAACATGCCCCGTTTGCGCAAAGCCACGCCAGCCCTGTGGCGGGTTATCCCACGCTTGGCGGTGGCCTAAAATCTGACCTGTTTCTTCCCAAAGTTCGCGAATTCCAGCAGCAATAACCGCGGCGGGGGCAATGTCAGTGCGATCCGCGAGGCGGTCCTCGCACAGTTTCGCAATCGGTGTTCCCGCGACATCGGCGTCGTTGGGATCAACTGCGCCACCAGGGAACACGAACTTGCCTGGCATAAAAGCAGCCGTTGCGCCGCGCTGACCCATCAAGACTTTTGGCGTTGTGGCGCGGTCACGCAAGACGATCATCGTCGCCGCGTCACGAATGGGAACGCTCATTTAGACACCCTTATCAAAACCGTTCATACGGCGTGACCATTGTATAGCCACAACCAGACCCTTCAGGCGTGGCAGCAAAAACAGCGAGAGCGCAACCGCGAACACGCCAAAAATTGTGGCCATAACCATTGGCTCAGGGCGATACCATTGCCAAACAAAGTGGATCAAAATAGCCAGCAAATGCCCAACGATCAAGATAGTAAGATAGGAAGGGCCATCGTCTGCGCGGTGGTGGTACATCTCTTCGGCGCAAACAGGGCATTCATCAACGACCTTCAAATACCCGTCAAATAAATGACCTTCACCGCATTTGGGGCAAAGCCTGCGAAATCCTAGCAGCATCGCTGGCTTCATTGGGCGGTCATCAATGGTAAGGTCACGCATCATCGTCTCCACTTTTCTTACTCTAGCAATGCGCGGTTTTTCCCATTTTGAAAAGGGGGCGCGGCCCGATGCCGCAAGCCGCTAAAGAAAAATTCCACAGATTGCGACGGAACTTTAGCACCACTTCGTTGAAGAGGGGTCAACGGCGCAAAGGGCGCCACATAGAACCGTAAAGGATAGAGACATGAAATCGACAGTATTGATCGCAGCAATCGCAGCAGGCCTGACATTGGTCGCACTTGACGCCAGCGCCGAAGGTCGCGGTGGTCCACGTGAAAAGCCAGCCTTTGCAATACTTGACGCAGACGGCAACGGCTCCATCACAATGGAAGAGCTTGAAAATGCAGCCGCTGCACGCTTCGCCGCGATGGACACAGACGGCAACGGCGGAATCTCGGCGGCAGAACTCGCCGCTGCACATGAGGCCAAAATGGCCACCCGCACAGCCAAAATGATCGAACGCATGGACGAAAACGGTGACGGCGAATTGCAGGCCGATGAGATGAAACCGCGCGACCGTGGCAATAACGCCGAACGCATGTTCGATCACATGGATGAAAACGAAGACGGCGCCATCAGCCAAGATGAATATGACGCAGCCGGCGAGGGCCGTGGCGGTCGTCATGGCGGCAAAGGTGGCCGTGATCGCGGCTAAGGAGAGCAGGAGCGGGGCGTCGTTGTGCGCCCCGCATTGCCGAACTGGATGATTGTGGATACGAACCTTACTCATGAATGCCCCACTGGGATCTTGGCGCGACGCGCCCGACGACGCGGTTTTGCTCGCCTATGCCAATGGGGACGAGGAGGCAGCGCGCGTGCTATCGCTGCGCCTCGTGCCGCGTGTTTTGGCGCAAGCAACCCGTATGCTGGCCGACCAAGCCGAAGCAGAAGATGTGGCACAAGAGGCCATGATGAGCTGTGGGAAATAGCGGCCGACTGGCGACAGGGCGAGGCGCAGGTCTCAACATGGCTTTACCGCGTTGTGGCCAATCTTTGCACCGACAGGCTGCGCAAGCGGCGGGGCGTGTCCTTGGACCAAATAGCCGAACCAACCGACCCGCAAATGAGCGCGACAGCCCAAATGCAGGAAACATCGCGTTTGACTGCATTGGCAAATGCGCTCGCTCAATTGCCAGACCGACAAGCCTAAGCCGTGTCTTTGCGGCATCTGGAGGGGTTAACAAATCCCGAAATAGCGCAGATCATGGACATCAGCGTCCGATCTGTCGAAAGTCTCACCGCGCGTGGCAAGAAGGCCTTGGCCGACATCTTGGCAGGGCGCAAAGCCGAATTGGGGTATGAAGATGACGAAATCTGAAGATCAAATGCTCGACGACCTTTTCGCTTTGGGACGCGGTACCGCACCTGTGCCCTCAGATGATTTGATTGCGCGCATCTTGCATGACGCGACCATGGCCCGCGCCGTTGAACCTGCACCTAAATTCTCGTTGTGGGCTGGATTTCGGGACATGGTTGGGGGCTGGCCTGCTGTCGGCGGTCTTGCAATGGCGGGGGTGACAGGCGTGTGGTTTGGCATTGCCCCCCCGACGTCGGTTGCAAGTTTTGCCTCTGATCTCATTGGTACATCCGTCACGGTCGACCTATTTGACGATACCAGCAGCTTTTTCGCGGAGGCCTCGATAGATGGCTAATTTCTCAAAACCTCACCGTTTGTGGCGGATCGTCTTGGTGGTGTCACTTGCCCTGAATGTTGCCATGATCGGCGGCGTCGCGGGGCTCGCCATTTCTGGACGGGCGGCGGATGGCCCACCACAAAGGTTTATGTTTGATTTTGGCCCCTTAGGGCGGGTTTTAGACCCAGAAGATCGGCGCGCGATCGGGCACGCCATGCGCCGCGACGGGGCAAAACCGTTTAGTCGCGATGAAATGAAAGAAAAAGTGAGTGGCTTGGCTGCTGCATTGCGTGCGGAGCCATTTGATGTGGCGGCTGTTGAGGTGCTTTTTGTGGATTTTCGCTCTCGTTCAGAACGCGTTCAACAAGACGCCCAAGAGGCATTTGTTGCGCAGCTTTCGGCGATGAGCGTTGAGGCAAGAACGCGATTAGCTGATCGGCTAGAGCGCGGCACGCGCAAGTAAACTACGCCGCCGCGATCCTGCTGCCAAGTGCGACGGTGTCGCGGCCTGCTGATTTTGCAGCATAAAGTGCAGCGTCGGCGTAGCCGCACATTTTCTCAATTTGTCCGCGGTCAAGACGGGTCAGACCACCTGTTGCGACGCCCACTGACACCGTAACCTTTATTGGCGAAAAATCACCGCCAAGGGGAAAAGGCTTGGCCGAGATGAGGCGGCGTACGCGGTCAGCCGCGGCATGCGCCTGATCACTTTCGGTGCGGGGCATAGCGATGAGAAATTCTTCGCCACCAACGCGTGCAACAAGATCAATAGCACGCAGATTTTCGCGCAAACGATTGGCCAATTCGATTAGGACCATATCTCCTGCGGCATGACCAAAGCGATCATTAATGGATTTAAAATGATCGATATCGAGGATCATGACTGCAAACTCACGCTGCGCTGCACGAGCCTGTTCTGCGATGCGAACCAAATGGGGCTCGACATATCGCCGATTGTACAAGCCAGTTAACGGATCCGTAACAGCCGCAGTCAGGCCATCGCGGACAGTATTTCGTAATTTGTCATGCAAAAGCTTTTGGTGGATAAGCGCCTTGCTGCGCAACACAAGCTCCCCCGCCGAAATAGAGCCGCTTACGGAATCGTCGGCGCCGAGGTCTAGCAAAAGTGCCGCAACTTCAGGCTGATTGTCGGGTAAAATGAACATAAGGCTTGTCGTGCGGGTTTCGGCCCGACATCTCAGATCAGACACGAGACGGAAAAGGCTCTGACCTTGATCGGTGATTTTTGAACCATCGATGATGAACAAATCTGGGACGGGCATCATTGATGTTTTCGTCAGGATGCAATCGGTTTCGAATTGCATGATCGGTAAAAACGCGCCGCTTTTCAACTTGGCAGCAATTGCATTGCGGGACGATGTCGCATTCGACACCAAGGCAACACGACCTTCTTTTTTGAAATCGCTGCGCGCTTCTTCAAAGCCTAACGCACGGCTAGTCCCGTCACGCAGCATCAATTCTTGACGCGCGTGTCTGACGCGCAAGAGGGAGCGGATACGGGCAAGCAAAAGAGCGTCATCAATTGGACGGGGCAAGACATCGTCGGCGCCAGCATCAAGCGCTGCAAACCTTGCACGGGCGGTGTCAGCGATCCCAACCGAAATGATGGCGATCGATGAAGTGTCGGGATTGTCCTTAAGTTCACGGCAAAACCCATGACGGTCCTAAATTTGATCAGACAGATTGATCAGCATGAGATCAGGGCGACGTTTCGCTATAATTTCTTCCGCCTCTTGTCTGGAAGCGCAGGCATCAACCGCAAACTGAGCGGCAAGCATTTTCACCTTCAGAACAATCCTGTTTGTAGGAATTGTATCGACAATCAAGATGCGGCCCGTCATAGCTATATTCCTTCTGTGGTTTCACCACTGCGACAGGTACAAAACTAGGGCCGAAAAGTTAAAAAACTGTTTCTGAG